>WNFA01001689.1_pt1 | contig 26331 bp, 21 predicted proteins | sample 5400481 | NCBI WGS metagenome assembly WNFA01 (sample SAMN13153340, study PRJNA577476) | soil metagenome | isolation source: 120 cm saprolite under Douglas fir tree site 2 hole 1 replicate 2 | place: USA:California | collected 2015-04-18 | reverse complement strand
TGAGAAGGCTCCTCTCATCCTGTCTATACCTACCTCTCTGGTGGGTGAATCGCTGGTGATCGTCAATGTACATTGAGCCTTTGGCCTCAACGAGAGGTCCCAGGATGCAGACCCATGGTCTAAATCGATGCGTACGTCGCCGCCGTTGATGACTTCTGAAAGTGTATAGGTACCTGGGCCAAGGTACCCGTAGAAGGCTAAGAAGATGGACATGCCCGCGTGTGCTACATCGATGGTGAATTCTCGATGCCCATGACGAAGCTTAGAAGTGGGTAAGGAGGCATGGATCGTGTATACGCCTGAGTATTGATACGCGCTCCGCAAGCTCCGCAGTATTGCACCGTGAAGTGTGAAACTGACAGTACTCACGTCGTTCGCTACGGTTGTATCATTTGTGGTGGATGGCCTGCCGCCAGATGTAAATGGAAGGGGCGATCCAGTTTTTGCAGGCGTTTTTTGTACCATCCCTGGACTGTTATCTGCATTACCGCATCCTGCTAGCAGAAAAAGTAGTACCATTCCTGTTGCTCCAAGCCAATGGCACCACCGACTGTGCATAATAGTCCTCCCGCTTCATACTCATCCTGCGACGATAGTGTGCAGTTGCATTCGGATCGCTTCGCCTAGTTGTCGCGTGGTTCCTCCTCATTTCTGTGCTGTGTTCTGTGCAATCATGGCACTCTAAATGACTTTACCCCATTATATATTATGCTAGTGAACCTGGCAGCCGCAAGGGCCCCGCCTGGCATCCGCAAGGACCCCGCCTGGCACCCGCAAGGGGCGCCACTACATTACTTTCTGTATTGCCGCCTCGTTGCCTCGAGCTAGGGCAGTGAAGATGCCAAGTGCAGCGAAAGCGGCACAGACGAGGAGAGCGATGTGGAAGCTATTCACAAACGTATTTTGCAGTCCACTGATATTCGTTAGAGAAAGGCTTTGTGCTTGCGGCGATGACAGGAGGGTTCCCGCTGTGGCGCCTCCTAAAGCCGCAAAGACCGTACCCGTAAGAGCCACGCTCATGCTTTGTCCAATAACACGCCCGGTAGCCAGCAACCCTGACGCTTCCCCTTGAGCATTACGTGGGGCCGCCCCCATCATGGTACGAGTATTAGGCGACATGAAAAGACCCTGACCAACACCGGTAACGGCGAGCCGCCAGATGATATCCCAGGAAGAACTTTGCGCATTGATCTGGCTTAGCAGGAATAATCCGAAGCATACTATTGCCAGCCCTACAGGAGAGAGCCAGCGCGAGCCCAAACGATCCGCAAGCGTGCCGCTCAATGGCGCAACAACGGCAAGCATCAGCGGCAATGGAGTCAGCATCAGGCCGGTCTGAATGGTAGAGAAACCGCGCAATTCCTCGAAGTAGAATGGTAAGAGGAAACCCGGTGCAAACAGGGCCATCATACAGAGCATGAAGCTTATATTTGCAAACGCGAAGACCCGATTCATTACTAATCCCAGGTTTACGATGGGGTGCTCAACATGAGCTTCCACATACACCCCTACACTCAGCATCACCAGACTGATCCCAAGAGCAGCGAGCGTGGCAGCAGAAAGCCATCCCCACTCTTGACCAAAAGAGAGGCCCAGTGTGAGTGCAGCCAATCCGATAGCCAGCACTATCGCGCCAAGCGGATCAAAGCGCTCACGCTGCTCGCGCTGCGGGCGTTGCTCTCGATAAAAGGAAAACGCGGCCAAGAGGACAAGCAGGCAGATGGGCACATTGACATAAAAGATCCAGCGCCAGGTCAGATACTGGGTAATGATCCCGCCAATCGTCGGCCCGGCAGCCACGCCAAGCGAGACGACCACCGCATTCAAGCCCAGTGCCAATCCTCGCTCCTGGCTGGGAAAGCTACTGGTGATCATCGCGACATTGACAGAAAAAATGAGCGCGCCCCCGATACCCTGGAAAAGGCGAGCGAGAATGAGCAGCAGCAAAGAAGGGGCCAGGCCTGAAAGCGCAGATCCGAGAATAAAAACGACCAGTCCCGTCAAAAAAATCGGTTTCCGGCCAAACATATCGGCAAGACGTCCACAGGTGAGGAGAACCGCGGCAATTACAACGAGATACCCAATTATGATCCACTCAGTGGCCCCGCTTACCCCCGTGTGAAAAGTGCGCGCAATGCTTGGTAGGCCGATATTGACAATTGAGCCATCCAGTGTGGTCATAAAGCTGGCCGACGCCGCCAGGACAAACACGATCCACTTGTTCATCTGACCCTGGAGTTCGCCTGTATAGCGAGAAGGGGGATTGGCTGCGTAGTGAACTGCGCGAATAGGAGCTGTAATGGCGTGTGCTGCTCCATTCGCACCGACTGTTTCAAATTTTCCATACTTGTACTTGTTATTCCGTTGCTCTTTATCCATTCTATCCTCTCTAACAATTCCAAATCCCGCGATAAATCGGGCGGACGCGATAAATCGGGTCCCTACGTATTTTTCTTGAATAATTCCACATATATATTTTTTCAGTTGCTTCATGACCTCTCCCTTGTCTACAGTATAAGGCCCTAGCACTTGCATGTCCAATACATAATTACTAAGAGATTAATAGATACAACCTATGAGAGGAGTAATGAAAGGATGGAACTGCGCCATTTACGGTACTTTGTCGCCGTTGCGGAGGAACTGCACTTTGGAAGGGCGGCTACACGGCTTTCGATCGTGCAACCATCTCTGAGCCAACAGATTCGGCAACTTGAGGACGAGTTGGGTTTTCCCCTTTTGTATCGAACGAAGCGCTCCGTGGAGCTGACAGACGCAGGAAAGGTGTTTCTGTCAGAGGCACGCCATGTGCTTGCTCAGGTCCAGGAGGCGAAACGTAGAGCTCAACGAGCGTATCGTGGAGAGGTGGGACGCCTGGTGGTCGGCTACATTAGCTCAAGCACCTACGATCTACTTCCCATGATGCTGCGCGTCTATCGTGAGCGTTTTCCTGATGTCGAGGTCGCCTTAAGAGAACTGACGACTCAAGAACAGTTACGAGCATTGGAAGAGGAATACATTCAAGTTGGGCTTCTACGCCTGCCTATTAGCGCCCCCATGGTGAATGTCGAATGCGTTCGCCGGGAACCAATCGTGTGTGTGCTTCCAGAGGCGCATCCACTTGCCATGCGTGAACGGATCGCTGTATCCTGGCTGGCAAATGAGCCGTTTGTACTCCAATCGAGCCAACGAGGAGGGGGTTACTACGTTCAGTTGATGAGGCTGTGCCTCGCCTCTGGATTCAGTCCCAATGTGATTCAGGAAGTAACAGAGATGCATACGATTGTGAGCCTGGTCGCTGCCGGGATGGGGGTTTCTCTGGTTCCTCTATCAGCCCGAAACATTCGCAGCCAAGGGGTAGTGTATCGCGAGTTGGAGGGAACGACAACTCTGACTGAAATGGCAGTAGCCTGGCCGCGCGATTCACGCTCAGCAATTTTGCAAAACTTTCTGGCGGTGGCAAGGGAAATCGCCGCGAACTTGACCTGATGTCACTTATACTCCTACCGTAGTTGTTGTCATCTATACAATCCTGGTATGATAAGCTCTGGAAGGTAATCTATCTGACCTTGCAAGTCGTAATACAGGTCAGTAGACAAATGGGAGAATTCACATGACTTGCAAAGAATTTGAGGAACTTTCTGGCGCATTTGCGATGGGTGCCATCACTGCTGAAGAACGAGAAGCAGCACACTCACACCTTGCACAGTGTAAGTCCTGCGCCCGTCTTTACCAGGAGTTGCGCTCGGTGGTGGCACTCTTACCACTATCTGTGCCACAAGTGGCCCCCCCAGCTACTCTGGAGGCGCGAGTTCTTGGAGCCATTCGGCGAGAAGCGGAGATCTCAGCACGATCTACAGGACAATTCCAAACAGTTGCTGCAGCGCCCCGGCGACGCAGGAAACGGAGTTGGGCTACGCGCCTGTTGGCTGTTGCGGCAGTACTGCTGCTGGCGCTGCTGGGCGGTATGTCAGTGCTGGCATACTCCCTTGAGCGTCAACTCACGAGCGTAGAGCAGGAACTGGCCAACATCGAACAGGAACTGGCCAACAGCGAACTGCAACTGGCCAAAACAAGGCAGGAACTGAGCAAAACTGAGCAGCAACTGAGCAGCGTGTCACCGCATCAATTGGCCACAATTACTGGAACTGTCATCGTTAAGGGAGCAACAGGCCAACTGTTCTACCTGCCTCAACAGAATATCACCGTGCTGGTCATGCATGGACTTCCCCAACTCCAGGGCAGCCATGTCTATCAAGGCTGGCTTCTGTTTGTGAAGGGTAAGAAAATCATGAGCATAAAAAGTGTTGGCCTGCTGACGATGCAGGGCAATACTGCAAGTGTGAGTTTTCCAGGCAACGTCATAAGCTACAATACGGCTGCTATTAGCCGCGAACCTGGTCCAGCGCCCAGTTTGAGAAAACCTGCCGGGCCTGTAGTAGCCGCGGGGGCAGTTTCGGATTGACATAAGTTTGATGATCCAGACCTGCTGCGGCAGTCTGGCTAATCAAAGAGTGAATAGCCCGAGATTAGCCCGGGTGCCGTTTTTCACTGAGCCTGGCTGTTGCCCAGGCTCGTGAAAAAGGTCAGCAGCCCGGGATCATCGAGCATACGATCATCGTTTCTCGTCCCTGGTGCCCCTTGCGGGTACCAGGCCTCTGCTCACTCGCAGAACTATCAGGCGCAGGAGCACACGACGCAGATGAGGCCAGAGGCGTTCCAGGTCATCCTCCTCAGGAACATAAGGTATTTCGTGGGGGGCAGCCCAACGGTCGCGAACAAACAGATCGGTCAATCGCCGTAGCGGGGCTGCTTCGGAAGGAACGTGTCGAATCAGCATACTACTATACTCATACGGCGTCTGCCACCCACTAGGAGGCATGCCTGCCCAGCTCGCAATACGACACGCACGCCAGAACATGCCCGAGATAAAGTTCGTTTTGGTAAAGAGTTTGCGCCACCAATACGAGTTGATGATCCTGGGCTGCTTCGCACCCAGGCTAATCAAGCAGAAGGCAAACAATAAGAAGAACAAGACAGCCAGCACTGCGATCATTGAAAACTCCAGCAGAAGACCCTGAGGTCCCACGATAAATCGGGGATCTACGGTAGCCGGTGCAGTGGTGCCCGTCTTCAGATGGCCTGTTGCAGGATGAGCAGGAAACGGCGTTGGTGTGGGCTGCGCTGGCTGCCTGGTTGGTATAGGTGATGCAGTTGGTCCTGGATGTGTGAGAAGAGGTGTGGTCTGTAATGAGAAGCTGGGGGTTGGGTCAAAGTTGATCCAGCCATAGCCGGGAAAGTAGATTTGTACCCAGCTATGCGCATCAGTACCATCTACACTCCACACCTTACGATGCGAATCAAATTGGCCATAACTGAAGCCATTTGCTATACGCGCAGGAATGCCAAGTAGACGGGCCATCATCGTCATGGCAGTGGCATAAAAGGTGCAGTAGCCACGGTGCGTCTGCAAGAGCCAGGTTACAGCATCTTTGTTGTCAGGAACCGGCGGGTTATCGAGAGAGTAGCTGAACTGCGTTGCGTCGTTGAGGTGAGCTTCCAGCATTTTGACGGCAGCGTAGGCGTTGGTTGCCCCATGAGTCCATTGCCGGGCAGTCGCCGCGACCTGGGATGAAAGGTTGTCAGGAGTTTGCAGATAATAGGTCACAAGCGTCTTATAATTCCTGTCACTGCTCCACTGAGCCTGACCTTGTCCGGCAGCTGGAAATGGGATGGTAGACAAATCCTGAGCAGTGGCGCTTGGAATATGAGACGTGGCGCGGTAGTGTTCGCCTGCAGTCAATGGACGCTGCTGCATCCAGGAACTGGCCATACCATCCAGGTATACGCTGGTTGAAACAGTAAAGGTAGCTGGCTGGGCAGGAGCGAAGATATACTGTTTCGCATCCACAGGTGGATTCACAATGGTGACGTCTGTTGTTGCCTGCGTGTAGTTGGTTCCTGGACTGCCTGAGCTCTCAAGACCTTGGACCCCCGGCAGCTGGTTGCCGGCAGCGAAGTCCTCCTGACCGCCAGGGAGCGACGATACCCAGGTATGCCCATCAAAGTGGTCAAAGGTGAACCCTTCAAGATATTGCGGAGCAGCTGTACTGCTATAATACAGCACTTCGCCAGTGGGTAAGCTAACATTGCTGCTTAAAGCGAGATGATCGCTGAAAAAGTTGGCTGTACTCTGATAGGGTTGGATGATCGAGACCGGGTCCTGCAATGATATCTTTCCGTGTGAAATATTGGCCCAGGCATTATCCACATAATCCCAAAAGACAACACCCGCGGCTGGTTGGCCTTGAATAGGCAGGAGCGAGCTGATGCAGAGTATCAGCAGGGTTAAGATGGAGGCCCACTGCATGAAATGTCGCGTGGTTTTGCGCAGCCAGGAGAGATCGGCATGCAGCCCTTCACTTGTCCAGAAGGTCAGTTGTGTCAGGAGTTGAATACGCGCTATCAGGAGGAGCAAGGCAGCCAATAAGACGAAAATCACGGTGGAAAGGTCTTCCCTGACGTAATTCAGGTTGATGAGCAAGACGGAACAATAGACGAGGGCAACTAACCAGGGTAAATGGGCACGATACGTCAACCAGGTACCAAAATAGCCAAGATAGTAACAGAGGAACGAGAGATAGAAGAGAAAAACGATGTCGCCACCGGGTAGCGCAGCAGGACTCAGCCCACCTGTGATTGCCGTGCGTAAGGCTGCCAGCACGAGCATCCAGGAAATGTGAAATGCAATAGCACTGGTGAGCCAGACCGAAAACCAGTGACCCACCAGACATGCTGCAAGGTGCAGTATAGCTTGTGGGACACGCTGAACTTTTGCTATCAACAGGCCCACCAGTAAACCAAGAGCAGCGCTCCAGAACAGAATAGAGGTGTGATTTACCCACCTGGCAGAGATAATAGAGAGGACGACAGCATAGATCGCTACGGCCAATAATAGGAGGGCGAGCCAGCCTTCTGCCGGTGCCAAAACTATAGGACGTTTTGGACGTTGTATCGCGGGTTTTGCAGTTGGATAGACAGATACCGCTAGAGATGGATGAAATGGCGACTTGTATGCTGGTTGATACTGTTGATATTGGTGATACTGCGAACCGCGCTCTGCGAACTTCGATGTGGGATTGGACTCTACTTCACTTGACCGCATTAAGCGCTGCCTTTCAAAACGTAGTAAAACGTGTTGATTTCCGTATTGCCGTTCTAGATGCACCTCAGTAGTGCTACGACCTAGATCAACTTTACGGTACATCGCAGAGGTTTGACCCTCCGTATGGCCTCAGCCAGGCAAGAGACCTTGAACATGATCTCGATTGGCAGCAGGTTCTTGTGTGTGAGAACAGTTCTTTCAACCAATTCTCAGAAACCTGCTTGTACATTGGTGAGCACGCTAGTGCTTTTACCCAAGCGAGCGACTTAGCTTGGAACCCACAAACACTATTCCATTGTCAATGTCCTGGCTTGCATTGTACCACATCTTACGGTACAATGTCAACATGACAAAGAAAAAGACCAGTATCCGCTATAGTGATGAGGCAAAAACCTTACTAGAAAAGCTCTCAAAGCATCTAGGCATTAGCCAGTCTGCCGTTTTAGAGCTTGCTATTCGGGCATTAGCCAGACAGGAAGGTATCATTGTGCCTCCGAAAATGTGTGATATATGAATATGTATTCATACATTTCATCATATTTTCAATCACTGTTGATTAGCTCCTTATACATAAAACATATACATCATAGTGTATACATATACCCGTTCATTGCAAACCCACCCGTTTGCTCATAAGTATACTACGTTCTATCCACGCGTGCTGCATACATATCCAGATGGGCTATTCCTTTCGCTTTCCACCAAAGAAGAGTAACAGCAGAGTTGCGCAGAGGGCGAGACAAAATGCCCCAAAAAAGAACGACGTTGAGAGGTTGACATTGGTTTGCAGCCAGCCCGCGATGGTCGGGCCGATGCTAAAGCCAATACTCCAGGTCACAGAGTAGAAGCCACTCAGCGTCGCACGGTAACGATCAGAGACGCGCTCCATCGCAAAGGCGGCATACACGGGCTCGATCAGCGTACGCATGAATGAGCGGGCATATTCACCGGCGATGGCCAGTGGAAGTGCCGGCGCCAATCCGATCAAGACCATCAAGGGCGCACTGAGATATTGAACCGTTGTGATGATGCGCAATTTGCTCCATCGGTGGACAAACAAGGGAGCAGTTAACGAAAAAAGGCCGCCAAGAACACCTGAGATGGTGAAGATGATGCCCAATGAACCAGGCAGCAGATGGAAACGCAACACGAAATAGAGCTGGATCAGCGCGACTACCGCTCCCTCGCCCATCGTAAACAACAGGTCGGGAACCAGCAGTTGGACAAAAAGCGAGATTGGGAGTTTCTCTTTCGGTATGAGCTGATCACTGATGACCTGCTTCGCCCGCAGGGGCCTGGGTTGAGTGAGGGGTGAAGTGGATGTCGGGGGGACAGGTATGCCCGTGTGGACGGCTAGTTTTGGCTCACGTAACAGCCAGAGAGGTAGACCGAAGACGAGTGTGAACAGTGCCGCAGTCAAGACTCCCCAGCGCAAAGGAACCGTGCTGGCAGCGGAGACATGCAGGATGCCTGCCACTAACTCCGGAATTGCTCCGCCCAGCAAACTGCCCAGGGAACCAACACCAAGCAACAGAAAGCTATTCAGTGCCAGCACGCCAACGCGCTGCCTTTCAGTAGTACTTTCGGTCAAAAGCGGGATATTTGTCACCCAGTAGGCCGACGATACGACCCCTTGCATGAACGCGGAGATGAGCAACAATGGGGCCGAGGTCACCAGGCCTATACCGGCCAGGAAAAGTGGCGTCAAAATAGCTGTTGCTACCAGCACCGGTTTCCGGCCCAGGCGATCCGCCAGTACACCGCTGGGTACGGCGCTGACGAGGGAGCCAAGGGCTGGCATAGCACTCAACAGCCCGATAAAGTCGGGATGATACCCCAGGCTATGTGCGTAATAGTTGACCGTGAGCGTGGATATTGTCAACTGGAATCCTTTGCCCAGGGTGAAAAAGAGGAGCAAATAGACATTTATCGGCAGACGTGGTATTGATACGAATATCTTGTGCATAGCGTAGATAGCGTATCATATACCTGCTCTTCGGACAACGTCCAAAGGAACAGGATAACAGAAAAACGACCCCCGAAAATCCCTTGACATCTGCTTCTACCTGTGGTATATTGATGCTGATTCCCAAGGTATGTACCGCACCATCTAGTAGTTCCGCTGACCCCTGCTTGTATGTCGTTGCATAGTACAGCGTCTTGGGCATATAAGCCGACGTGACACCTCTTTATACCCATCATGAGAGCATGATCACCGCCATGACCCTACTGGGAACATTTTTCGGGAACTTTCCCGAATCCGAAAAACAACCTGTAACACTGGCACCTTAACCTTGAACTTCCCACTATCAAAACATAAGGTTCAACGCAGAAAGGAGAAAGGGCGTGTTATTCCCACGAATTTGCTTCGCCCGACAACAACGTGAACATTACTGAGTTAGAAACCAAAACCTTAGGAGAGCTACGCGACATCGCTCGCGACCTCGAACTCTCCGGCTATACCACCCTCAAGAAACAAGACCTCGTCTTTCGTCTTCTCCAGGCTCACACCGAGCAGCAAGGAAACATCTTCAGCGCCGGGGTATTGGAAATTGTAGAAGACGGCTTCGGCTTCCTTCGCCAGGAACGCTTCCTGCCAGGCAACATGGATGTTTATGTCTCTCAATCGCAGATTCGCCGTTTTGGTCTGCGCACGGGAGATATGGTCTCCGGCCAGGTTCGTCCGCCAAAGGACAACGAGAAGTACTACGGCCTCTTGCGCGTCGAGGCTATTAATGGCGTAGATCCCGAGGTCGCCAAACGCCGTCCCCACTTCGATGTGCTGACGCCAATTTTCCCGCGTGAGATGTTTAACCTGGAGACAGGGCCTGGGAATATCTCCGGGCGTATCATCAACCTGGTAGCCCCAATCGGGCGTGGGCAGCGCGGCTTAATCGTCTCGCCACCCAAAGCTGGTAAGACGATGCTTCTCAAATCCATCGCCAACTCTATCACGGCAAACTACAATGATGCCCATTTGATGATTGCCCTGATCGGTGAGCGACCTGAAGAGGTAACCGACATGAAACGTTCGGTGCGCGCCGAGGTCATCAGTTCAACCTTTGATGAGCCAACTGAAGCCCATACCCGCGTCGCCGAAATGGTACTGGAGCGCGCCAAACGGCTGGTAGAAGGTGGACGTGACGTCGTGGTCCTGCTGGACAGCATTACGCGCCTGAGCCGTGCCTATAACCTGGCCGTACAGCCTAGTGGCCGCACCCTCTCCGGCGGTCTTGATCCGAGCGCACTGTTCCCGCCCAAACGCTTCTTTGGTGCCGCGCGCAAGATCGAAGAGGGCGGTAGCCTGACTATCATCGCTACTGCGCTGGTGGATACTGGTAGCCGTATGGATGACGTGATCTACGAAGAATTCAAAGGGACCGGCAACATGGAACTGGTCCTGAACCGCAAACTCGCTGAACGCCGCGTCTTCCCCGCCATCGACATCTCACTCTCCAGTACTCGCCGTGAAGAGTTGCTGCTCGACGACAAAACGCTGCGCGCCGTTGTCACGATGCGCCGTATGTTCTCGACGCTGGCCGATCAGCGCGGCCTGGAGGCAATGGAGGCACTGCTACAGTATATGGCCAAGACCAATACCAATGTAGAGTTCCTCGCGACACTCAACAAAGGCATTTTGTGACAACTCCCCACGGCGAGAAGCCGGGGGCTTCTCAGGCAACGCTGCACCCATCGGTGTACGTTAGCGCCTGAAGGCCATGCCCTGGCCTTGCACTTTTCAGTATATTCTTGTAGATTTCTCTTACAAAAACGGAGGAAGTTCTATGACTACTACAGCCCATGTCTTTCAGAACTACATTGGGGGCAAATGGCAGAGCGCACAGAGTGGCCAGACCTTCCCGAACTACAATCCGGCCACGGGAGATCTGCTGGGACGCTTTCCGCTCTCTGGACCAGCCGAGGCCGATGCAGCCGTCTCAGCTGCTCGCACGGCCTTCGAACACTGGCGGCTTGTCCCCGCACCCAAACGCGGCGAGATTCTCTACCGCGCTGGCGAACTGCTCATGCAGCGCAAGGAGGAACTGGCCCGCACGATGACGCAGGAGATGGGCAAGATACTCAAAGAGACCCGCGGCGATGTGCAGGAAGGCATCGATATGGCCTACTACATGGGCGGTGAGGGACGCAGGCTCTTCGGCTATAGTGTGCCCGTCGAACTGCCCAACAAATCGGGCATCGCTATGCGTGACCCCGTGGGTGTTGTCGCCTGCATCACGCCGTGGAACTTCCCCATCGCCATCCCTACCTGGAAGATGTTTCCAGCACTCATCGCCGGCAATACCGTCGTCCTCAAATCGGCCAGCGATACCCCCTTGAGTGCGCTGCGCCTGGTGGAGACGCTCTACGAGGCTGGCCTGCCAGAAGGAGTGGTCAACATCGTCTTCGGCCCCGGCAACACCGTTGGCGATGCCCTGCTGCATCATCCAGACGTTGCGGTTATCTCCTTTACCGGTTCAACCGCCTCGGGTCGCCACGTTGCCATTGAGGCCGCGAAGTCACTCAAACGCGTGTCGTTGGAGATGGGTGGCAAGAATGCTGTGATTGTGATGGATGATGCTGACCTTGATCTTGCCGTTGAGGGTATTCTCTGGAGCGCCTACGGGACCACCGGTCAGCGTTGTACCGCTTGCAGCCGCGTAATAGTACACAAGGCGGTGCGCAAGCAGCTGGTGGACAGACTCGTACCACGCATTGAACAACTACGCCTCGGCAACGGCCTTGATGAAGCGGTAGATGTTGGCCCTGTGATCAATGCGTCTCAACTAGAGAAAATACATGGCTATACCGAGATCGGCAGGGCTGAAGGGGCAACACTTGTCACCGGTGGCTCGGTCGCTCGTGAAGGTGACTTAGCAGGAGGCCACTTCTACCGTCCCACCCTCTTCACCAATGTGCGCCCGCAGATGCGCCTGGCACAGGAGGAAATCTTTGGTCCGACGCTCTCCGTCATCGAGATAGGTTCACTCGATGAGGCAATTGTGGTGAACAATCAGACGCCCTTTGGCCTTTCTAGCGCCATCTATACGCAGGACATCAACCGTGTGCAACGCGCCATGCGCGACATCACGACGGGCATTCTCTACGTCAATTCCGGCACTACGGGCGCCGAGATCCAGTTCCCCTTCGGAGGGACTCGTGGCACCGGCAATGGTCACCGCGAGGCGGGCATTGCTGGCCTGGATGTCTTTACCGAGTGGAAGGTGGTCTATACGGACTACAGCGGCAAGTTGCAGAAGGCGCAAATAGACGAGTGAAAACCCGGCTCGATAGCAAACCTCACATAACTAACGTTAGCGCATATACAGGACGAGCAGACCCATCAGATCGAACCCGCTCATCAGCAAGAGCAGGGCCAGGCTCGCCAGGATGATGCCACGCTGCCAGGTCTTGCCCAGCAGTGACGCGCAACACCCGGCACCCCTGGTACCCGCAAGGGACACCAGTACATTTGGCAGTGCACTGGTGCCCCTTGTGGATACCAGGCCTCCTCTATCACCAGTTGTGCGGGGCTGATGTGTGAGTGGCCCACTAACGCGCCATGAGTATGCACTGATGGCCTGCACGCGGTCACTGATGGCCTGCTCGAAGGAGCTAAGAAGTTCTTCTTCACTTACCCGCTGCTCTGCTGGTTTCACCGTGGTCATTGGCTTGGTGGCAAACTGGTCATCCATTTTACACATCCAACTTACCATTGAGAACGAGGAACTTGAGAAACTTCCACTGGCGCAGCAGCGCAACGCGGTCACTGCCGCCCGTTTGGTACCAGCGCTGGAGCCAGAGCAGGGAAACAATTTCCTCGGAGGTAAAGCCACATCTGGCAAGTCCCTCCACATCCGTCACGATCGTCTCCGTGTGTGGTCCCATGCCAGGCTGTTCTTTCGCATTGATATATGTATTCATCATCATGTCCTTTCCACTGAAGAGGCCGTGCAACACCTGGAGCACAAGCGTGACCATGTTCATTTTTAGGAACGCTCCTTCTCCTTACACTGCACCTCGTCAAATGATATGCTGACCTATCTGCCACTAGTATGACTGGGAAGCGTCATGAAAACGTGATGAGCACCGTCATGAATGGTAAGTGCATCACATGACAAAGCAAAGGATCAGAGACATCCTTCCCTGATCCTTTGCTTTGTCAGGCATTTGGGCCAGCTAGAAACTCATCTAGTGGCTATTCTCGTCTTATGTTAGCGGTGGTGATGGTGATGGTGATGGTGGTGATGGTGGAAGGTGACGGTGTCGCCGCAATTCCCGAAGAACGGGTCAGAATTGCAGTCAAAGCCGAAACCACTATCGCCGAAACCACTATCGCCGAAACCACGGTCACCAAAATCCCCGCCACCGAATCCACGGTCACCAAAACCCCTGTTGAAACCACGGTCACCAAAATCCCCGCCACCGAATCCACGGTCACCGAAACCTCCCCCACCGAATCCACGGTCACCGAAACCTCCCCCACCGAAATCATTCCCGCCATTACACCACCAGCAATCACTACCACCACCCCAATTACCACCACCACCCCAATCACCACCGCCACCCCATCCGCCGGGACCATCGTGTGCTGATGTAGCAGTGTGCGCTGACGCAGCGGAGTATGCCGATGCCGTCCCGGTAGAGGTGAACAGACCGAGCAGGAGCGCGAGACAAGAAAGAACGCTCAGGAACCCTATCCTGAAGGCAATAGATCGTTTCATAGGTTTTCTCACTTTCTCATAGAGAGACTATTGTGTTGGTGCATGTGTTCGCCGAACCGCTGGTTCGGCGAACGAGTATTGTAATGCTGCACTACCAGAATGTTTCATTAAGCCGTTTCTGGCCTGGTTCTTCCTCTCCTCGTCGTGAACCGAGGAAGGTTTACCATCAGCTGTTGTATACATTCCAGCTGTCACTTATAATACTACTGTATGATTTCCTGGCAATCAAGGGACAACTTCGCGTTTCTGTTGGTTAGGCGACACAACGACGAAACTGGTGGAAAATTCAGTACCGACCAGTGGGTGCTTCTCCCTTTCTTGCTGCGAAACATCGTCGGCGTGCGCGTTTGGAGATAACAAGGCAAGGGATCAGTGAAAGAAGTTCCTTCACTGATCCCTTGCCTTGTCAGGCATGTGGGCTAAGCTAGAAGTGAGGCTAGTCGCTCTTACCGTAGATGCCCATGATCGTCATGCTGATAGTAGATGGCTGTTGGTGGAGGGTCGCTGGAAGGGTCAGCGCAGGCAGTTGTGGGAGCTTCTCCTTTGTCAAAAGTGGTCGTATTGGCCGTACCCCCAGGGCAACCATTAGTGGGGCTATCATCTGCAAGAGCATTTGCACTGACGCGGACGCTCTGAAGGGTGTTTGCGGTGTGTGCTGATGCTATGCCTGTCGAAGAGAGCAGGCCCAGCAACAGAGCCAGGCACGAGAACAGACTGACCAATCCTACTTTCATACCTACAGACAGTCGCATAGGTTTTTCTCAACTTTCTCATAGAGAGACTATTGTGTTGGTGCACGCGTTCGCCGAACCAGCGGTTGGGCGAACGAGTATTGTAATGCCGCACTACCAGAGTGTTTCGTTGAGCCGTTTCTGGCCTGGTTCTTCCTCTCCTCGCCGCGGATCGAGGAAGGTTTACCATCAGCTGTTGTATACATTCCAGCTGTCACTTATAATACTACTGTATGATTTCCTGGCAATCAAGGGACAACTTCGCGTTTCTGTTGATTAGGCGACACAACCAGGAAATTGATGGGAAATTCAGTCTCAAAGGAACCGTTTCTCGAGCCTCTGCTGCAAGAGCAGTCAAAGACGGCATTGGCTCCTGGCTGGGTGTCGCGATGATGGTGCTCCTTCTTGTGCTTGCAAGTGGTTCCGGCGATCTTTTTCTGTATTCCCCTGACATTGGTCTGCATATGTTGCCCACGATTTACCATCAGCATGGTTTGCCAGCGCAAGGCACGATCCTGGAGGATAGCGTGGTCAGTCCGGGACTCAGTGGGCAAATTCCTCATGTATCAATTGCAGCGTCTCGAGCGCTTCATCGACATGTCTCTTAGAGGTGAATTGCGAGAAAAAGATGCGACGAACAATTCCCTCTCTGTCGATGATGTATGTCACGCGCCCCGGCAGCCCGAAAGCTGTGGGCACGCCGTAGCGCTTTCTGATGGCGCCGTCCACGTCGCTCAACAGGATGAAGGGGAGTTGGTGCTCTTTGGCGAACTGCCGATGTGACTCCACCGAGTCGGAGCTGACCCCCATTACTTCCGCTCCAGCGTCCTTGAAGACTTCGTAGCTGTCCCGAAAGGCACACGCCTCTTCAGTACAGAGGGAAGTTTTATCCTTCGGATAGAAATACAGCACAATATCCTTCTTGCCGAGAAAATCCCCAAGGCAGACTTTCGCCCCTGATTGGTCAAGGAGTGTAAAGTCTGGGGCCTGGTCGCCAACTTGCACCTTGCCTTTCGCTGGTTGTGTCTGGTCGTTATGCTTCTTGCTCATAGTGTATCCTCATCACTCCAGGGCGACCGCAAGGGTCGCCCCTACCATACACGTGTGGCACTCTATTGTTGAGTGTTCCCGTGGTAATCACCACATCTTCTCTGTATAAGCACTAGTACACTGAGGGGGGGTGCGTGACCCCTGCCGTCCAATTCACCATCAGTTCTTCACCAACAACCCCAACAAAATCAAACCGGCCAAACCCAAGCTAAACCAGCCAGGCATAAAAAGGTGTGCGTAGGTCATCAGGAAGATACCCCCGGCCAGTGATACAACAAACATGAACATCCAGATCAACCCCCGGACACTCGGCAGCACACTATCATCCTTCCTCGACTCGCTACCGGCAAACTTGACCTCAATCTGTCCCGCTTCGAGCCTGCTGATTAGCTGCTCCAAAGAACTCGGCAGCGTCATCAACGCCCTGCCTGTGGCGAGCAACTGACTGGAGAGTTGTTGCAGCGTCTGTCCCATACCCTCGACATCTAGCCCCAGAAACTTGCGTGCATACGCGGTAGCGACCTCGGCAAAATTGAACTCCGGGGCCAGTCCAGTCGAGACACCAATCAGGGTGCCAACGGCCCGACCGGTGGCCGCAAACTGTGCCGGAATGCGCACAGGCTGGCCATAGAGTAGATGCCCGATTTCCCGTAACACTTCGGGAATATCCAGTTCTCTCATCTCGCCTAGCGTCATGCCGTGATATCGCTCCAATAGCAGCGACATAACCCGCTCAATAGTGGCCAGGTTTGCTCCTTCCCCAATAAAGCCAAGCTTCACCAGGGCGTTCACCAGTGACCGTGTATCGCGTTCAATGAAGGCCATGAACATCTCTTTCATCGACCTCTTCATCTCTCTCGTCAGTGTCCCAACCATCCCGAAGTCAACAAGGGCGATCACAGGCCCATCGCCTGTCGATCGTTTGACAAAGATATTGCCCGGATGCGGGTCTGCATGGAAAAAGCCCACCTCAAAGAACTGGTAAAAATAGGCCCGCACAGCGCGTTCGGCCACCTCCAGGTTGTCGATTCCCTCCGCAGCAAGGGCAGCATAATCACTGACCTTGATACCGTCGATCCATTCCAGCACCAGCATGCGCTGCGAGACATATTCCTCGTAAACACGCGGAATGTAGATCATCGGATCATCCTTGAACATCTCTTTGAAGCGTTTAGCGTTTGCCGCCTCGCGTACATAGTCTATTTCTTCGTAGACCGTACGTTGAAACTCGTCGTAAACAGCCATCAGATCAATGAAGTTGTGGGTGTTGACGAAACGGGTGATGACCCAGATGACAAACTTGAGGGTGCGCAAGTCCAGACGCACGAGTTGGTCACAATTGGGCCGCTGAATTTTGACGGCAACCGTCTCCCCGGTCGAGGCCAGGATCGCTTTATGCACCTGGCCCAGCGAGGCGGCAGCAGTGCATTTGCGCTCCAGTACGCTGAACACATCCTCAATGGGCCTGCCCAACTCAGACTCGATGATCTCTACGACATGGGCAAAGGGAGCAGGTGGCACCTCGTCCTGCAGTGAACTGAGTACAGCAATGGCCTGCTCCGGCAATAGGTCAACGCGTGAACTGAGAAACTGCCCCAGCTTAATCATCAAAACGCCACATCTCACCGCAGTTTCTCGGAATGCCATAAGCGCCCGGATCAACACCTCGCTATCAGGCCGTACCGCATAGTTGCCACGTGCATGGGCATCCATCACCCGGCGACGCTCACGGTACATCACCCACATCGTCCATAGCAGAAGCCATGAAATTTGGACAAAGCGTTCCATCTGCGAGACCCAACTGATCCCAGGAGTTCTTATACGCATAACATGCCTTCCATTTTTATAACGCTTCAGGAGTCTGGCACCTGCCCTTGGCGGCTCACGTCTTCTGTTACTGCGGGATGTGCAGCCAATAGGAAGCGAAAGCCAGTGCGCTTCTCTCAAAAAGCGGCTCGCGTCTTCTTTTATTGCGGGATGTGCAGACTGCGTCTGCACATCCCGCAATAAAAAACCCTCTTGCGAACCCCGGCAGGCGGTGAGGGGTCGCCTACCCCAGCTTGAAACAGACTCCGGCTGAAGTGTTGACCCGCTCTCCAGTTTTCCTCGCGCTCCTCATCCAGAGTGTGTGCCTTCCCTTCTCTCTTATCATTCTCATGTATCACAGAATCGGTCCTTTCTATTTTCCGGTCTTATCACATAGGAACGCTTCAAATTCCTGACAGAAGATATACCTCATTGGCGGCAGCAGGACATCGACAGAATCGTGTAATTCCGTCTTTCGTCGCGGAAGACGACGCCCTACAGCAGCGCGCAGAAATATTGAGCCAGGTGACAGAACCTATAGCTGCCTCGATCAATGCATCGAAGTTGCCATGGGCTCAATCATTCCAACCACCGCTGTAGACAGAATTACCTAGCCTACCAGGAATTGCCAAAAGTTGTAACCTCCAGCGAATCTACTTAATGAAAGAACGTTGCCACACAGCGTTCTTGAAAATAGAAGCTCCTGGTATTAGACCGCAAAATCATTCAAACCAGCCCTTCTGCTACTGGTTATTACTTTGACAATGCAGTCAGGTGGGTGATTCTGTTTCTGAGACCGGGAGTTGCAGCAATCATACAAGGGCGGGGTAAGCCAGGGGGGAACCCGCGCCCCTACTCGATAAGATACTCATGCTATATCATCCAAGTGATCAACGATCATAGAGAAAGCAGATCTACCAATGGATACTAATAATCCAGGCAATGGCGACAATACCAATGGCAATAATCCACGAAACAAAGGGAATTCCCCATTGAGGATTTTCCTTCTCATCATTGCCCTGGTAGCAGTGCTGGCAATTGGGCCCCTCTTTCTAAACTCTCAGAGACCAAATATGAATGGTCAACCAGTCGGCGAGGTACCTTATAGCACCTTCTACCAGCAAGTTCAAGCGGGCAATGTCAAGGATGCCACTTTCCAGGGACAGGACATCACTGGTGACTTCAAGAACGCTCTCTCTTTGACCGATGCCAATGGTGACCCCGTACTTACGAACCAGTATCACCTGACGCAGATACCCAACGGCGACCCTAATCTCATCATCTTGCTGAACACGTATCACGTGCAGTACCAGGCGAAGCCGGTGGCCGATCAGAATGTCTTGCTGAACGTTTTATTCAGCTTCCTCCCCTTGATTGTCGTGATTGGCGTCATCTTCTTCATTAGTCGCCGGGCAACACAGAGCCAGCAGAACATCTTCAGCTTTGGGAAGACCCGCGCCAAGGTAGTGCCAGGAGATAGACCGAATACTACCTTCGCTGATGTGGCCGGCGTTGATGAAGCGAAATACGATCTTGTCGAGGTGGTTGAATTTCTGAAGACACCGGAGAAGTTTCAGCGGCTGGGTGGAAAGATTCCGCGTGGTGTGTTGCTGGTAGGCCCTCCGGGAACCGGTAAAACCTTGCTGGCACGTGCCGTCGCTGGCGAGGCGAGAGTGCCATTCTTCTCGATGAGCGGTTCCGAGTTCGTCGAAGTGCTGGTTGGTGTTGGTGCCAGTCGTGTGCGTGATCTCTTCGATCAGGCCAAGAAGGCAGCTCCCAGCATCATTTTCATCGATGAAATCGATGCCGTCGGTCGTCAGCGTGGTACCAGCATCAATAGCAACGATGAGCGTGAGCAAACCTTGAACCAGTTGCTGGTCGAAATGGACGGCTTTGACACGCGCCAGGCGGTCGTCGTCATTGCGGCGACCAACCGACCAGATGGGCTGGATAAGGCACTGATGCGCTCAGGTCGCTTCGACCGCCATGTGACAGTAGAGCGTCCCGACTGGAATGGCCGCCTGGCCATTCTCAAGATTCACGCTCACGGCGTACCACTGGCAAAAGACGTGGACTTGATTACGATTGCTCGTGCCACTCCTGGGATGGTTGGTGCGGACATCGCCAATCTCGTCAACGAGGCGGCCTTGCTTGCGGCCCGTCGCAACCTGGATGTGGTGACACAAAACTGCTTTGATGAGGCGCTGGACAAGATCCTCATCGGTGCAGAGCGCCCTTTGGTGTTGAGCGAAGCTGATTTGAATGTCGTTGCGTACCATGAAAGCGGTCACGCGCTGACCGGTCTGCTGCAAGAGGATGTGGATCCAGTGACCAAAGTAACGATTGTGCCTCGTGGTCAGGCGCTCGGTGTGACACAGTACACGCCGTTGGATGACCGCTACAACTACTCCAAGGAGTACCTGGAGGCGCAGTTGGTAACGGCCCTGGGTGGTCGCGCCGCTGAGCAGGTGGCAATTGGGCACATCACGACAGGCGCAGAAAACGACTTGCAGCGCGTTACCACCATTGCTCGCCAGATGGTCACCCGCTGGGGTATGAGCGAGCGCCTCGGCACGATCTCCTTTAGCGAGCGCGATGATCCATTCGTGGGCGCGATAAATCGGGCCCCTACGCACTCGCCCGGCTCACACGAGTATAGCGAGAAGACGGCCAGTATCATTGATGAAGAAGTGAATCGCATCGTGAAGTGGGCCTATGATCGTGCTGTCGGTCTGTTGGCTTCGCACCGTGAAACGCTGGACCGCATGGCTCGTTCACTGCGCTTACACGAAACGCTCGATGCCAAACAGTTGCACGCGATAATAGAGGAGACAAATCTTCCAGGGCGGGGGCAAGCAGGGCAAGCGCCTTCGGCGATGCTTCGCAGCGCAAGGGTCGCCCCTACCATACTCGACCGAGATGCCCAATCGTGCATGGTAGGGAGGGGCTTGCCCCCGCCCTGGGAGCTTGTTAGCGATTGATGAAAGAGAAGGACAGACATGACGCAGAAAGATTACCTTTTCCAGCTCTATCTTTGCGCTTTTCTAAAGTGATCTTGAAAGGCCTGGTACCCACAAGGGGCACCAGTACATTTGGCAGTGTACTGGTGCCCCTTGTGGGTACCAGGAACGAAGCCTGGCGTTCCAAAAAGCTGAAAGGCCTGGTACCCGGCATCGGGCACCAGGAACGAGTATTTGAAGAAAGCATACATCATTATGAGCAGGGTAGACAAGTTTGCAAGTCAACCGATCAGCGATGCCTTGATCGATGAACTAGCCGACCTCCTTTATGAGGCCGCGATCAGGAGCTGTACTCCTCGTAAGGATATCAGGAGAATCGTGGGCGATTTCCTGGAAGGCTATACAGATGCGGACAAAGTACTTTGCAGTGTTTGTAAAGAAACTAAAACTGACTACATCTGGCAACAATGGCAGAGGATGTGGCTGCAGGTAGTGAGGCGGATCCAACAACAGGAATCAGCAAACGGGTCTATTCTCTAGCGGAGTATGACGACACGCATCCTATCAAACTTATTTCGGAATGATTATTAACCATGAGTATATCCCGTCAACTCAACATAGCCTTCACCTTGCACAACATGTCCGGCACTTTGCCCCGAAATGCTTACGGCACCTTCCCAGTAGCTATTACCCGTTGTTTGGTACACCACAAGCTCCTGATCTTTCAATTCCGGCGTGAGCGAGAGCCTGGCCCGAAGTTGCTGGTTGTTTATTTCAAGATGCCAGCCAGATGGATAGTTTGCGCCCGTGACTGGACTTTTCCAATGGTCGAGCACATCCACATGTAATGCGACTTGCGGCAGTAGATGGACATCCGCATGGGATCCGATATCCTCAACATAGGTGGAGATAGCTTTGCCCGTGGCGTCACGAATGAGGTACAGCATCATCTCCGTGTCATTGTTGAGCTGAATGCTGAACCAATCCCAGCCGCCTCCACCCAGCGTCAGGAAGTTACCCCATTGATGATCCATCCACACTACACCCTGCACACGTAATGACTGATGATGATCGATCAGGCGACCGGAGAGGGCCATTCGCGTGCGCGAATAGTAGTAGGAGAAACCACCCAGGCCATAGGTGATCAGTCCATTTCCGTTGTGAAGGGTAGCTGGTTTGAGGCCAAGCAAGTCAACGTGCAAACTGTAGTTTGTCATCTCCGCCGCCAGGTGGTCCAACCCATTGACTCCCTGTACCGACCAATCGCCAATGGAGACACGAATGCCGCTCGTTGATGTACCATTCGGTATGAGAGCATCTGGTTCAATCAGGTGACGCTGATCAAAATGAAATTCGCCTCGCGTGACATCACTGATGGCAAAGTGTGCGGCATAGATGGGCGGGAGATCACTGCGCAGGGCCTGAAAGAAAACCAGTTCAAACCCGTAATGGTGCGCCTTCCCATCGGGTGCTACTGCATTCATGTGACCTGTGTAATACCACCACTCGTTCAGGTCGCGATGTGCAGCCTCATCCTGTGGGAAGTGTAGAGTTGGTAGTGGTTGTGCCTGGGGAGTCGAGTGTACCACAGGTAATTGCCCAGCCGTTGTGACGATACCTGGAAAGCCACAGGAAGCAAGAACGAGTGGCAGGAATAGAATCAGGCTACAGAGGTGGACGCAATAGCTTGGATAGTGCATAAGAGCAGTGTTGTCCCTACGTTTTTTCATTGCTTACCTCCTCTGTTAGCATCCTTCATTAGCTCGTCCTGCGTAGCTTGCGCCGTATATGCCTCGGACTCTCCCATGCCCATGTACTCTGCAAGCGCAGGCGGATGACGTTGAACTCCGGCAAAAGGGAGCCACCAGTTCAGGTTCCCGAGGAGTCGCATCGTAGCAGGAACCAGCAAAGCTCGCACGAAGGTGGCATCCAGTAAGACAGCCAGGGCCATTCCCAGGCCAAGTGCCTTGACCAGGATGATATCGGCTGTGGCAAAAGAAGCGCTCACCACAACGACAATGATGGCTGCACTGGTGATAATGGCGCCGCTGCGCTGCAACCCGACTGCGACGGCGCGGGTGTTGTCACCTGTTTGCCAGAAAGCTTCTTGCACCCGCGAGAGCAAAAACACTTCGTAGTCCATGGAGAGGCCGAAGAGTGCGAAGAAGAGTAGAATAGGACTCGATGCTTCAACGAACCCAAGCGGGGTAAAGCCGAGTACCTGGTGTAAAAAGCCGTCCTGGAAGATAACGACGAGGGCGCCATAACTCGCCAGAATAGAAAGCGTATTCATCAAGATAGCCTTCAGGGGTAGCACGAGTGACTGGAACAGGAGCAAGAGGACGATATAGGTGGTGAGAGCTACAATCAGTACGGCCTTTGGGAAGTCCGTATAGAGCGAGTTGACGTAGTCGATATCCCCGGCCGTCCCACCATCGACAAGGATGGTGATACCACCACCAGGGGGTGTATTGCGAATCGCCTGCACCAAGGCTTGTGAACGCTGATCGAGCATCCCATACTTACTGATGACCAACATCTCCATGGTATTTCCAGCAACCGATGCTCCGACAAGTGTGGACAGGTAGGGATCAGCAATCAACTGAGGATGCGTGTAGAGCAGTTCATATTGGTCAAGCGTGAACCGTGGGTCAGCACTGACAATACTGTCTACCCGTGCAACACGCGGGTCGGCCTGAATGCGCTGCACATAGGCATAGAGCGTGCGGATGTTATGAGGAGACAAGACATCCCCCTGCGTCCGTACAGCGATGAGAACAGGCGTCGTCTCGCGATCATTGAAGCGCCTGGCTAACAGGTCGAAGGCTGCACGCGATGGCACATCAGGGGGAAGAATGGAGGCATCGGGTGCCGAAAAGCGTACACCTAAGAAGGGCAGTCCCAATGTGACGAGCAAGAAGAAGACCGGGACAAACACCCGTAGCGGGTAGCGCATGACCACATGAGAGAGCCGATACCAGAAGCCGCGACGCTCAGGTGTTGCAAGCGCTGTACCGGCGCTGGCCCCCACGATAAATCGGGGACCTACAGTAGCCCCCCGATTTATCGTGGGACCTTCACATTTGCGAACATTCGGGATGCGTACCGGAAAAGCGTTGATCCTTGCGCCAATGATGGCTAGAGCAGCAGGGAGCAGTGTAATCGCGGCCAGCACTGCTAAAAACACAACGAGAATGCCGCCCAACCCCACTGAATGGAGCATATTGATATGGAAGAAGGTTAACCCCAGCAGGCCAATGGAGACAGTCAGACCTGAGAAGGTCACAGCACGCCCTGCCGTGGCAACGGAAATGGTCACAGCATCGTCAACACTGCGCCCATGGGCCAGTTCTTCGCGGAAGCGACTGACCATGAACAGTGAGTAGTCTACGCCAAGTCCGAGACCAAACAGTGTGGTGATATTCAGCACGAAAATGGAGAAGGTTGTGAGATGTCCGAGGCCAAAGATGAGCGCCAGTGTGACGATGACAGCACTCCCCCCTACTAGAGCGGGAAGGATGGCAGCAACGAGCGAGCGAAACACAAGCAGGAGCGCGATGAGAGCAAAGGGGAAGGCCAGAATTTCCGCACGACGCAGATCACGCTCACTGACTAATTGTATGTCTGCGAAAAAAACGGGCCCACCACCAATATGTGTTTGCAAATCTGGAACGACCTGCAAACGACGTTGCAGTTCAGGCACCAACTTCGGGGCGCTGTCGGGATCAGGCTTGAGCAGTATATTCACGTAGGCGGCGTGACGATCTAATGAAATCTGGCGTGGATTCTCGGTGAAACTGATCAGACCGGAAACTTCCGACCAGCCGCGCACACGTGTAAGAGCTTGCTGTGCCTCTTGCGTAAATGCTGGACTATCAGCACTGTAGCGCTGACTCGTAAAGATAACCTGAACAATTGTCGGGTTGAAGTGCAGCTTCTGTACTAGTAGGTTAATTGCCTGTTCCGACTCGAAGTCGGGGCTGGTGAAGCCGCCGGAATGCAGTACCCGGGAAGCCTGCGGAGCGAATGGCAAAGCAATTGCAATGGCGACCATCCACAAGCCCACGATCAACCAGCGAAAGCGGGTGGCTATCCTGCCTAAATGGAAGAACATGACAGAGCCTTTCTCTAGGGGTGATCTTGCGCAGTAGGTCCCACGATGAAGCGGGGATCTACAGTAGGCCCTCGATTCATCGTGGGACCTGTTTGAACATCAGGCGCGGGATGCCTATGAACCTGGCGGGGTAACGCGATCAAGGCTGCCAACCAGAAGGGTACGGCTGGTCCAAGAGGGGCTAATAAGCCCCCCAGGGCTGGCCCAACGACGAATCCCAGGCCAATAGCTGCGCCGATAAGTCCCATGCCTCGTGCTCGCCCCTGGGCAGGCGTCACATCAGCGACAACCGCCTGTGCTGAGCCGATATTCGAGGCACCGAGGCCACCAATGAACCGCGCAACGAATAAGATTGGCAGTGAACCAGCCAGAGCGGAGAGCGCCAATGAGAGTGCCTCGATTAGCAGCGAAGCGAGGATGATTGGCCGACGACCGTAACGATCAGAGAGGGTTCCTAGCACTGGCGTAAAGATAAACTGCGCCAGTGCATAAATAGCGAGAACCAGTCCGACACCTACAGGACCAGCCCCTCCTCGCTCTGCCCAGATATGAATGTTCAGTTCATCCTCATCTCGGTCAAACACATCATTACCCCTTTGTCTTTATTGATAACTATTCAGGTAGCCGATCCATGCCGCCTGCGGCGACGAGTGAACAAAATTAGCTACCAGGGCAAGCGCCTTCGGCGATGCTTCGCAGCGCGAGGGTCACCTCTACTATACACGAAGCGGCTCGCGCCAAGTCCGTGTATGGTAGGGGTGGGGATACCTGCCCCCCAGGCAGGGTGCCCTGTCTGAGGGACAGGTAATGCCCCGCCCTGGGAGCGGCACTAGTTACAAAGTTTATTGATGAGTGGATGTCGGCTCTTGTACCTTCTCAACGAGCGATACAGGACGCTTGCCTCTAAAAACATGGAAAAGAAACCAGAGTGAGGGCAAGAGCAGTGTCATGCCAATGATCGTGCCAATAAGCAGTGCCAGGAGTGTGGAAGGTGGACTGGCAGCATTGGTTATCGTCACATCAACTGGGATCAGGTAGGGGAATTGCGACAAACCCCAGGAAGCAAAAATGAATGCCGTGACGGTAAAGGCCAGCACACGCGCCAGGCGGTAGTACCTCAGTAACAAAGAGACGGCGGCTCCCAATCCGATCAGCCCAGTCGCAATGACGAGGGGAAGAGCGTGAGCGAGCAACCCGTTCCATAAAAGTGGCGCCTGGGACGGTGAGAGAATGAAGGCAATGGCATCCAGTACCAGCGTAATTGCACCTGCGATCATGGCACGGCGGCGAAACGCTTCCACGAGTTGGGCGTCATTGCTGTTCTGAGCCTCTATCATCAGATTGACAGCCGCGAGAACGGCACAGAGTGTGAGAGCTAATGCCCCGATGGTGAGTGCGAAGGGAGTAGTCCAACCTGCCAGGAGATCGGTCTGAACACGACCTCCTTGAACGCGCACCTGACCGCTCGCCACTGCTGCCGCTGCAGTACCGAACAAGAAAGGCGTGATCGTGCTGGCGCTGCTGAAGATGCGGCCCCAAACTTTTCCCAGGGTTCCGGACTCGTCAGCCTGCGCATGAAAGATGAAAGCGGCCCCACGCAGCACGATGCCGATCAGCGCCAGGGTGAACGGCACAATGAGCGCCGTTGAGAGGACTGAAAAGGCAGACGGGAAGGCGGTGAAGAGGCCCACGATCAAAAAGATCAGCCAGACGTGATTGGCCTCCCAGACTGGCCCCAATGCCTGCCCGATCAAGCGGCGTTGACGTTCCGCCTGAGGACCAAAGG
>WNFA01000715.1_pt1 | contig 26395 bp, 21 predicted proteins | sample 5400481 | NCBI WGS metagenome assembly WNFA01 (sample SAMN13153340, study PRJNA577476) | soil metagenome | isolation source: 120 cm saprolite under Douglas fir tree site 2 hole 1 replicate 2 | place: USA:California | collected 2015-04-18 | reverse complement strand
AAGATCTTCATGGTTCTAAGTGAAGACAGTTAGATGCACAGAAACCGGAGATTGTGTGGGGGCGGGTCTCCGACCCGCCCAGACCGTGGCTGTGCCACGGCAGGGTTCTTATAGCTTGAGATATGCGAAACAGCCGCGGCTCAGCCGCGGCCAGGACGGGTTCCTTCGACTTCGCTCAGGACAAGCTCCGACCCGTCCCCACACGGTTCATTTCCACACAGTTCATGCCCACACAGTTCCCGGCAATGACAGCAACTACCCGACCAGTACGGCTCCGCCGTTTACGTTGAAGACCTCGCCCGTGATGAAACCGGCGTACTCCGAGCACAGAAAAAGAATTGGCCCGGCAATCTCCTCGGGTGTCCCTGCCCGTCCCAGCGGGATGCCTCCACAGATGCGCGCGCTCGTCTTGGGATCGTTCAGCGCCGGGGCAGACATATCCGTATCCACCCATCCCGGCGCTACCGTGTTGACGTAGATTTGTGCCGGAGCCAGCTCCGTGGACAGGCCCTTGACCATGCTGATGAGGGCCCCCTTGGTCGCAGCGTAGTCGCTGTGGAATGCCTCTCCACGCTGTCCAGCGGTGGAACTGACCAACACAATGTGCCCCGCGGCGGGCCCTGATTTCCCCTGCTTCTTCATTTGCGCCACCGAGTGCTTGATCAGGGCGAAGACGCTGTCGAGGTTGATGGCCATGGTGTTGCGCCATTGCGCGTCCGCCATCTTTTCTATGGGCGCATCCTCCGGCGGCCAGACTCCGTGATTTGCCACCAGGATGTCCAGCCGTCCGAACCGCTTTACCGCGGTCGCGACTAATTCCTGGGCCGTCTCGGTGCCGGAAAGATTACAGGCCACGGCGGCACAGTTTTCCGGTCCAAGTTCTTTGGCCAGTTTCTCAGCGGGGGCCTTCGCCTTTTCGTAGTTGAACAGCACCCGCGCTCCCGCAGCCACAAACATGCGGACGGTAGCCGCACCGATGCCGCGTGAACCGCCAGTGATAAGGGCAACTTTGCCAGTGAGAGAAAGAGGGATAGGCATGCAGAGATAGTGTGAAGTTTCAGGTAGGAATTGGCAAGTGCGGGACGGGAAGGGCACGGGCTGAGGGTAGGGAACGGGGGGAGAGAAACGGGAGACGAAACGGGAGGAGACGGAACGGGAGGGCACGGCTTCAGCCGTGCCTTTCGGGCTGCATAGTTTGGGCTTTAGCCCCTGGGGGTCGCTTGTGTTCGGGGATTCGCTTTCTTATTTCCGAGTCTGATGCGGAGAGCAAACCCTCAGCGGCTGAAGCCGCCACGATGACCCGGGCTTTTTCGGCACGGCTGAAGCCGCGCCCTCCCCGGGGTTCCTCTGAAATTACTATTACGTTGCCTTTCGGAGGACCGAAGCCGTGCCCTCCCGGGTTTCCTCCGCTGTCAAGATCAGGTCGCCTTCCGGAATGCTGAAGCCGTGCCTCCCGGGTTTCCCGCCGGGCGGTCAGATTCCCCAGCTCGACGCTCTCTCTGTCTTGAGTTCGCGAATCAGAATGCGCACCAGCATGCCGTCGTAACGCGTGCCGCTCATCTTTTCCAGTTCGGTCAGGGCCTGTTCGCTGGTTTTGGCGGCGGCAAAGGAGCGCTCGGTGGTCATATTCACGTAAGCGTCGGTGATAGCCATGATGCGCGCCCACAGCGGAATCTTCTCGCCGCGCAGGCCGTCCGGATAGCCCCCGCCATCGAAGGACTCATGGTGGTGCTGCACCGCTTCCTGCAGCTTCTTGCCTTCGGGCAGGGTCGCCAGGATTTCTCCTCCCACCCGGGAATGCCATTTCAGCAGGTAGAACTCGTCCTCGGTCAGGGGACCGGGTTTGTTCAGGATTCTCTCCGGAACAAAGATTTTGCCCACGTCATGCACCCGCGAAGCGAAGGTTAAATCGCCGATCTCTTCCGGGGGAAGACTGAGCGAGCGCGCGATGATCTCGCTGTAGCGAGCCACCATCTCACCGTGCCCGGCACTGTTCTGTTCGCGCGCCTCCGCCGCGTTGGTCAGAGTTTCGATGGCCTCCCGCAGCACCAGGGCGTTGCGGTCGTTCTCCCCCTCGCCGCTCATTTTCTTCAGCGTGGAGATGAGTTCTTCCAGATGCTCCGGCCCGGTATGTTCGCGCTGCAGAAAGCCCTCGATGTATCCCGAGATCATCTGCCGCCGCACCGCCGCGGTTTCACCTTCCGCATGATCTACCGCGATGGATACGAGGTCGCCACCCGCGCGCTTGGAGACGTACATACCCGCATCCGCGACGCGAATGATCGCTTCCATGGAGAAACCGTGCACCGGGAAGCTTCCCACCCCGAAGCTGCCGGTGATGTGGTGCTCGCTGAGCGTCGGGTCCTGGGCGATCCAGAGCCGCAGGCGTTCGGCCAAAATTTGGGCCTGCTCCACGCCCGTCTCCGCCATCAGAATGATGAATTCGTCGCCCCCGTAGCGGGCCACCACGTTCGATTGCCGGCATTTCTGTTCCAGCAACCGTCCCACCCGCGCCAGCACCAGATCGCCCTCCAGGTGCCCCTTGGTGTCGTTCACTGTCTTGAACTTATCCAGATCCATAAGCACTACCGAGATGGGACGGCCGGAGCGGGACGCGCGCTTCAACTCGGAACTCAGCGCCTCGAAGAAAAACCGCCGCGTCTTGATGCCGGTAAGCCCATCGGTGATGGATTGCTGCTGCAGCTTCTGGAACACGAACGAATTGTGCAGGGCTGTGGCCAGCAGGTCGGCCAGGGTGTGCATGATCAGCTTGTCCTGCGGCGTGAAGGCGTTTTCTTTCTGACTTTCCACATTGAGCACGCCCAGCAGGCTTTCGCCATAAGCAATGGGGATGCAAAGAACGGAGCGCGATCCCGGCAGCACGCCCTGCAACTGTGCGTCGCTCGTGGTCTGCACCAGCGCCGTTTCCCCGGTCCGTGCCACCCGGCCGAGAATGCCCACTCCCAGCGGGATGCGCTTGCCTAACGCCTGGGCCGTGATGCCGGCCTCAGCCTTGATTTCGATGTCCTTGGTCACATAGTCGAGAATGCCGATCCCGATGTGGTCGAAGCTGAAATTCTTCTGGATATGGCTGACAATCTCGGCCAGCATCTGCTCCGAATCCTCGCTCGAAATCGCGGTCTTGGAAATATTGTTCAGGAACGCGAACTGGCGGGCGCGCCGCTGCTCCTCGGCGAACAACCGGGCATTCTCCACCGCGACCGAAACCTGCCCCGCCGCGGTCTGCATCACTTCCAGGTCGCGCGGCTCGAAGACGTACTCACGCTCGCTGTTCAGCGCTGCCATCACGCCGGCGGGTCTGCCTCCCAGCAGGATCGGCGCGCCGCAGAAGCACTTAGCCGGCGATGATGGTACGAAGGTGACTCCTAATCGCTCGCGGGCCTTCTCCAGTTCGGCGCGGATGATCAGCGGCTGGCCGCTGCGAATGATGAACTCGGTCAGGCCATTGGTCACTTTGCGCGAGCGCTTGGGCAATATCTCGCCCTTCTCCATTTCCAGTTCAAAACGGATCTCGTCGCCTTCCTGGAAGGCAATGTAGAAGTCGCTGGTATCGAAGATCTGGCCCAGTTCCTTCTGCACCGCACGCAGAATCTCCTCCTGGTCCAGTCGCGAGCTGATGGCCTGCCCGATCTGAGTCAGAAGCGCGAACTCCTTGGTGCGACGCTGCGCGTCATGCATGACCACGTAATTTTCCAGCGTCAGTCCGATCTGCAGCGCCAGTCCGATGAGCAGGCGCAGATTGGAGGAGCCGAACATTCTGTGGGCGGCGTGGGGAAAAAGAATCACCCCGAAGTTGTGCTCCCGGGTCTGCAGGCTCACCGCGGTCAGGTTGTAAATCCGTTCTTCGGTCAGCACCTGGCGAAATTGCGTGAACCGGCCGCCGGGAAAGGCGGGCAAGGGCTCGGGCATTTCCGGCACGTTGCGAAAGGTCACAAAGCCGCCGCGCCGGTAGGCCAGCTCGCAGACGTATTCTCCGGCTCCGCTCTTTTCCAGCTTGCCCAGGAATTCCGGTGAAAAGCCGCGCTGCACCGGGGGCAGCACCGCGCGCCAGCGTTCCGAGATGCAGATCACCGCTCCACCCGCCGGCAAAGGCGCAACCAGCCGGTCGAGAATGCTTTGCATGCTGGGAACCAGGTCGTCGGCGGAGAGCAATCGCGTGGGATCTACGCCCAGAGTGGAAAAGGCCAGGGCATTTTCCTGGACCGCGCTGCGCTCATTTTCCGCCAGCACCATGACCATCGCGATGCCCAGCGACATCTGCGGGATCGGACCCAACAGATCGGAAAGCTGCACATAGGAATTGTTGAATTGCCCGAACAGCATCAGGACCGACCACAATGCCAGGGACATGGCCAGCAGGGTGAAGGCCAGCGAATTTTTCCGGTGCGCGTAGCGGTAGAAGTAAAACGAACAGTAGAGCAGCACCAGGGCCACCCCGACTTCCAGGCGGAAGACCGGAATGGAGAATCCATCCAAACGAAATACGCCGCCGGCGTGCCGCGCATTCCACAGGCTCAGGGCCACGCCCCCTGCGCCCACCGCCACGTCATACCAGCGCAGGCGGAATCTTTCCCGCATCAAGCGTGTCGAGATGAAGATGCACAGCGCCATCGCTGCCAGAAGCAGCGAAGCCAGCAGCGAGATCACCGCGGAGGGATTGCGAAACACACTCCAGGCATCGAGCACGTAGTGGAGCGAGTACGCTCCCCAGCCCAGTTGCCAGGCGCGAAAGTAGTCCTGGCGAGTCTGCTCATAAAGATAAGTGAAAACCAAAAAGAGCAGCAGAGCAACCACGCCGGGCACTACTACCATACTGATCGTGACGCTGTTCATGGCGCGAAACAGCTACCTCAGCCAGAGTGATGAGTTATTTCTAACGCTTTATGGTTTCACACGACTGCGGCCAAAACAATAGGCTTCTGGAGAGTACGAAAGGCACATTGGCTGGGCGTTTTCTTCTTGAGGATGAGCGAGTTGGATGGATTTAGGCTCCCCAGACCGCTTGACGCTACATTTCCTCAGCCCTTACCATCGGGACACATCCTTTCGTAATGTCTTCCTCTCCCAGTTCGCTTCCGCGTGTCCGTTTCGCCCCCTCGCCCACGGGTTACCTGCACGTGGGGGGAGCCCGTACCGCACTATTCAACTGGCTGTTCGCCCGCCATTACGGGGGAACACTGATCCTGCGCATCGAAGACACCGACCTCGAGCGCTCTACGACGGAAATGGTCGAGGGCATTCTGCAGGGCATGCGCTGGCTCGGCCTGGATTGGGACGAAGGTCCGTACCATCAGACTCAACGCGTAGAAATGTACCGCGAGAACGCAGCCAGACTCGTGGCCTCCGGACACGCTTACTATTGCTTTTGCGCCAAAGAAGAATTGGAACAACGGCGCGCGGCCGCAACCGCTGAGGGTCGTCCGCCCCGCTATGAAGGTACCTGCCGCAGGATTTCCCGTGAGGAAGGTGCTCGCCGCCGGGCGGCAGGCGAGGCCGCGGCTGTCCGCTTTGCCGTTCCGGAATCCGGCAGCACATTTTTCGACGACGCCGTGTTCGGTCGCGTCGAGTTCGCCAACGATGAACTTGAAGACTTCGTTCTGCTGCGCTCCGACGGCGGCCCCACGTATCACCTGAGCGTAGTCACCGACGATGTGGATATGCGCATCACTCACATCATCCGCGGCGCCGATCATATCTCGAACACCCCGAAACAGGTTCTGCTTTACCAGGCGCTGGGCGCGCGATTGCCGGTATTCGCACACGTGCCGCTGATCCTGGGTCCGGACAAGACCCGGCTCAGCAAACGTCACGGCGCCACCAGCGTGATCGCCTACCGCGACGAAGGCATCGTGCCGGAGGCCTTCCGCAATTTTCTGGCGCTGCTGGGATGGACTCCGCCGGAAGCGTCACCGGAAACGCCACCCTCCGAAATTCTGGGCGACCAGCAGCTCATCCAGATGTTCGATCTGAACGGAATCTCCCACTCTAACGCCGTCTTCGATCGCGCCAAGCTGGACTGGTTTAACACCGAATACATCCGTGCCTATCCGGCAGAGAAGCTGCTGCCGCTCATTCAGCAGGAATGGAACAAGGCAGGGCTCGATCCGGCAGTTACGGATCGCGACTGGTTGCTCGGGACCATCAATCTGCTCAAGCCCCGCGCCCGCAGCCTCAAAGACTTTGCCACATCCTTCCGTGCCTTCTTCACCGATACTTTCCCGCCCGATCCGGCGTCAGTGGAAAAGTTCCTGGCGGATGAACGAGTGCGCCAGTTGCTGGTAGAACTAGGCGAGCGCTACGCCGCCTCGGAAGACAGCTTCTCCGAAACCGAAACCGAGAAGCTGCTACGCGACTTCGCCGCCGAAAAGGAAATGAAAGCCGGTGCGCTGATCAATGGCGCGCGGGTCGTGCTGACGGGGCAAGGAGTGGCCCCAAGCCTGTTCGCAGTGATGATCGCATTAGGAAAAGAACGGACAGTTGCCCGCCTGAAAGCCACGCAGGAACTGGCCGCCAGAGCCATGACCCCGGAAGTGTAGATATGTAAAATGTGGCGCGGGCGCCCCCGCCCGCGTGACAGCGTATCTCAGCAACCCTGCCTCCCACGGAATGTTCATTCATCACAGACAAGAAGGTCAAAAGCTGTTGAAGTCCTGGCTGTGCCCATCCGTGTTCTGACACCGAAGTACAAGTATCGCCGCCGCCTGCCTCACTTCCAGAGTGACGCGCCTCTGTTCGTAACCTTCTGTAGGGGCGGCCCTCTCGTCTTGCCCCAGGTAGCACGCGATCTTGTTCTGGAACATATCCTCCGAGAGCACGGGAAACAGATTGATTTGTTTGCCACAGTAGTGATGCCGGATCACGTCCACCTCCTGCTTACAGCGTTGCGAGATGAAAACGGATGGCCTTTCCCGCTGTTTGAAATCATGCAATGCCTGAAGAGCTGTACTGCACATCGCATCAACAAGCTTCTTCACGGCAGCGGTCCAGTGTGGGAGGAAGAGTCGTTCGATCACGTGCTGCATTCAGACGAAAGCCTGAAAGAGAAGTGCGAGTATATCCGCCAGAATCCGGTGCGGGCAGGCTTGGTCCAAAAGCCGGAAGATTATCGCTGGCTGTGGGTAAATCCCAAGTATAAGTAGCAAATGTGGCGCGGGCGCCCCCGCCCGCGGCCTTTGACTCTGTTCTTTCCGGGGTCTATGAACCAGATTTTCTTTAGTCTTTCAATGCCTCTTGATTTTGAGTTCTCTTACAAAAGGAATTTCCGTAGCGTTGTTGACGCTGTCACGCGGGCGGGGGCGCCCGCGCCACACTGGGCCTGATTGATCACTCCCTCAGTGCGCCGCCGCTGTCATAATAGGGTATATATGTGGTCCGCTATTTCCCTAAAGTTGGACGACCGCTGGCTGCCCAAGTCTGTTCTCTGCCTGCGCGACTATAGTCTCAGCAAGTTCTTGCGCGACGTCGTTGCCGGAATCACCGTCGGCCTGGTGGCCCTGCCACTGGCCATGGCCTTCGCCATCGCTTCCGGACTGACCCCGCAGGCGGGCATCTATTGCGCAATCGTAACCGGCTTTCTGATCTCGGCCCTGGGCGGATCGAAGACTCAGATCGGCGGTCCCACCGGCGCGTTTGTCGTTGTAGTCGCCGGCATCGTCGCCGTACATGGCATCGACGGCTTATACATGTGTACGGTCATGGCGGGTGCGATACTCATCATCCTGGGCGCAACCGGTATGGGCACCGCCGTGAAGTTTATCCCGCGCCCGGTCGTAGTCGGCTTTACCAACGGCATCGCGGTCCTGATCGCGAGCACCCAGGTCAAAGATTTCTTCGGCTTGCATCTGGACAAGGTTCCCAGCGAGTTCTGGCTGCGGATGAAGGCCCTTGTTGCCGCTGCTCCCAGCTGGTCCCTGCGAGCCACGTTGCTCGCAGCAGGTACGGTGGCCGTGATTCTGGTGTGCCGCACGATTTCCAACCGGATTCCCGGAGCGATTGTGGCCATGCTGGGGGCCACTGTGGCCGCATTCCTGCTCAAACTGCCAGTAGAAACGATCGGCACACGTTTTGGCGGCATACCCAGCGGGATGCCCCACTTTGCGCTTCCTCAATGGCACGCCCGCCTGGTGCATGGCCTGCTGGGGCCGGCATTCACTGTGGCGATGCTTGGCGCTATCGAGTCGCTCATGTCGGCGGTGGTGTCGGACCGCATGAGCAACGACCGGCACAATCCCAACGTCGAACTCATTGGGCAGGGAATTGCCAACGTCTTCTCGCCCATGTTCGGCGGCTTGCCGGCGACCGGCGCCATCGCTCGCACCGCAACCAACATCCGTTCCGGCGCGCAGTCGCCGGTCGCCGGGATGGTCCACGCTCTCACGTTGTTGTGCGTCCTGCTGTTCGCCGCCCCTCTGGCCAGCTACATCCCCATGGCGGCACTGGCCGGCATTCTGATGGTGGTGTCCTACAACATGGGCGAGTGGCGCGAGATCCCGCAACTATTGCGCCTTACCAAGACTGACATCAGCGTGTGGCTGGTGACGTTCGCGCTGACCGTCTTCGCCGACCTTACTGTAGCCGTCGAGGCCGGCATGATCCTGGCGGCGCTGCTTTTCATCGCCCGCGTGGCCGAGACCACCACCGTGTCCCAGGTGACCGGCGACTATGTCGAAGACGGACGCCTTCACATTTTGCAGGATAAGGACATCCCGTACTACGCCACCATCTTCCGCATCCACGGCCCTTTTCTGTTTGGCGCAACCGACAAGATTGCCGTGGTCACGGCAAAAATGCATGAGCTTCCGCCTATCGTCATCATTCGCCTGCGCAATATGACCGCCATCGATGCCACCGGATTATTCGCCCTGGAGGAAATTGCCAAGCAGCTCCACGCCACCAAACGCACCCTGATCCTGTGCGGCGCACGCGAGCAGCCGGCTCAGTTGATTCACCAGGCGGAATTTGAAGAAGTAGTCGGACGCGAGAATATCTGCGCCAACGTCCAGGAAGCGCTGCGGCGAGCGGAAGAGGTATTCGAAAAAATCGAATCCAGTGCAGCGGTAAGCGAGCAGATGTAGGAGCGGCTGTGGGGCGGGCGCCCCCGCCCGCCGCCTTTGAAGTTGATTTGGGTTTGGCGATCTTGCCGTTCCGAAGTCTTGCAAGCAACTCCACGTCAAAGGCGGCGTGGCGAGGGCGCCCGCCCCACACAAAGATTGCTTACGCCGCTTCGCTTGTAGCTGCCGCGCCTTCATCTTCCAGCATGGAACGAATCTGCTGCCGCAGTTCGGGCGAGTCAGCGTGTCCGTGGACGGTAGTGGCGTGCAGCACCGCCAGATCCATTACATCTTCTTCGGTGCCTGAAATAGCAATCGAGCAGGGTTTTTCTGCAGGGAATCGACGACAATCAATCACTTTCCGTGTTTCGGCCATGTCAGCCTCCTGGTTGAAAGTGGCCGGATTATAGTCTCGCTCGCGCGTGGCCTTCAACCAAAAGAGGACGTCGGGCGTCAGGCGCCGGACCTCAGACGTCAGACCTCAGACGTCAGACCTAGAATCTTTGGCCTCATCCATGAATTGAGATCGCGCCGGTTTCGTCTTGAGGTACCAAACTTGGGCTGACGCCCGACGCCTGACGCCCCGACGTTACTCTTCCGGCGCGGGCTCGCCCGGCCCGCTCTCGGCCGGGGCCAGAGGCAGGCGGGACGCGCTGCCCAGCAGCTCGCGCTCCTGGGGCGAGAACTGGTTCTTGAAACGCTGTGACTCGATCACCTGCTGACGTTGTCCCGGAGGCATGGCCCGCAGGTCGCGGATGGCAGTGCGCAATTTTTGCCGGCGTTCGGGCGGGAGGTCCTTGAGTTGCGAGTAGAGTTCACGCGCCTGCTGCTTCTGGCCGGGAGTCAGGTGCTCCCAGGTCTCCATGCGCTGCAGGATGCGGTTTTGCTGCTGCGGCGGCAGGCTACTGAAACGCTGCAGGCGCTCGCGCAATCTCTGCTGGCGCTCGGCAGGCAGGCTGCGGAACTGGGAATCGTTCTCCAGGGCTTTCTGTTGCTGCTCCGGAGGCAGGTCCTTGTAGCGGCGCAGCCATTGTCCCGCGTGATTGCCTCGCGCCTCCTGCCGTTCTTCGCGTCTCTCGGCGCGGCGGGTCTGGGCGGGACACGGCGAAATGGCGGTCGCGAGCAGAAAACCCGCCACTGCCACTCTTAGCGTGATGGACTTCAGTCCCAGCATCCGCCTTGCAATTCTCCCCTGCGAAAAGCTTTTAACCGCAAAGTTCGCAAAGAAAAGCCGCAAAGGAATACTTGCCTGGTTTCTTTGCGATCTTTGCGTACTTTGCGGTTCGATGTCTTCGGCCGAACACTACGGATTCGCGGTCACGTCCGTCTGCACCGCGAGATCGTCGAGCACATCGAAGTCGGAGTACAGGTTCTGATTCTTCTCCAGCGCCTGCAAGTCTCCCACCGCTGTGCCCGGCTCCGCCGACGTCTGTAAAGCCACGGTGGACTCAGACGTGGTGGTGCTGCCGCTAGGGCCGTGATTCAGGCGAAACAGAGTCACGCTGGCCACCATCATCACGGCAAACGACACTGCCAGCACCGGTTTGCGCAGCCAGCGCAACCAGCCCACGGGCTGCTTCTCGCTCTCTTCCCGCAAACGCGCTTTCAGGCGGACATCAAAATACTGCGACGGTTCCGGAGCCTGCCACTCGTCCAGCAGGGTCATGGTCTGACGGAACGCTTCGAGCTTGCCTGCACATTCCGGGCAGGAATCGAGATGGGCCTTCACTTCTGGCGTGACTGCGGCCAGTCCGGCGGCCAGGTCCGGCATCAGTTCGCGAGTTTCGTTGCAATTGCTGGTGGACTTCATGACGCTTCCTTTACACAAACTCTTTCAGCTGTTCGCGCAGTGACTCGTACGCACGAAACAGCAGTGACTTGGTGGCGGACTCGCTCAGCTTCAATACTTCGGCAATCTGGCGATAATCCATCTGCTGGTACTTATGCATCACGACCGCAATTCGCTGCCGCTCCGGCAAGGCCTGCACCCGCTGGCGGATGGCTGCCAGCCGCTCGCGCTGCATTATGGTTTCTTCGGCGCTGGGTCCCCGGTCCGGCAGATCCAGAGTGCGGCCGCTCTCTTCATCCGGTTCATCCAGGCTGACCTGGTTCTCGGGGCGCTCATGGCGCGTGTCACGCGCATGATTCACCGCGAGGTTGGTGGCGATCCGGTACAGCCAGGTGGTGAACTTGGCGCTGGCTTCGTAGCTTTCGCGCGAGCGGTAGACGCGCAGGAAAACTTCCTGGGCCAGATCTTCCGCTCCGGCGGCGTTGTGCGCCATGCGGTACATGAAATTCACCATCGGGCGGCGGTATTTCTGCACCAGGTATTCGAAAGCCGAATCGTCGCCGGCTTTCACCTGCAGCATGATTTCAGCGTCACTACGCCCTTCGCCGGACACACTCGCGTCCGCCTCGAACGGCGCCTGCTGCTGCACGCCCCCCATGGCGAGCAACCCGCGGTCCATGGCAACGCTGCTCACATCTGATTGAACCCTCGCTGGGGGCGAAAGTTGCGCCTCCGCGCTTTCGTGGTCTGGCCCGGAAGTGCCCTCGGTACTGTGAGCTAGAGGTACTTTGGCGGGTCTGGGTTCGGTGGTCATGGGCACGCGCCGGTTGCATGCCCCGGCCATCGCCGGGGGGCCCGAGGCAGGCAGGCAGAATCAGGCTATCACGCCTCGTAGATACGTGAAACTGGTTCGTTTGCTAGAATTTAGGGCAGTTCGGGTGGCGCCGAAACTTCGGGGTTGCGCGTGCAGACAGGCCTTGGCTAGACGGCGCCACATACATGCCACGAGAGTACCAGGTGAAATTGCGATGTTTGAGGGAACGCCAGTCACTGTTGCGGGACGGTCAAGGCCAACTTTCGTGGTGAAAAAATCGTGTACGACACTTTGTGCTGGCCGTCTGGATAAAGAACAACTTTCAGAGGGCCGAAAACAGGCCTGGACGGGGAACTGTCAAGGATCGCCTTTTTATCCATGCGTCCGGTGTAGACCTCACCGTTATCCAGTTTAGGACAGTCACTAAGCTGCCGCTGGCAATACAGGACAACCCCGTAAGTCTGGCCATCTTCGGCAGCCAGGATGGCGTCCGTCCGGGTAAATTGGAAGGGAGAGCTCATGATTCCCGAGCTGCCGTAAGTGCAAAAGGGAACGGCTGATCCGGGTTCACGAACGGGAGGATTCGAGTCGGCGGGAACTGGCTCTCCACATGGTAGAGACATGAAGGATGCCGAACCGGAACCGCCGGTCAGGTTGCCTCTTCCCGCGTAGGTGCTGATGACCAGAACCTTCACGTTCTGCTGAGTGGCCCACGCGGCGCCGCTCAACCAGAGCAGCAGAAGGCAAAAATACGCGAAGGGATGCCGGCTCATTAGCTCCTCCGACACGATTCAATATACGCTCATTCCGCGACCGTCAGAGCAACTGAGCGCGAAGCGCAATCGCGCATCATGCTGTCAATTCCATTCCCGTCCGTCCTTACGCGGTTGACACGCGGTTGACGGAAGCGGCTGCAACTGTTTGAATAAAAAGCAGTGGGCGCTTAACTCAGCGGTAGAGTGCCATCCTCACACGGTGGAAGTCGTAGGTTCAAATCCTACAGCGCCCACCATCGTTTGAGGACTTAGCTAGTTTTCCCTGCCGTTCATGGCGAGGCGCATTATCTTGCTGTGCGCTTCAATCATGTCGGGCGTTGCCGCCTCACCGTATACGCCCATCGTGAGCCGCACATCGGTGTGACGCATGAGACGTTGTTGCACACCTACAGAATTTGGCCCAACTCGCAGAGGACGTCAGGGCCGCGGGACTGTGAGGACGGCTCAACTCCCCCATTTCATCCTGCCTGTTTTGGCATATCAGATTTTTTGATAACTCCAATCTTATCTTTGTATTTTCTTCGCCGCTAGTCTTCGCATCACAATTAGCATGAGGTGATTTTATGGGGATTCGATTCAGCAATGGAAACGGGAACTACGTCTTTACCGAACCAACACTAGGTTTCCCGACACTACCGATGGGCGGAGTCTATGCCGTTCTCGCGCACGACAAAACCTGGAGACCGCGGCCCTTCCGCGTTCTGTACTTCGGAAAAGCGAAAAACCTTCGTGAGCGTGTTTGCGAAACGCATGAGAAATCTTGGGCGTGGAAAATGGAGGCGGGTTATCTCTCGGCGCTTTATTACTCGTTCATGCTTGTGCCGTTGGAGATTCACCGGACCCGAATTGAATCAGAATTGATCGGGCACTATGGACCCCCGTGCAACGACAAGGGTAATTTGTACAAGACTCTCTATGGGCTGTGAGGCCGGGCAATCGGGCCAGGCTCCGCGGCGTCCAAGCGGTCACGAGGAATCTCGATAGCCACTGCATTGCGGTTAAGGAGGGCGCTAGCGTGGACTTGTAATGCGCCGCTCTGTACGCATCGAGATAGGGAAAAAGCGTTTAGTAAGCATATTGCGAACGCAAACCGTATCGTGCGATAGAACCCTTGAGCAGAAAATAGCGGACGCGGGACCCAACCGGATGCGCGTGGAGCCGAGCATTCTGACGGAAGCGAGAAGAACGTTAGAGAAGGAAGGAACAATCCAGTTTGAGAAGCGCGGCAAAGTTCCTTGGTATTTTCTGAAGGAAACAGAGAAGGAAAAGGTGGACAAGCGGCTCGCAGAGTTAGTGCCACTCCATGTGAAGACCCAAGATGGCCCATTCACGCATCGGCTAGGGCAGACTCTAGAAATCGCTGTGATGAAGGCGCTACAAGCGAGTGGCACGGCGTTCTTGGGGCACTTCAGCGATCTGGATGAGCATGATGACGGCACGGCCTACACGAAAGTAGAGCCTCCACTGACCGTAAGCGGAAACAAGATCGAGAAAGGCCCGCTGGATTTCATAGTTTTTCCAGACGGGATACCGACAGGGATTGAGGTTAAGAATTATCGAACGTGGTTGTATCCGAGAAGCACAGAAGTTAGAGAATTGTTGTGGAAGTGCGGAGACGCCAATGTAGTGCCGGTGCTGATAGCGCGAAGACTCCCCTTCTTGACCATTAGGCTCCTTCAGATGAGCGGGTGCTTGATCCATGAAAATTACAACCAACTGTATCCAGTGGCGGATGAAAAGTTGGCGGCAGAGGTGCGTCTCAAGACGAAATTGGGGTATCACGACGTGCGGACAGGCAATGAGCCGGACACACGAATGCTCCGGTTTGTCAGGGACCTTTTGCCCGGTCTTGTCCGGGAGGCTCGCCCAACATTTGAGAAGTTTCGGGACGTTCACAGGGCGTACGGTAAGGGTGAGCTGAAATACACACAGTGGTTGAAGAAGATACGAGTCGGGACCAAGGGTTGGAAGCGGGTTGTAGCGGATGCAGTGCGGGCAGAAGAGGAGGACAAAGACCGGTAAAGTCCCCTCAGGACCACTTATATGTATTTATAAGTAGTATCGGGGGTGGTCCCGCGCCCGGCACGGCCCATCCGAATAGGGCAACGTGGCGTCACATTTCAGCAGACCCATTCCCTGCCGTTCGCACCGCACTACAGCGCCCACCACTCAAACCAGCTCTTAAGCTCTTAGCCATTAGCTCTTGGCTAAGAGCTAATGGCTAAGAGCTAAAAGCTACTTGCGCGCAAGATAAACCAGCCTTAGCAGCCGTCTTTCCCCGGTAAGATTGTGGACGCAGGCCAGGAACTTCTGCAGTCCGTCGAAGTTGGCTTCTCCTTCCAGTGCGGTCAGTTCCAGTTTTCTTTTCTCGCGGGCGTGATGCCATCGCCTGGCCACCGTCGCCGCCTTCTCGGTAGTGTCGGTAACCGACGCAAGCCTGAACCCCGCGGCTTCGATCAGCTTTTCATTTTCTCCACGCGGGACGAACAGGTAGTAGCCGATCGAGCTGCGGGTGGCGAGTTCCTGGTTGGAGAGCATCCCGCCTATCACCAGCGCATCGCTGAAAATCAAGCGACCGCCCGGTTTGAGCACACGCTGCAGTTCGCGCAACAGGGCCAGCCGCCCGGGGATGTGGCACAGGACATCGTTGGCAAAGACCGCGTCAAAAGCCCCGTCCGCAAAGGTAAGAGGTTGAGAAACGTCACACTGCTGAAAGCTCACCTGCGAACTCAAGTTCTGGCGTAGTGCCAGAGCGCTGGCATTGCGAATGCCTTCAGGGTTCAAGTCGAGACCGACTACCCGGCAGCCGGTAGTCTCGGCGACATACATGGCGTAGCGCCCCGATCCACATCCGATTTCCAGGACAGAACAGCTTGCGGTCAGCTCCAGCAGCTGCGGAATTTCGCGGGATTCTGCGGTCGTTACCCAACTGGTTTGGCCGAAGTCTTCGCCATAAGTTTCCAGCCGTATCTCGCGATAGGCATCGCGCTCATAGTTTCCGTAGGCGCCGTTGTAGAGGTCTACTTTTGCGGACATAAAGCGCTTTCCCGCGGCTGCTTCCAGGAATCCCAATTTTCGAGGCGGCGATGTTACACCCAGCGCAGTCCCTTCCTCAAATACCGGCGGTTCAAACCCCGAAGGTAACCGGCGCGCAGGTTACCCGCCTTGAGCGCGGCCTTGCCGAGACAAAGACGTGACCTTCTTTTTGCACCACCGTGATCTATGCGTACATCCTTTGCCCGGCTAACCTGAATCCATATTTGCAAAGGCGATGCCGGACATGGCCCCGGCAGTCGGCGGCAAGCTAAATATCACCAGGAGAGTTGTAAATGCCAAGGACGTCCGTGTGCTCGTTCCACAAGTGTGCCGCTATCGCCGCATTTCTCCTCGTAGCCTTGTCGGCTTCGGCGCAGATCCGAAACCGCATCGCCCAACGGATCGAGGATACCGAACCTGCCGTGGTCATGGGGGCGCATCCTTTGGCTCGGCCCGAGTTCGATCGGGGCCGGGTGGATGGCAGCATGCGAGTCCGCCGGGCTGCCATGGTGTTCCAGCTCGCCTCCGACCAGCAAACCGCCCTGGAGGAGCTGCTGGCGGAACAGCAGGACCCTGACTCTCCGAATTATCAGAAGTGGCTGACTCCGGAGCAGTACGCAGCGCGTTTCGGCATGAGTCAAGACGACCTTGCCAAAGTCACGGGGTGGCTGAAATCGCAGGGTCTGACTGTGAACGGGTACTCGCGCAGCCGCACCCAGGTCTTCTTCAGCGGAAGCGCCGCCCAGGTGGAGAGCGCCTTCCGCACCGAGCTTCACCAGTTTGAGGTGAACGGCGAGACCCGTTTTGCCAACGCTACCGAAGTCTCAGTGCCGGCGGCGTTTTCCGGCATGGTACTGGGCTTCCGCGGCCTCGACAACTTCCGCCCCCTGCCGCGGGCGCACGCGGTCAAGCCCAACTTCACTTCGCATATCTCCGGAAATCATTTCGTAACCCCCGGCGACTTTGCCACCATCTACAACCTCGGCCCTCTCTACAGCGCGGGATTCGACGGAACCGGGCAGAAGATCGCGGTGGTGGGACAAACCCAGATTCACCCGGCTGACATTGACGCCTTCCGCACCGCAGCCGGCTTGCCGGCGCGTAATCTTCAGCTGGTTAATGTGGACGGCACGGGTTTTTCCAATGGGGATGAAGTCGAAGCCGACCTGGATGTCGAATGGGCCGGCGGCGTGGCCAAGAATGCGACCATCCTCTACGTTTACACCGGCAGCAATTCCGCTCAAAACGTTTTCGACGCCTTCGCATTCGCGATCGACAACAAGTTGGCGCCGGTCATCAGCACCAGCTATGGGAACTGCGAAGCGGCTTTAGGAACCTTTGCCCAAACCCTCCGGCAGCAGGTGTTGCAGGCCAACCTCCAGGGGCAGACGATCACCGCGGCTTCGGGTGACTCAGGAGCGGCGGACTGCGACTCCGCTTCGTCCAAGTCAGCCACACATGGGCTGGCGGTGGATTCGCCAGCCAGCATTCCCGAGGTCACTGGAATTGGCGGCAGCGAGTTCACTGGTGACAGCGCCGGCACCGTGACTGGAAGTGACGCCGGCGCCGATCTGCCGTTCTGGGGCGGCACCACCGGCGGAACCGACAACATCAGTTCCGCGCTGACCTACATTCCGGAAATGGCGTGGAACGATACGACCGCGTCCATCGCCGCAGGATTCGGGCTCTCCGCCAGCGGGGGCGGGGTGAGTACAGTCTTCGCCAAGCCGTCATGGCAGACCGCACTGACTCCCGCAGACGCCCATCGCGATGTTCCTGACGTTTCCCTGACCGCTTCCCCAAACCACGACGGCTTGCTGGTCTGTTCGCAGGCCGCCACCGGCTCCACCGCTACCAGTTGCACCAGCGGATTCAGGGACAGCACTGGAAACTTGTCGCCAGTGGGCGGCACTTCCGTGGGCGCGCCTGCCTTCGCCGGCATCGTCGCCATCCTGAATCAGGCCAGACAATCGAGCGGCTCCGGCAACATCAACCCCACGCTTTACAGCCTGGCAGTTTCGGCGCCCACGGCATTCCACGACATCACCACCGGAAATAACATCGTGCCCTGTACTGCCGGTTCTACCGGTTGCCCGGCCAGCCACACCATCGGGTTGAGCGCGGGCACCGGCTACGATCTGGTCACCGGACTGGGGACCATCGATGCCCATGCCTTGATAACGGCGTTTCCAGGTTTTGTCGCGACCCCGGATTTCTCGGTGGGTGGCACGCCGATCAGCGTTCTAGCACCGGGACAGAGTGGTTCTTCAACCATTACGGTGACTGCGACGAACGGGTTCGGCGGAACGGTCAACCTGGCTTGTTCCGGACTGCCCGCCGGGGCGAGCTGCGCCTTCGCTCCGACTTCGGTGAAGTCGGGCACGTCAACCCTTACCTTGACCACCACCAGCGCTACGCCGGTGGCAAGTTCCAACATCACGATTACAGGAACCTCCGGATCGGTCAGCCATAGCACGTCCGTCAACCTCACTGTCAACGCGCCGGCAACGCCAGATTTCACGATTTCGGCGGCGCCGTCGAGCGCCTCGATTACGGCGGGTGCTTCCGTGACCTCGACGATTACCGTCGCCCCGACGGGAGGCTTCGCGTCCGCTGTGAGTCTCGCCTGTCTGGTTGCTGGAGGCGGGACACCGGCACCCACGTGCTCTTTAAGCTCGGCTTCGCTGGCGAACGGTTCCGGCACGTCCACACTCACGGTCGGCACCACGGCGCCACACTCTCTCTCGGGCGTAGTAATCATGCCCGCGCCCGCAAGCCACGCCTTCGGCTGGTTGGCCGCTAGCGGCAGCACGCTGCTGGTCGGCGTTCTGTTCCTCGGGGTGCCCTCGCGCCGGCGTCACCGCATGGCCGGGCTGGGACTGATGCTGCTGGTATTTTTCGCCGCTGGAGTGGGCTGTGGCGGCGGGAGCAGCAGCGGCAACGGTTCCGCGCAGACCGGTGGGGGAACGCCCGCAGGCACCTACACCGTCACGGTCACCGCTACCAGCACTTCGCCCGCGCTGTCGCACACGACCGTAGTGACTGTGACTGTGCCCTAGGAACATGTGTGGCGCGGACCCGTCCTGAGCGAAGTCGAAGGAGCCTCGCCCGCGTGACTCGATTGTGGATTGCAGATTTGAGATTTCAGATTTGAGTGTTCTGACCGGGCGAACGGCAATCTCAGATCTTCAATCCTCAATCTGAAATCTTGAACTCTCGGGCCTACGATCTGAAGTCAACGGCCGTGGTATTGCCTCCACAAATCAGAACGCCCACCCGTTCTCCGGGCTGAGGCTGATAGCGTCGCGACAGCAGTGCCGCGAAGGCTGCCGCTCCGCCCGGCTCGGCCACAACTCGCAACCCATTCCACAGGGCGGTCTGCGCCTCCTGAATAGCATCGTCCGAAACCAGCAACACGCGATTCACGTGAGTTCGGGCGATGGGGAACATCAGTTCGCCCACCCGTTTCGGAGCCAGCGAATCGGCCGCTATCCCTCCCGCTTCCGCATCGACCGGATGCCCCGCCTGCAGCGCCCGGGTGAGGGTTGGCGCGGCCTCCGGTTCCACTCCCACGATCCTGATCCGCGAGGCATACCACGCCGCCACGCCACCGATCAGGCCGCCGCCACCCACGGCCACCAGCAGGGTGTCGAGATCGGGGCATTGATCTTCCAGTTCCAGGCCGACCGTTCCCTGACCCAGCAGCGTCTCCACCTGATCGTAGGCGTGCACCGCGAGTGCGCCGGATTGCTTCGCCCATTCCTGGCTCGCGGCCAGCGCATCCGCGTAACGTTCGCCGGTCACCACCAGATCCGCCCCGTAGCTCCGGATGCGTTCCCGCTTGGCTGGCGAGGCCACTTCAGGGACAAAAATTCTGGCCGGCGTTTTCAGTTTCATGGCGGCAAAGGCCACCGCGACGCCATGATTGCCACCCGTGGCTGCGACCACGCCCACCGCAGGAACCTCCCGCATCAGCAGGTTGGCAAATGCGCCCCGGGCTTTGAAGGAACCGGAATGCTGCAAGGATTCCAGCTTGAGGATCAGGCGGACCCCGCTCAGGCCGAAATCCGAGCCTTCAACTTCCACTACGGGAGTTCGCCGGATGTGGGGCCGGATCAGCCGGTCAGCGCCGGTGATACGCTCGCGGTCAATGGATGGATTCGTAATTTCAGTCATTGGGATGGGATTCATGGGCTGTAATTCTCTAGTCTCTTTTAGTGTCATCCCGAGCAATCTCAGCTCGCGCATCGCGAGCTAGATTGTCGAGGGACCCGGGTTCTGGCCGGCACAATGCTGCGTCCAGCTTTCCGCGCAACCCCAAGATCCCCCCTCTTGCCCTCACCGCGCAAGCGCGGCTCGGGCGGCGCTCGGGATGGCAGTTCATTGGAGGAGTGAGGCGATCCGATTCCATGATATTATAATTAGTTACTTGGCTAATTGTCTATATGAGAGCTGACGAAATCCTGCGCGCCCTGGCCAACGAGCGAAGGCTGCAGATTCTGCATTGGCTCAAGCATCCGCGAAGACACTTCCCACCCCAGGTGGACGGAGACCTGGTGAAGGACGGCGTCTGCGGCGTTCTGATCGCGCGCAAACTTGGGGTCAGCCAGCCCACCGCCAGTGAACACTTGAAGGTTCTGTCGCAGGCCGGCCTGATTCGCGGGAAGCGAATCCGGCAGTGGACTTTCTACCAGCGGGAGCAGCGCGGGATCAACCGCATCAAGAAGTTGATGACGAAAGTCTAGCCAGGCAGTTGCCCCCCTCATCACTCCTAAGCTTTTCCCTCACGCCGCCGATAGAGTGGGTGTGACTGCTTCCGTACCCGCTCCCGGGCCTGGTCTAGCCAAGGCTGGTCCCGCGCCGGGCGCGCGTTTTGTCGCCCGCCAGCCCATTCTCACCAAAGACGAAACGGTTTTCGGCTACGAGCTGCTGTTTCGCAATGGCGTAGAGAATTATTTCTGTCCCACCGATCCCGAGGCCGCCTCGCGCAGCACGCTGGACAGTTCACTGCTCATGGGACTGGACGTACTCTGCGATGGCCGCCGTGCCTTCATCAACTGCACCCGCGAGATGCTGCTGAAGGACTACATCACTTTGCTGCCTTCCAGCCAGGCCGTGGTCGAGATTCTGGAATCGGTCGAGCCTGATGACCTGGTCATGGCAGCGTGCCAGCGGCTGAAAGAAGCGGGGTACATGATCGCGCTGGACGACTTCGCCGTGGATGACCCGCGCGAACCGCTGACTGAAGTTGCCGACATCATCAAAGTGGACGTGCGCGCCACCACCGCCGAGGAACGAGCCGCCATGGTCAAGCGCTACGGTCCCTGGCGCCGCCGCATGCTGGCCGAGAAAGTGGAAACGCGGGAGGAATTTTTAGCCGCCAAGAAGGCCGGTTTTGTCTACTTTCAGGGATATTTTTTCCGCAAGCCGGAAATCATGAAGGCGCATGAAATCGCGGGCAACCAGCTCAACTACGTAAGAATGCTGCAGGTGGTTTCCAAACCCGATCTGGACCCGCGTGAGATCGAGAACGCGATCAAGGGTGAAGCTTCGCTGTGCTATCGCCTGCTGCGCTACATGAACTCCGCCATCTTCGGTTTCGCCAACGAAATTCACTCGGTGCGGCATGCGCTTTCGATGCTGGGAGAACGCGAGGTCCGGCGCTGGGTGCGCCTGGTGGTCACGCTGTCCGCAGGACAGAACCGGTCGAGTGAGATTGTCCTTTCCGCCCTGGTTCGGGCGCGCTTCTGCGAGCTGCTCTCGCCCAAGATTCAGCACGGCGATTCCGATCTCTTCCTGCTGGGATTGCTCTCGCTGATGGATTCCATTCTCGAAATTCCCATGGCCGAAGTGTTGGAAAAAGTTCCCATCGACCAGGAGACCAAGGCAGTGCTTCTGGGCGGGGGCAGCCGCTTGCGTCCGCTGTATCAACTGATGCTGGCGCAGGAATCGGGCGACTGGCAGCACAGCGCTGCACTGGCAAAGTCGCTCAAGCTGGCAGAAGGTGACGTCGCCGAAATCTACTTTCAGGCGATGCAGTGGGCACGCCAGGTAAGCAGCGGGTGAAACGAGCTATCAGCCGTCAGCTCTCAGCTCTCAGCAGTCAGCCAGAAAGCACCGGACTGTTCTTTCGAGACAAGAATCCTTGGAAAGCTGAATGGAGGGCGCGGATGGGTTGATACTGAGTGCTGAGTGCTGACGGCTGATAGCTGGTCTCCCTCCGGGAGGCTTCCGTTACCATTGTGCAAAACTAAATGACTTTGGACTTGCGCTTCCTCTGCGAGGGGCGGTAACATCATAGGTGTTCCCAGCGGCCATGCTCTCTAGCTGGCCCTCCGCGCCCCCTGGCTCCAGACGCCATACGGAAAAGAGATCATTCACGCGTGAGTTCCAGCCGCATTGGGTTTTCGGCACACGCTCCATGCATGTGCGCGCAGCGAGGTTGATCAGAGACGGTTATTGACCCGGCAGCAAAATCGCGTCCCCCTTCGGGCGGACGAAATGCAGCCATAAAACGAGAACAATATGAATGTAGGACCCGGACACCCCTCCGGCGGTGGAGGAGGGAGAAGCAAGCGGCGACGTGGGCGTCGTCCGCCTAACCGTGGTGGCGCGCCCGGCCGCGACCGCCAGCAACACAGCGGCATCTATAGCGCCCCCATGGACCACAGCTATCGCGCCGCGCTGGGCGGCAACAATGGATCAAGACCGGGGCGGATGCGTCCCGGATTCGCTCCCGCCTACGCTCCGGTCGAGCCCGAGCCGCTGCCTCAAGGCGACAATGGCAATTCCCGCATCTTTGCGTTTGTCGACGATCTGTTCTTTCAGGCAAAGATCCAGGAGACGGCGCGCAAGCTCAATGTGAAAGTCGAATTCGTGAAGACGGAAAAGGATCTGCTCGATCACATGAAGCAGAACGGCGAAGAGAAGCCGTCGCTCATCATCTTCGACATGAACAATGCCAACGCCAAACCCCTGACCCTGATTCCCAAACTCAAGACCAAGTTGAAGAAGGGGACGTCGATCATCGGATTCCTGTCGCACGTGCAGGGCGATTTGAAGATGAAGGCGCACGAAGTGGGATGTGACATGGTGTTGCCGCGCTCGGCGTTCTCGCAGAACCTGCCCCAGTTGTTGCGCCGGCACGGCGCACCCGAACCGGGCCCGGCACCGGCTGAAGATACGAAACCGATGTAGGGTGGGAACTGGGTCTTGTGTGGAACTGATCCTGTGTGGGACCGGGTCTCTGACCCGGTCGGGCGGTGCGCAGCACCGCTGCAGGATTGAAGTAAGTCGTGGAACCGCGGCCCTTCGGGCCGCCTGACCGGGTCCCTTCGACTTCGCTCAGGGCAGGCGCCGACCCGATGATCCCAGACAATCGTCCCACACAATCAAAGTTCGGTCCCACACAAGCTTACGACAATCTAGCCTGGCGGCCAGCCCAGGTTCCGCCCTCCGATCAAGTGCACATGCAGGTGGAAAACCGACTGGCCAGCCCCCGGGCCCACATTCAGCACGGTGCGGTAGCCGTTTTCGATGCCACGCTGCCGGGCCAGCTGCGCCGCAGCCAGATGGCAGCGCCCGATGGTCTCCGCATCTTCGGCTGACGCTTCTTTCAGGCCGGTAATGTGTTGCTTTGGAACCACCAGCACATGCGTCGGGGCCTGTGGGTTAATGTCTTCGAAGGCGTAGGTGTGCTCGTCTTCATAGACCTTCCTGGCCGGAATCTCGCCGGCAACGATGCGGCAGAACAGGCAATCTTTCATGTCAGATCCACTCTCGATTTGAGAATCCTTTGGGGTATTCAGCAACGAAAAGCCTTTAACCGCAGAGTTCGCAAAGCTAGCGCAAAGTGCGCAAAGAAAATCCCAAAGACCTGACTATAACCTCGTCTTCTGCCGAGACGCCGGCAGTCTCGGCACCAATTTGTGGAAAAAGCGGTAAATTTCTGGCACGAAGGAGAAAACTTTTTCCACAACTGCAGCCGTTGAAGGGGAACAGGTTTTCCGTTACGAAAGGGCGGTAATCAGTCGCTAAAGCTGAAATAAGCCGCTATTTTTCATAAGGTTACACACTTGATTCGCAGATGGTAACAAACTGATTTTTTAATGTACGCCTAGCGTTAAGTCCCTTAATATCGAAGGATTGCGCGGGCTCGGCCGGGGTTTGCTACAACTGGCCAGTCTCGTGCATCCATATCGGTATCGAGTCGGGGATGGGGAAGGAATCAGTGATATTCGGGAAACGCATTTCGGCATTGGGGCTGTTGGTCGCCTTCATTTTGACGGTGCTTGCTCAAGACGGAATGGGAGCTGCCGTCAGTGCCCGCTCCTTGACCGGCACCAAATCAAGGTCAAGAAGGGTCAGTGAGGCCCCGCACGCCCGGAAGCGCCTGACCAGGCTCTCGCGCAGCCGCGCCCGCACAGTGCGGGTGGCGAGTACGGGCCGCCGCCATCGCCGCCGCTACTACGAGCGCTTTACCGCCAGTTCCTTCATGGACGACAGCTTTGAGAGCGATGCCACCGCGGGCGAAGATCCAGTGGTTCGACGGGCTGCGATTGATGCCCTGGGCAACATGAACGGGACCGTGCTGGCGATCGAGCCGACCAGTGGCCGCGTTTTGGCCATGGTCAACCAAAAATTGGCACTTTCGAGCGGCGCCCAGCCCTGCTCGACCATAAAATTGTCGGTGGCGCTGGCCGGGCTCAGCGAAGATCTGATTACGAAAGACACGGAAATTCGCCTGGGCAGCCGCAGCCGCATGAATCTCACTACCGCCCTGGCCCGCTCTAACAATGCCTATTTCGAGGCGCTGGGCCGCCGCCTGGGATTCGAAAAAGTCAGCTTCTACGCGCACCAGTTCGGATTGGGTGAACTGGCCGGATACAACATTCCCGGCGAGCAGCTCGGAACCTACCCGCAGGAAGAGATTTCCTCCAAGCTCGGCGGGGTAGGCAAGATGTGCTCCTTCGGAGAAGGCATTTCCATGACGCCGCTGCAACTGGGAGCCATGGTTTCGGCCATCGCCAACGGCGGCACCCTGTACTACCTGCAACACCCAACCGCTGCGGAAGAAGTTGCCAACTTTGAACCACGAGTGAAGCGGCATCTCGACATCGCTCCGCTGATTCCGGAGATTTCCGACGGCATGGCCGCAGCCGTGACCTACGGCACCGCCCGCAGCGTGCGGGTGAATTTCAACGAAGAAGAGATTCTGGGGAAAACCGGAACCTGCTCCCGGGCAGGCACCCGCTACGGATGGTTCGCCTCCTATGCGAAGACGGATGTAGGACGTATCGTCGTGGTGGTCTTTTTGCAGGGCGGACGCCCGACCTTCGGACCCAAGGCGGCAGAAATTTCCGGACGCATGTACCGCAATCTCTACGACCACGACTTCTTCATCGCCCACCCCACCCTGCCAACCGATACGGCGGACGTGAAGACGGTGGAAAGCACGCAGTAAGGCAGTCGTCAGTCGTCGGTCTTCAGTCGTCAGCAAAGATCCATGTGGGGACGGGTCTCTGACCCGTCCAGGCCGAGCTAAGCTCGGCAGCGTTTTTTCTTCCTCGAACCCAATCACATTCAAACGCAAGATCCGGATAGCCCTCAACCTTTTCCCTCTTCTACGATCGAGCGATGCAAGAGATCATCGCGCAAAGACTGAAAGAATTAGATTGGCCTTCACTCCACCAATCCCTGCACGATTGCGGATACGCGCTTACGCCCGCGCTGCTGACTGAACATGAATGCAGTGATCTTCGCGAAACCTACCCGTCGGACCACGCCTTTCGCAGCCACATCATCATGTCGCGATACCGCTTCGGCCGCGGCGACTACAAGTACTTCGACTATCCCCTGCCCGCAGTCGTCCAGGAATTGCGGGAGGCAAGTTATCCGTACCTGGTTTCCGTTGCCAATGAGTGGAATAAAAACCTGGGAGTCGCGGAAAGATTTCCCCGCAGCCACTCCGCCTTCCTTGCCGTCTGCAAGAAAAATGGGCAGACGCGGCCTACGCCGTTACTGTTGCACTACGAAGCCGGCGATTTTAACTGCCTGCACCAGGACATCTATGGCGCGGTTGCATTCCCGCTGCAACTGACCTGTTTTCTCAGCCGCCCTGGAGTGGACTACGAAGGTGGAGAGTTTGTGCTGGTGGAACAGCAACCTCGCGCCCAATCGCGAGCCGAGGTGACTACCGCCGAGCAAGGGCAAATTCTGATCCTCGCGACCCGCTATCGTCCGGTAAAAGGCAACCGCGGTTATTACCGGACGAGTTTGCGGCACGGAGTTAGCCGGGTGAAACGCGGGGTGCGCTTCACACTGGGAGTGATCTTTCACGACAGCCAATAGACGCGAGGTCCCAACTCCAGAGGGTGTCCCGTCCAAGCTTTGCTTGGGCGGGGATGTCCGAGGATCACGGATCTCATCAAGTTGCTGGATGGGTCTCGGCCGTACTAAACCGGTTCTAAAATTTGTTCGTTTTCCTTGACCTCCAGGAAAATCCCCGCCCAAGCGGAGCTTGGACGGGGCACCCTCGACAGTGGAGAGTCTGATCCAAATTCAGAAGTAGCTGAGCCAGGCATCGCTGCGGCGCTGTTTCAGGGCCGCAAACCAGCAGCAGAGCGGATAGAGCGCGAGCACGACGGAGGCCCAGATCAGATAGACAATCGGCAAAGAGAACCCCCATCCGGGCGGCGCCGTGATGGGGAACTGAGCGATGGTGGGCGACTCGAACATCCAGTGCGCCTGTCCGTAGCGCGCGTAGCACACTGCGACCGCGATCAGATGAATGAGCGGGAAGTGCAGCAAGTAATAAAACATCGGCACCTTGCCGAGGACGAGGGCAGGCCGCAGGAACTGAGGCGTCGTGCGATCAACCGCCCAGAGAAAAAGCAGCGCCGGACCGAGC
>WNFA01001038.1_pt1 | contig 26417 bp, 24 predicted proteins | sample 5400481 | NCBI WGS metagenome assembly WNFA01 (sample SAMN13153340, study PRJNA577476) | soil metagenome | isolation source: 120 cm saprolite under Douglas fir tree site 2 hole 1 replicate 2 | place: USA:California | collected 2015-04-18 | reverse complement strand
AGATCGAACGGCGGATTCTCCATGAGATCGATGTCGCCGGACTGCAGCGCGTTCACCGCGGTCTGCGCGTCCGCCATCGTGATCCATTCGACGCGATCGACCTTCACCACCTTGCCGCCTGAGGTCCAACTCGGCGGCTCCTTGCGCGGCACATAGTCGGTGTTCTTCTCATACACCGCCTTCACGCCGGGCTGGAACTCCGCCTGCACGAACTTGAAGGGGCCGGAGCCGATCTGCTCCTTGATCTGCTGGCCCGGCGGCGTTTCGGCCAACCGCTTGGGCATCATGAATGGCGTATAGGACGACGGCTTTCCGATCGATTCCAGCACCAGGCCGTAAGGCTCTTTCAGCTTCAGCGTGATGGTCTTTTCGTCTGACGCCTCGATGCTGGCGGTGAAATCCATCAGCTTCTGGCCCATGCTGTCGTTCCTGCCCCAGCGCTTCAGCGACGCCACGCAATCCTCCGCCGTGACCGGCGCGCCGTCATGCCATTTCAGGCCGTCGCGCAGCGTGAAGGTGTAGATGAGCTTGTCGTCGGAGACCTTCCAGTCCGCCATCTGCGGCTGGATCTTGAAATTGGAATCGGTGGCCAGCAGCGTGTCATAGACCATGTAGCCGTGATCGCGCGTGATGTAGGCCGTGGTAAAGCCGGGATCGATGATGCGCAGATCGGAATGCATCACCGCGGTGATGGTCTTGCCGGCGGCGAGCGAGGGCGTCGCCAGCCCAACCCAGAGCGCAAGGGCCGACAAAGCAACGCTCGACGCTATCGTGGAACACTTCCAACGCGAGATGTGGAACATTCGATGTCTCCTGACGTGAAACTGGTCAAAGCCCGATGATAGTTTATGCATGTGGTACGTTATTTAGGCGCACTAACACGCTGTAACTCCAAGATATTTGAGACTTGCACCAAGCGCGTTGCGCGTCAATCGGGTATTGGCGCATGACCGGGACCGTGAATCCAGGCTGACATTTCGCAGACGTTTCGCTCTATAGACTCGCCGCCAACCATTCTCATATGCATCCGTCGATCAGTACCTGCCGCCGAAAACGTCCCGCTCGAAATTCAAGAGAATCCCAATGAACCCAGCCAACCTTCCCTTCGATTCCGAGACCATGCTGCAGGGCTTGCGCGGCTGGGTGGAATGCGAAAGCCCGACCTGGGATGCGAACGCGGTGAACCGCATGCTCGACGTTGCCGCGCGCGAAATGGCGATCATGGGGGCGTCGATCGAACGCATCGCCGGCCGCCAGGGTTTTGGCGGCTGCGTCCGCGCGCGCTTTCCGCATCCCAAGCAGGGCGGCGCGCCCGGGATTTTGATCGCCGGGCATCTCGATACCGTTCATCCCGTCGGCACGCTGGAAAAGCTCAAGTGGCGGCGCGAAGGCAACAAATGTTTCGGCCCCGGCATTTACGACATGAAGGGCGGCAATTACCTCACGCTGGAAGCGATCCGGCAATTGGCGCGTGCTTCCTTCACGACGCCATTGCCGATCACGGTGCTGTTCACGCCAGACGAGGAAGTCGGCACGCCCTCCACCCGCGACATCATCGAGGCCGAGGCTGCGCGCAACAAATATGTGCTGGTGCCGGAGCCGGGCCGCGCGAACAACGGCGTCGTCACCGGGCGTTATGCGATCGCGCGGTTTGACCTCGAGGCGATCGGCAAACCGAGCCACGCCGGCGCCACGCTGTCCTCGGGCCGCTCGGCCATTCGCGAGATGGCGCGCCAGATCATCGCCATCGACGGCATGACGTCGGACGACTGCACTTTCAGCGTCGGCATCGTACATGGCGGCCAATGGGTCAATTGCGTCGCCACCACATGTACAGGCGAAGCGCTGAGCATGGCAAAACGCCAGGCCGATCTCGATCGCGGCGTCGAGCGGATGCTGGCGCTGTCCGGAACCGCCAATGACGTTACGTTCAAAGTCACGCGCGGCGTGACGCGGCCGGTTTGGGAGGCCGATGCGGGAACGATGGCGCTGTATGAAAAGGCACGTGGCCTGGCAAGACAAATGGGGGTCGAGCTGCCGCACGGCAGCGCCGGCGGCGGCTCCGACGGCAACTTTACCGGCGCCATGGGAATCCCGACACTCGATGGCCTCGGCGTTCGCGGCGCCGATGCCCATACGCTGAACGAGCACATCGAAGTCGACAGTCTCGCCGAGCGCGGTCGATTGATGGCGGCATTGCTGGCGACGCTTGACTAGGCACGCGAAAGAACCGTTTTCCGTCATGGCCGGGCACAGCCGTCCGAAGGACGGCGTCGCTTCCGCTCGCCTATGCCCGGCTATCCACGTCTTCTTCGATCGGCCGTAAAGACTTGGATGCCCGGCATCGCAGACAAGTTTACGCAGTCTGCGCAGGGCAGACTGCTACGGCCGGGCATGACGAGTTATACCTGTGCAGACGCTTTGACGGATCGTTCGCGGCGGCCCAGGATGCGGCACAAGATGATGCGGCACAAGATATCGGCAATGGCACGGTATTTGCTGCCCGGAAGCGCCAGTCGGCAAAGACATGAGGACAAGAGCTATCGATGCTCGGATATCTGCTTCGTCGCATCCTCGCCGCCATTCCCGTGATGGGTGTGGTCGCGCTGTTCGTGTTTCTGCTGCTGCGGCTGACGCCGGGCGATCCGGCCGCGATTCTGGCCGGCGACAATGCGACGCCCGAGCAGCTTGAGCGCATTCGCACCTCGCTCGGATTGAACGAACCGCTCTATGCCCAATTCTTCACCTGGATCGACAAGCTGCTGCATGGCGATCTCGGCGTGTCCTTGATCTCGAATGTGCCGGTGCTGAAAATGATCAGCCAGCGCGTCGAGCCCTCCACCAGCATCGCGGTGTCGACCATCATCCTCGCCATCGTCGTCGCGGTGCCGCTCGGCGTGATCGCGGCGTGGAAACACGGCACCTGGATCGATCGCTTCGTGATGGGATTGTCGGTGGTCGGCTTTTCGGTCCCGGTCTTCGTGATCGGCTATGTGCTGATCCAGATTTTTGCGATCGAGCTGCACTGGTTGCCGGTGCAGGGTTTTAAAAGCATCACCGCCGGTTTCGGCCCATTTTTCGAACGCATCATCCTGCCGACCTGCACGCTGTCCTTCATCTACGTCGCGCTGATCGCACGCATGACCCGGGCGGCGATGCTGGACGTGCTGGGTGAGGATTATGTGCGTACCGCGCGTGCCAAAGGCATCAACGAGGGCGCCGTGCTGCTGCGCCACGCGCTGCGCAACGCCGCCGTGCCCGTCATCACCGTGATCGGCACCGGCTTTGCGCTGCTGATCTCGGGCGTGGTGGTCACCGAAAGCGTGTTCAACCTGCCGGGCATCGGAAGGCTCACCGTCGACGCCGTGCTGGCGCGCGACTATCCGGTGATCCAGGCGATGATCCTTCTGACATCCGGCATCTATGTCGCGGTCAACCTGCTGATCGATGTCGCCTACACCCTGCTCGATCCCAGAATTCGTTACTGAGGTAAGGTACTGATGGCGATCGAAACCCTCCCGGAACCATCCATCCCGATCACCACGCCGTTTCGGCCGGGGCTTGGGTTTCTCACCGCAAGCCCGATCATCGCCGCAGCTACCATCTGCCTCGCGCTGGTGATCTTGTCCGCCATTCTGGCGCCCTGGCTTTCGCCGCACGATCCGCTGCTGCTCGCGCCGGCACAACGGCTGAAGCCCGCGAGCGCGCAGTTCCTGCTCGGCACCGACGGCTATGGCCGCGATGTGCTGTCGCGGATTCTCTACGGGGGACGGATCTCGCTGTTGATCGGGCTCGGCGCTGCCGTCGTCAGCATCGCCATCGGGCTTGTGATCGGCCTCGTCTCCGGTTTCTTCAAATGGATCGACGCGGTCATGATGCGCGTCATGGACGGGTTGATGGCAATCCCGAGCATCCTGCTCGCCATTGCCGTGGTCTCGCTGTCGGGCGCGAGCCTGACGACAGTCCTGGTCGCCATCACGATTCCCGAAATTCCGCGGGTGGCGCGGCTGGTGCGCTCGGTGGTGCTGTCGGCGCGCGGCCCGGAGACGCCGACCTGGGGCAACATCATGGCCGAGGGCCGCGCCTATTTTCAGATCAAACCGTCGCTGATCTTCTGGCCGGGATTGCTGCTGTCGATCGCGATCCTCAGCGTCAATCTGATCGGCGACGCCGCGCGCGACGCGCTCGATCCCCGCATGAAGCAGCGGGAGAGCGGCAAGTGAACGCGACGCCTAACACAAACGCCGTGGTTCTCGACATCGACAATCTCGTGGTCGGCCTCGGCAAGAATTCGCAAGGCCCGCGCATCATCGACGGCGTGTCATTGCAGGTACGCGAGGGCGAGACGCTGTGCCTGGTCGGCGAAAGCGGGTCGGGAAAATCCGTTACCTCGCTGACCGTGATGGGACTTTTGCACAAGGGCGCGCTGATGCCTTCCGCCGGCAGCGTCAAACTGGTCGGCGAAGAACTTCTCGCCGCCAGCGACCGGCGCTTAAGGCAGTTGCGCGCCACCACCATGGCGATGATCTTTCAGGAGCCGATGACCGCGCTCAATCCGGTGGTGCCGGTCGGCCGCCAGATCGACGAGGTGCTGCGCGTCCACACCGATCTCGACGGGCGCGCGCGGCGCAAGCGGATCCTTGCCATGATGGAGCAGGTGCGGCTGCCCGAGGTCGAACGCATTTTCGCGTCCTACCCGCATCGGCTGTCGGGCGGCCAGCGCCAGCGCATCATGATCGCGATGGCGTTGGTGCTGGAGCCGAAGCTGCTGATCGCGGATGAGCCGACCACGGCGCTCGATGTTACCACGCAAAAACAGATTCTGACGCTGATCCGCGACCTGCAACGGGACCACGGCACCGCGGTGCTGTTCATCACCCATGACATGGGCGTGGTCGCGGAGATCGCCGATCGGGTCGCGGTGATGCGTCACGGACGGCTGGTCGAGACCGGAACGCTTCATTCCATCCTGCGCAACCCCACCATGGAGTACACCCGCAACCTGCTCTCCGCAGTGCCGAGCCTGGTGCCGCGGGCGGCGCGCCCGGCGTCCCGCGAGCCGGTGGTGCTGGAGGCCAACGAACTCGGCAAGGTCTATCGCGAACGCTCGTTCTTCGGGCGCGTCCGTGAAGTGGCGGCGGCACAGGACGTCACGCTGACCCTGCGCAAGGGCCGCACGCTCGGCATCGTCGGCGAGAGCGGGTCCGGCAAATCGACGGTGGCGCGCTGCATCGTCCGGCTGATCGACCCGACCTCCGGCGGCATCCGCCTGGCGGGGCGCGAAATCTCCGAGCTGTCGCGTCGGCTGCTGCAGCCGCACCGCAAGCGCATCCAGATCATTTTCCAGGACCCCTATCGCTCGCTCAATCCGCGCATCACCGTCGGCGAGAGCATCGCCGAGGGGCCGATCAACTACGGCATGCCGCACAAGGAAGCGCTGGCGAAGGCGCGCGAATTACTCGAACTGGTCGATCTACCCCCCGACGCGATCTCGCGCTATCCGCACCAATTCTCCGGCGGGCAGCGCCAGCGTATCGCCATTGCCCGCGCGCTGGCGCTCGATCCCGACGTACTGGTCGCGGACGAGGCGGTATCGGCGCTCGACGTCTCGGTGCAGGCGCAGGTGCTCGAACTGCTCGACGAGATCCAGACCCGGCTCGGCATCGCACTTTTGTTCATCACCCATGATCTGCGTGTTGCAGCGCAAATCTGCGACGATGTCGCGGTGATGCAGCATGGCCGCATCGTCGAACAGGGACCGGCCGCGCAGGTCCTGACAAATCCGCAACAGGCCTACACCCGGCAATTGCTTGACGCCGCCCCCGGCCGGGAGTGGGATTTTGCGAATTTCCGCTCCGTCGCGGCAAGTGCTGGCGCGGCGTCCTAAAGCAATCCAGAAATAGCGCGAAGCCATGCGCGACTGGATTGCTTCGTTGCTTGCACTCCTCGCAATGACGAGTCTAACGTCAGTCGCACCGACAAGCTGAGATATCATTCATGACCCGTATCGCCGTTGGCGCCTTCCTGCACGAGACCAATACCTTCGCGCCGACCAAGGCGACTTATAACGACTTCGTGCATGGCGGCGGCTGGCCGGCGATGGCGCTGGGCGCCAATGTGCTCAAGATCATGCGCAACATCAATTCCGGGCTGGCAGGCTTTGTCGAGCAGGCGGAAGCCAATGGCTGGGAGATGTTGCCGACCATCTCCTGCGGGGCCAGCCCCTCGGCGCATGTGACCGAGGATGCGTTCGAGCGCATCGTCAAGATGATGATCGAGGGCATCAAGGCGGCAGGCCAACTTGACGCCGTCTACCTCGATCTGCACGGCGCCATGGTGACGGAACATCTCGATGACGGCGAAGGCGAGATCCTGGCGCGCGTGCGCAAGGTGATCGGCGATGACCTGCCGCTGGTGGTCAGCCTCGATTTGCACGCCAACGTGACGCCGCAAATGGTCGAACACGCCGACGCGCTGATCGCCTACCGCACCTATCCGCATATCGACATGGCCGACACCGGCCGCGCCGCCGCCAAACATCTGGCATTGCTGCTGAACGCCAAACAGAAATTCGCAAAGGCGTTCCGGCAATTGCCGTTTTTGATTCCGATCAGCTGGCAATGCACCAACGATCAACCCACCAAAGGCATCTACCAGAAGCTTGCGGCGCTGGAGAGCGGCGCGGTGCCGACTCTTTCTTTCGCGCCCGGTTTTCCGGCGGCGGATTTTCCTCATTGCGGACCGAGCGTATTCGCCTACGGCAAGACACAAGCCGATGCCGACGCCGCGGCGGATGCGATCATGGCCATTGTCGCCGGCCATGAGGACGATTTCGACGGCCGCATTTACACACCCGACCAGGGCGTGCGCCACGCGATGGAACTGGCCGCGCGCGCGAAAAAGCCCATCGTGATCGCCGATACCCAGGACAATCCGGGTGCCGGCGGCGATTCCGACACCACGGGCATGCTGCGCGCGCTGGTCCGCAACGACGCCACCCGAGCCGCCATCGGCGTGATCTATGATCCGCAATCGGCGAAAGCCGCGCATGCCGCGGGCGTTGGCGCCACCATCACGCTGGCGCTCGGCGGCAAGTCGGGCATATCAGGCGACGCTCCGTACCAGGAGACCTTCATCGTCGAACAATTATCCGACGGACAATTCGTCGCGCCTGGTCCCTATTATGGCGGCCGCGATATGGACATGGGACCGTCGGCGTGTTTGCGGATCGGCGGTATCAGAGTGGTCGTCAGTTCGCACAAGGCGCAGCTCGCGGACCAATCGATGTATCGCTATGTCGGGATCGAGCCGACGGAGCAAGCCATCCTCGTCAACAAAAGCTCGGTGCATTTCCGCGCCGACTTCGAGCCGATCGCCGAAAAGCTCTTGATCTGTGCCGCGCCCGGCGCGATGCCCGCGGATACGGCCGCGCTGCCGTGGACGCGGTTGCGTCCGGGCATTCGCATCAAGCCGAACGGTGCCGCGTTTACTCCCGCAGCCAAATCACGTTCCCCCTCTCCTGCCATCGGATAACGGACATGCCCAACATCGACCGCATCGAAGGTCTTGCCGACGAACTCACCGCGATCCGCAGGGATCTGCATGCCCATCCCGAGATCGGTTTCGAGGAAGTCCGTACCTCGGGGATCGTCGCCGACAAACTGACGCAATGGGGCATCGAGGTGCATCGCGGCCTCGGCGGCACCGGCGTGGTCGGCGTGCTCAAGGGCAAAGGTTCTGGCGGCAAGCGGATCGGTCTGCGCGCCGACATGGACGCGCTGCCGATGGAAGAGAACACCAATCTGAAATGGCGCTCGACCATTCCTGGCCGCTTCCACGGCTGCGGACATGATGGCCACACCACCATGCTGCTCGGGACCGCGCGCTATCTCGCCGAGACCCGGAATTTCGACGGCACCGTGCATTTCATTTTTCAGCCGGCCGAAGAAGGCCTTGGGGGCGCCCGCGCCATGATCAAGGACGGGCTGTTTACGAAATTTCCCTGCGATGAGATTTATGGGCTACATAACGCGCCCGACCTGAACCACGGCGAGCTTGCGATCTTTCCGGGACCTGCCATGGCCGGCGCCGACTTCTTCGACATCACCATCAACGGCTACGGCGCGCACGGCGCGTTGCCGAATTACGCCAAGGATCCCGTCGTCATTGCGATGTCGCTCGGCCAGGCGCTGCAGACCATCGTCAGCCGCAACGTAAATCCCCATGAGCCCGCGGTGCTGTCGATCACCCAGATCCACGCCGGCTCCGCCTACAACGTGATTCCCGGCGAGGCGAAACTCTGCGGCACCATCCGCGCATTTTCCGACGAGGTGCGCGCGCTGATCCGCGAGCGGATGCGCGCGATTTGCGCCGGCATCGCCGGCGCCTTCCAGGTCGAGATCGTGGCCGACATCCGCGACGGCTTCAGCGTACTGGTGAACCAGGAAGAGCAGTCCAACGTGGTCGCGGAAGTGGCGCGCACGGTGGTCGACCCCGCCAAGGTCTTCACCAAGTCACGCCCGAAGATGGGCAGCGAGGACTTCGCCGACATGCTGCACGCGGTGCCCGGCGCCTATTTCTGGGTAGGCCATGAAGGCTCCGTGCCGGTGCACAATCCCGGCTACGTGCTGGACGACAAGATCTTGCCTGTTGGAGCCAGCATGTTCGCGCGCATCATCGAAACCCGCTTGCCGGCAGGCGCCCATGCATGAATCGGCATCGAACGAAGCGGTGACGTCGCTGCACGATCTCAGCGCCGTCGACCTGCTCGCGGGCTATCGCAGCGAGCAATTTTCGCCGTCGGAAGTGCTGGAGGACGTGCTGGCGCATATCGCGCTGTGGGAGCCGCACATCAAGGCGCTCTACGCCTTCGATCCGGAGGGCGCGCGCGCCACCGCAAAGGCCTCGACCGAACGCTGGCAGAGGGGCGAGCCGATGGGTCCGCTCGACGGTGTCCCCGCCACGATCAAGGAGAATATCGCGACCAAGGGCGTGCCGGTGCCGCTCGGTGCCGCCTCCAGCCCACTCGCACCTGCCGCAAAGGACGCGCCGCCGGCAGCGCGGTTGCGCGAAGCCGGTGCCGTGATTTTTTCAAAAACCACCATGCCCGATTACGGCATGCTGTCGTCGGGTCTGTCGAGCTTCCATCCCCTCACCCGCAACCCCTGGGACCTCGGCAAAAATCCTGGCGGTTCCAGTTCCGGTGCGGGCGCCGCCGGTGCCGCCGGCTACGGCCCGTTACATCTCGGTACCGATATCGGCGGCTCGGTGCGGCTGCCGGCGTGCTGGTGCGGTCTCGTCGCGCTGAAGCCGAGCCTCGGGCGAGTTCCGGTCGATCCGCCTTACGTCGGCCGCGTCGCCGGGCCGATGACCCGAACCGTCGATGACGCCGCCTTGATGATGGGCGTGCTGTCGCGGCCCGATCGCCGCGACGGCATGAGCCTGCCGCCGAATGACATCAACTGGAAGGCGCTCGATAAACCCGTGCGCAAATCGCGCATCGGCCTGATGCTCGACCTCGGCGTCGGCCAGGCATTGGAAAAAGACGTGCGCGAAGTGGCGGTAAAGGCTGCGAAAGCGTTCGAATCGGCGGGCGCCGTTGTCACCGAAGTCGATGGCGTGCTGACGCGCGAGATGCTCGACGGGCTCGACAATTTCTGGCGCGCGCGGATGTGGGACGATCTTTCGAAGCTCTCGCCAACCGAGCGCGCCAAGGCGCTGCCCTATATCCTCAAATGGGCGGAAGCCGGGGCGAAGCTCTCAGGCGTCGACGTGGTCAGGGGTTTTAACGCCACCATGGCGATCCGGGCTGCGGCGGCAAAACTGTTTTGCGAAATCGACTACGTGATCTCGCCGGCGTCGCCGGTGGTGAATTTCGCCGCCGAACTCGCCTCCCCGATCAACGATCCCGAAAAACCGTTCGAACACATCTGTTACACCGTGCCGTGGAACATGTCGGAAAATCCGGCCGCCTCGATCAACGGCGGATTCAGCGCCGAAGGTTTTCCGATCGGCGTGCAGATCGTCGGCCGCCGCTTCGACGATCTCGGCGTGCTGGGAATGGCGAAGGCGTTTGAGACCATGCGGGGCGCGCAAAGGCCGTGGCCGACGCCGCCCGTGAAAAGTTAAGACGGCGCTGCATCCGCTGATTGTCATGCGCGGGCTCGACCCGCGCATCCATCCTCTTCATAAAGATGGATTGCCGGGTCAAGCCCGGCAATGACACAAGAGAATCAAAAACAACAGGAAGGAAATCCCCAATGGCATATGAGACGATCAAATATGAGGTCGCCGAGCAGATTCTCACCATCACGCTGAACCGGCCCGACAAGCTCAATGCCTTCAACGGTCCGATGCAGAAGGAGCTGATCGACGCGTTCGACCAGGCCGACAAGGACGACGATATCCGAGCGATCATCGTCACCGGCGCAGGCCGCGGGTTTTGCGCCGGCGCCGATCTTTCCTCTGGCGCCGACACTTTCGATCGCGACGCGCGGCGTGGGCCGGTCAAGCGCCTGGCCAATGGCAAGGTCGACTACCGCGATCCCAATGTGCGAGACGGCGGCGGACAGGTCACGCTGCGCATCTTCAAATGCTTGAAGCCGGTGATCGCCGCAGTCAACGGCCCGGCCGTGGGCATCGGCGTTACCATGCAGCTTGCGATGGATATCCGCATCGCATCCGAAAATGCGCGCTTCGGTTTTGTGTTCTCCCAGCGCGGCATTGTACCCGAAGCGGCGTCGAGCTGGTTCCTGCCACGCATTGTCGGCATCTCGCAGGCGCTGGAGTGGTGCTATACGGGGCGGGTATTTCCGGCGCACGAGGCGCTCGCCGGCCGCCTTGTCAGCAGGGTGGTGCCGCCGGACGAGTTGCTGCCGACCGCCCGCGCCTTGGCGCGCGAAATCGCCGCGAAAACCGCGCCGGTGTCGGTGGCGCTAATCCGGCAGATGATGTGGCGCATGCTGGGCGCCGACGATCCGATGGAAGCCCACAAGGTCGACAGCCGCGGCATCTACGCCCGTGGCCGCTCGGAGGACGTGAAAGAAGGCGTGGTGTCGTTCCTGGAAAAGCGCCCCGCGAACTTCAAGAACAAGGTCTCGGCGGATATGCCCGACTATTTCCCGTGGTGGAACGAGCGGGAGTATGAGTGACGGCGCGACAGAGCCAGGCGGCGCGACGCGAGAGGGCGTCGTTCTGCTTCATGGAATCAGCCGGACATCGCGTTCGTTTCGCAGGATGCAGATGGCGATCGAGGCCTCCGGATTCGTGACGCTAAACCTCGACTATGCGAGCCGCCGAAAGGCTTTGGAGTCGCTGGCCGAGGACATCCATCCGGCCATCGAACTTTTCGCCGCCGGCATCGAAGGCTCGATCCATTTCGTCACCCATTCCATGGGTGGCCTGTTGGCGCGGGCCTATCTCGCAAGATACCGGCCAAAGCGGCTCGGCCGCGTGGTGATGCTGGGGACACCCAACAGCGGAAGCGAGATTGCCGATCGGCTGAAGAACGTTCTGCCCTACCGCGCCTGGTTCGGGCCGGCCGGACAGCAGCTCATCACGACACGCGACGCTGCCCTCGACGCGATCCTGCCTCCGGTTGATTATCCGGTCGGCGTCATCGCGGGAGACCGGTCGATCTATCCGATATCGTCGGTATTTCTGCCGAAGCCGCATGACGGAAGGGTATCGGTCGAGAACACCAGGCTCGACGGCATGGTCGATCACGTTGTGATCGGCGTATCGCATCCCTCGCTGGTGCGAAGCCGTTTGACGATCGAACAGACCACCGCGTTTCTTCGGCATGGTCGGTTTGACTCTTTCGCTGTCATCACCCGCGAAAGCGGGTGATCCAGTAAACACTGATGTCAGTGACTACTGGATGCCCCGCCTTCGCGGGGCATGACGAGGAGTTTACCGCATCATCAGCGCCACGCGCCCGATGGCTTTGCGATCGACCAATAGCCGCATCGCTTGCGCATAATCTTCCAGCGGCAATCGATGCGAGATATTCGGCCGGATCTTGCCGGCCTCGGCCCAATCCGTCAGCGCTCTGATCCGAGCTTCGCCCGCCGCCGGATTTCTTCGCACCGCCTCGCCTGCGCGGACGCCAACAACGCTGGCGCCCTTGATCAGCAACAGATTGGTGCGGGCGAGCCCGATACCGCCGGTAAAACCGATCACGAGAATGCGCGCGCCCCAGGCGATGCAGCGCATACTGTTTTCGAAAACCTCGCCGCCGACGGGATCGAACACCACATCGGCGCCGCGGCCGTCGGTGATGCGCTTGACGGCGTCGCGGAAGGGTTCGCGGCGATAGAGCACCAGATGATCGGCGCCGCGCGCCTGCGCGACCGCGAGCTTTTCCTCTGACGAGGCCGCGGCGATCACAGTGGCACCGAGCATCTTGCCGATCTCGACCGCGGCCAGCCCAACGCCGCCGCCGGCGCCGTGCACCAGCAGCACTTCACCGGGCCGAAGCTGGCCGCGATCGATCAGCCCGTGAAACGCGGTGCCATGGGCGGCGAGAAACGTCGCGCCCTCGGCATAGTCGAAGGTCGATGGCAACGGCGTGAGCTGCGACGCCGCCACCACGGCCTCGTCGGCATAGGCTCCGTGCCGCATCTTGACGATCACCCGGTCGCCGACCGCAACGCCATCAGCGGCGCCATTGAGCTCGACGACCTCACCGGCGGCTTCCACCCCGGGCGTGAACGGCAGCGGCGGCTTGAGCTGATACTCGCCGGCGGCCATCAAAATATCGGGAAAGTTGATCCCGGCGGCATGAATGGCGACGCGCGCCTGCCCCGGCGCCAGCGGCGCGGAGGCAAATGTTTCCAGGCGCAAGCGCTCGGGCGGGCCGAGTTCGCGGCAGACGACGGCCTTCGGCATCAGGCCGCGCTCGCTCTTCGCCGCTGCAGCGCCTCGCGGACCAGCGGCATCCGGTCGTTGCCGAAATACATGTCGGTCTTGTCGACAAAGATGGTCGGCGACCCAAACCCGCCGCGCGCCATCACTTCATGGCCTTGAGCTGATCCTTGATCGCCTGCTCGCCGATGCCTGCAAGGAATTTTTGGGGATCGACGCCGACCCGTTGGCATACTTCCGCCAGCACCGCGTCCTGCGAGATGTCCTTGTCCTCGCCCCAATAGATCTCGAACACCGCGCGCGCAAAAGGAACCACCTCGTTGCCCAGCCGGATGCAGCCGCGCATCGCCTTGACGCTGTTGACCGGAAATACCGTCGGCCGCATCTTGATCGCAAGGCCTGCGGTGCGCGCCCAGTCCGCCATGTCTTTCTTCTGGTAGTTCACCTTGGCCGGCACCGGCGTTTCCCGCGAGGCATAGACGCTGGGGTTGATGGTGTTGAAGATGCCGCCAACCAGGATCGGCCGCCACGAAATCTCGACCCCGAATTCTTTTGCCAGCGGCTGGATGTTGTGGAAGGCGAGATAGGTCCAAGGACTGGAGCAGTCGAAGAAGAACTCGATCATGATGTTTCCTTTGCGATGCCGCGTTTGGCGGCGTTGTTTCCTAGCACGCTCCCGTCACCCTGAGGTGCCGCCGCAAAGCGGCGGCCTCGAAGGGCGCAACATCAAGGCTCGTCATCCTTTGAGGCTCGCAAGTGCTCGCACCTCAGGATGACGGCTCACTTCCGTCCCGCCATCTCCTTCGCCGCCTGCCCGAACATATTCTTGCGCGCCTCCTCGTCGAACGGCTCCTTGACGAATTTGCCGATCGCAAGCCCCGCCTGCACCTGAGGCCGGGCGCGGACATCCGCATACCAGCGCTTGACGTTGGGATAATCGTCGAGCGTAAACCCTTGCGCCTTGTGGGTCATGGTCCAAGGAAAGCAGGCGATGTCGGCGATCGAATAATCGCCAGCGACGTACGCCCCGGTCTTGCCCAGCTGGGTATCGAGCACGCGATAAAGCCGCGCCGCCTCGTCGCGGTAGCGTTCGATCGCATAGGGGATTTTCTCCGGCGCGTAGAGCGCGAAATGGCCGTGCTGGCCGAGCATGGGACCGAGCCCGCCCATCTGCCACATCACCCATTGCACCACCCGGGAGCGACCGCGCATGCCCTCAGGTAGGAAACGGCCGGTCTTTTCGGCGAGATAGACCAGGATGGCGCCGGTCTCGAATACCGAAAACGGCCCGCCGCCATCGGCTGGCGCATGATCTACGATCGCCGGAATCCGATTGTTCGGGCTGATCGCGAGAAATTCCGGCTTGAATTGCTCGCCAGCCCGAATGTTGACAGGAACGACCGTGTAGGGAAGCCCCAATTCCTCCAGCATGATCGAGATTTTCCAGCCGTTCGGTGTCGGCGCGTAATGAAGGTCGATCATGGGATGATCCTGAAAGCGACTGCCGCCATCCTAGCCTGCGGAATACCCTCGTTCCAGTCGCGCTAGCGGTCTTGTGGAGCGCATGGCGAACATGGCACACAGGCGCCTCAATCAGAACCGACCGGGAGGCCCCCATGCTGTTTCCAACCACGATCGCAGGCTCCTTGCCAAAGCCGGAATGGCTGGCCGAACCCAACACGCTGTGGGCGCCCTGGAAGTCTTCCGGCGAGGTGCTGGCCCGCGCCAAGCGTGACGCCACGCTGTTGGCCATAAAACTGCAGGAGGACGCCGGCGTCGACATCGTCACCGAGGGCGAGCAGGCCCGCCAGCATTTCGTCCACGGCTTTCTGGAGAAGATCGAAGGCATCGACTTCGCCCATAAGGTCGAGATGGGAATCCGAAAAGACCGCTACAAGGCGATGGTCCCGCAGGTGGTGGCGCCACTGCGGTTGACGGGCCGCGTCCATGCCATTGAGGCCCGTATCGCCCGCACCCACACCATGCGGAAATTGAAATTCACCCTGCCCGGCCCAATGACCATCATCGACACCATCGCGGACCAGTATTACGGCGACCGCGTCAAGATGGCGTTCGCCTTTGCCGAACTGCTCAACGAGGAGGCCAAGGCGTTGCAGGCCGACGGCGTCGACGTCATCCAGTTCGATGAGCCCGCCTTCAACGTCTACATGAACGAGGTCTCTGACTGGGGCATCAGGGCGCTGGAGCGCGCCGCGGAAGGGCTGACCTGCGCCACCGCGGTTCATATCTGCTATGGCTACGGCATCAAGGCCAATACCGACTGGAAGGAAACGCTCGGCAGCGAGTGGCGGCAATACGAAGAAATCTTTCCGGCGATCGCCAACAGTCCGATCCAGCAGGTCGCGATCGAATGCCGCAATTCGCGGGTGCCGCTGGAACTGCTCGGCCTGCTCACCGGCAAGATCGTGCAGGCCGGCGTGATCGACGTCGCCAGCGATACCGTGGAAACGGCAGAGGATGTCGCCAAGGTGATCGACGACGTCTTCAAATTCGTGCCCAAGAGCAATATCGTCGCGACAACCAATTGCGGCATGGCGCCGATGCATCGCGATATCGCCGAGGCCAAACTGATGGCGCTCGGCGCCGGTGCGAAATTGGCGCGGCAGCGGTTTGGCTAATGTTTGTCTCCGCGAAACTGGCCGCCCGGATCATTGCTGCGTCACTGGCCGCGATATCGCTGCCGGCGCGCGCCGATGATCGCACCTTGCTGAATGCCTGTCAGGCCGTGATCGATCGCGCGGCGCAATCGGCGCTGGATGCGGCTGCGGCCGGCGTCAAAACGGACGATGCGGAACTGCAGCGTTGCAGGCAGATCGTTCGCGAATGGGCGTTGCGCGATGCGCGGATGAGCGTCGACGAGCACGGCCGGCCGCTGCGCTAGTTAGACGGCAGTTCGGCGCTCGGATGCAGCACCACGCGATATCCCGCACCTAGCGCGCGCAGGGTCGAAGGCGGCGTCAGCAGCATCGCATCCTTGATGAAGCGCCCAACGCCGCGATATCCGCCGGGCGACCACAACAGCGTCCGGCCCTGAGCAATCAGGTAACCCTCCGTGCCTTCTTGCACCATCGTACCATCGGGCAACCGATCGATGGGCATTGGCAGCGGATGCAGCCGTTTCGCCCGACCATCGAGCCGCTCGCGGTGAAGCACGGTGTCCATCTCATCAGCGAGAACATTTTTGACGCCATTGCCCTCCTCCCACGCAGCACGAAACCGGTTGGCGTCGTCGCGGCGGCAGAAAAAGCACGGGCGATGCCCCGCCGCGAAAGCGGTGGCCTCGTCGAGAAAGAACAGCTCGGTCCAGCTGCGGCCGCCCATCACCTCGCGCCGACGTCCCTTGAATTCGCAGACGCAGGTAAGCCACGCTTTATTGGCCCAGCGCCGTGTCAGCAAAGTCCTGGTTGCGGGGTCGTGAATGATGCCGCGATTGCCGGTGAACATGCCGCGATGCGGGGTCGCGATGATGTCTCCCGTGGGAATGACCCGGTTTTGCAGCGGCATAGGCTATCTCTGCTCCCTCTCCCCGCCTGCGGGGAGAGGCAAGAAGGATCACGCCGCGCCGTCGCGGATCGGCGGCTGGAACGAGAGCGCAGTATCCCACGGAAAGAATATCCAGGTGTCCTGCGACACTTCGGTAATATAAGTATCGACCAGCGGTCGCCCCATCGGTTTGGCGTACACGGTTGCGAAATGCGCGCCGGGGAGCATATCGCGGACCAGCCGCGCGGTCTTGCCGGTGTCGACGAGATCATCGACGATCAGCAACCCATTGCCGGTGCCGCCGCCGAGTTTCGCGGTGTCGGCCGAAACGCCTTTCAGAACCTTCAGGTCGCCCTGCTTGGTATGATCGTAGCTGGCGATGCAGACGGTATCGATCACGCGCACGCCGAGTTCGCGCGCGACGATCGCCGCCGGCACCAGCCCGCCGCGGGTGATGGCGATGACGGCATGAAACGGCCCGACCTCGTTCAGCCGCCAGGTCAGCGCCCGGCAATCCCTGTGAAACTGGTCCCATGAGACCGGGAAGGCCTTGCCCGCGCGCTCCTGCGCGCTCAGTTCCGGATGCTCAGCCATTATCATTCTCCTACATTTTCCGGATCACGGCCGTGGCCGTCGCGGTCGCGACGATCTTGTCGTTCTGGAACAATTCACTGCTCAGCTGGCAAACTTCCTTGCCGCGCAGCACCACGCGCCCGACACCTTTCAGCGGACCAACTTTCGCCGGCCGGTGAAACTGCACATTGAGATTTAGCGTCGGCGCAAACTCGCCGGCGTCCAGCGTCGCGGTCAGCGCCGGCCCCATGGTATCGTCGAGCATGGCGGCAAGAAATCCACCCTGCACATTTCCCGCCGGGTTCAGGAATTCCGGCTTCGCCTCGAATTTGACTTCGACGGTGCCGCGTTCGCCATCGATCTGAAGGAATTCGATGCCCAGTGTCTTCACGCAAGGCGGCGGCGGCAACCGGCCATCGACGATTTTCCAGAAGAACGAATTCTTGTCCACCACGCTGATCTCGCTCTGCCTCGATGATCGCTTCGCTACCGGACCACGTTCAATCCAGCCAGCATTTCCTTCACCGCATTCATCGCGGCATTGAGTTTTTCCGGATCGCGCGAGCGCACGACAAGATTGGTGTTCGGCTTCTTGTCTTCGTCCTGAAACGGATAGGAGCCGATGACGGTGTCGGGATGCGCCTTGGCGATTTCGCGCAGGGGACCGCCGATGTCGCCTTCCCTTGCATTGGCGCGAACCGATTCCGACAGCATCCGCACGCCTGATTTCAGCTTCGGCGCGACAATGTCCATCATCGCCTGCATGATCGAGGGCACGCCCGCCATCACGATGACATTGCCGATCTTGAAACCGGGCGCGAGGATGGTCGCGCTCTGGATCAGTTCGGCGCCGTCGGGAATCCGGGCCATGCGCAGCCGCGCCTCATTCAACTCGCCCGCGCCCTGGAAGCGTTCGCGAAACCGCGCCACCACTTCGGGATGATGATCGATGCCGACGCCGAAGGCTTTCGCAACGCTGTCGGCGGTGATGTCGTCATGGGTCGGCCCAATGCCGCCGGTGGTAAAGACGTAGGTGTAGCGGCCGCGCAGGGCGTCCAGTGCCGCGATGATTTCGGGTTCCTCGTCGGCTACGACGCGTACCTCCTTGAGGTCGATCCCGATATTGGTCAGGTATTCCGCGATAAAGCCGATGTTCTTGTCCTTGGTCCGCCCGGACAGGATCTCGTCTCCAATCACCAGAATTCCCGCCGTGACGATATCGCTCATGACCTCTCCTCGCCCCGCATCATGACCCCCGCAACACCTTGAAGTCACGGGGCTTTGCTGCCGAAATAAGCACCTAGCAGCCGTTTTTTCGGGCAACTTCCCAATCATCCATAGCAAATGCTCCGCGTGAATGCATATCGCGCTGGCCCGGGCCTTGCTACCATCCCTTTCAGTCATGCACTGTCCCGCATGGCCTTTGAGGAACAGTCGGGATATATGGCAGTTGCCTTTGACGAAATGAACGGGCCCGGCGGCGACCTCCGTCCGGCCTACCAGGAGCTCTCCCGCTGGCTGAAGGAGACGCCACCGGATGCGCTGGAATATCGCCGTCAGGAAGCGGAGTTGCTGTTCCGCCGGATCGGCATCACCTTTGCCGTCTATGGCGACGCCGAAGCCCAGGAACGGTTGATTCCATTCGACGTGATCCCGCGGATCATGTCGGGCAAGGAATGGGCGATCCTCGAAAAGGGCCTGAAGCAGCGGGTGCGCGCGCTCAACATGTTCCTGCGCGACATCTATCACGGCCGCGATATCCTGCGCGCCAATATCATTCCCGACGACCTGATCTTCCAGAATCCGGTGTTCCGCCCCGAGATGAACGGCCAGGACGTGCCGCACGATGTCTATGTCCACATCGCCGGCATCGACATTGTCCGCGTCAACCCGGAAGATTTTTACGTGCTGGAGGACAATGCACGCACGCCCTCCGGCGTCTCCTACATGCTGGAAAACCGCGAAATCATGATGCGGCTGTTTCCGGACCTGTTTGCCCGCCACCGCGTCGCGCCAGTGGAAAAGTACCCCGATGAGCTATTGTCGGCGCTGCGGTCGGTGGCGCCGCTCAGCGCCGCGGCCGAGCCGACGGTGGCGCTGATGACGCCCGGCGTCTACAATTCCGCCTATTACGAGCATTCATTCCTGGCCGACAAGCTCGGCGTCGAACTGGTCGAGGGCCGCGATCTCATCGTCAAGAACGATGAGGTGTTCATGCGCACCACCGAGGGCTTGAAGCGCGTCGATGTGATCTACCGCCGCGTCGACGACGACTTCCTCGATCCCCTCACCTTCCGCCCGGATTCAGCCCTCGGCGTGCCCGGGCTGATGTCGGCCTACGCGGCCGGCAACATCACATTGGCCAATGCCGTCGGAACCGGCATCGCCGACGACAAGGCGGTCTACTCCTACATGCCCGAGATCGTGAAATTCTATCTCGGCGAGGAACCGATCCTGAAGAACGTGCCGACCTGGCGCTGTCGCGAGGCAAAGGATCTGGCTTACGTTCTGGATAATCTCAGCGAACTGGTGGTCAAGGAAGTGCACGGCTCCGGCGGCTACGGCATGCTGATCGGCCCGGCCGCGACCAAGGCGACGATCGAGGCGTTTCGCGACAAGCTCAAGCGCGAACCCGAGGGGTTCATCGCCCAGCCGACGCTGGCGCTGTCGACCTGCCCAACCTGCACCTCATCCGGCCTCGCGCCGCGCCACGTCGACCTGCGGCCGTTCGTGCTGACCGGACGCGATCGCGTTACCATCGTGCCGGGCGGGCTGACGCGGGTGGCGCTGAAGGAAGGCTCGCTGGTGGTGAATTCAAGCCAGGGCGGCGGCACCAAGGACACGTGGATTCTGGACGAGTAGATTTGGATTCTGGACGAGTAGATCCAGGCATCAAGAGAGCAACATCGCTGCATGCTGTCGCGCACCGCTGAAAACCTGTACTGGCTGGCCCGCTATGTCGAACGCGCCGAATATCTCGCGCGCACCATCGAGGCGACGCTGCGGGTCACCGCGCTGCCAAACACCTATATCGGCAAGACCAACGAGTGGGATTCGGCGCTGCTGACGGCGGGCGTCAGCGCAAGTTTTTACAAGGTTTACGAGGAGGCCGACGAGCGCAACGTCGTCGATTATCTGTCGTTCTCTCCGGCCAATCCGTCTTCGATCCGCAACTGCATCGAAAATGCCCGGCTGAACTCGCGCTCGGTCCGCACCGCGCTGACCGGCGAGATGTGGGACACCATCAACGGCGCCTGGATCGACCTTCAGGAGGTCTGGGGCAAAGGCACCAAAACCCGCGAAGAACTGGCGAAGTTCCTGCGGTTCGTGCTGGAAACCTCGCTGCGGTTCGACGGCTCGGCCTACCGGACCATGCTGCGCAACGACGCCTACTGGTTCTCGCGGCTCGGACTGCATCTCGAGCGCGCCGACAACACCGCCCGTATTCTCGACGTGAAGTATCACGTGCTGCTGCCCGAGGAGGAGCATGTCGGCGGACCGCTCGACTACTATCAATGGACCTCGATCCTGCGCTCGGTCTCGGCGCTGACCGCCTACCACTGGGTTTATCGGGAAACCCTCAAGCCATGGCTGATCGCAGATCTTTTGATTCTCAACGACTCGCTGCCGCGTTCGCTGGCCAGCTGTTACGGCAATCTGGTGCGCAATCTCGACCAGATCGGCGTCGCCTATGGCCGCCAGGGCGCAGCCCAACGCCACGCCCGCGGTGTCCGCAATCGCCTCGATCACAGCCACATGGATGATATTTTCCAGCACGGCGTGCATGAATTCATCCAGGAATTCATTGCGGACAACGGCAGGCTCGGTGAAATCATCACAAAACAGTATCTGATCTGATACCGTCATGGCCGGGCTTGTCCCGGCCATCCACGTCTTGCTTTAAGAAGTTAAAAGAAAGAAAGACGTGGATGCCCGGGGTCGCAGACAAGTCTACGCAGTCTGCGCAAAGCAGACATGCTATGCCCGGGCATGACGATCTTTTTTGATCTAACTATCTGGCCTGAACTCTAGCTCTGTTTGGTCTGTCATGCGCCTGCGAATTGCCCATTCCACCAGCTATCGCTACGAACCGCCGGCCACCGGCGTGATTCAGATCCTGCGGATGACGCCCGGCAGTCACGACGGGCAATATGTCGCCGAATGGCAGATCGATGTCTCAACGGACTCGCGGCTCGACGTGCATCAGGATGCGTTCGGCAATGTCACGCACGTGCTGACCTATGGGCCGATCGCCGATCTCACCATCACGGTCGGAGGCCTGATCGAGACCCACGATACCGGCGGCGTGCTGAGGGGCACCGATGAGCGCTTTCCGCCAAGCCTGTTCCTGCGCTCGACGCCGCTGACCGAAGTCAATCCGGCGATGGCGACATTTTCGCGCGAGTTGCGCTCGGAATCGGAAGACGATGTGCTCGGCTTTCTGCATGCGCTGATGATGCAGATCAACGAGCACATGACGTTCGACGAAGACCCCACCAACAGCGGGACCTCAGCGGTGGAAGCCTTCGGACTAAAACGCGGGGTGTGTCAGGACTATGCGCATATTTTCATAGCCTGCGCGCGCTCCGGCGGCGTCCCGGCGCGCTTCGTCGCCGGGCACTTCCTGCGCGCCGACGGGATGGTCAATCAGCAGGCCGGCCACGCCTGGGCGGAAGCGTTCGTGCCGGATCTCGGCTGGGTCGGGTTCGATCCGGCCAACGCCATCTGCACCACCGACGCGCATGCCCGCGTCGCCATTGGCCTGGACTATCTCGGTGCGGCGCCGGTGCGCGGCACCCGCTATGGCGGCGGCATGGAAACGCTGTCGGTCGCGGTCAAGGTCGATCAGGCCGGCGGGCGGCAGGGTCAGTCGCAAAGCCAGTCGTGAGGTGAAAACGCCACGAAACCTCATTCCGGGACGCGCCCACGGGTCCGCGCAAAGCGCCGCCCCGTTGACAGGCTCCGCGCGAACCTCAGATGTGCAATTGCACATCGGGGAATCCTGAGGTTCCGGGTTCGCTCGTTCCACTCGCGCCCCGGGATGACGTTTTTAATGGTTGTCATGTCCCACGCCCCCAAACCTCGGCAGCAATGCCCAAATGGGGTTGGAGACCCCCGCAAAATTGGCTAGTAATTTTGCGCGCGGTCTGCGTTCGGGGATCGGAAATGACCTATTGCTGCGGAGTGCTGGTGCGGGACGGGCTGGTCATGATCGCGGACACAAGGACCAATGCCGGCCTCGACAACGTCTCGACCTTTCGCAAACTCCACATCTTCAGCAAGCCGGGCGACCGCATCATGGCGATCGCGAGCGCCGGCAATCTGGCGATCAGCCAGTCAGTGCTGTCGACCCTGACCGAAGGACTTGAAGACCCGCATACCGGCGACATCGAGACGCTGCTGAACGCGCCGACCATGTTCCAGGCGGCGCAGCGCATCGGCCGGGCCATCCGCGCCGTCCACGCCACCGAGGGCGTCGCGCTGCAGTCCGAGGACATCAATTTCGACGTGTCGTTTCTGTTCGGCGGCCAGATCAAGGGGTCGCGGATGCGGTTGTTCATGGTCTACCCGGCCGGCAACTTCATCGAATGCACCACCGACACGCCCTACTTACAGATCGGCGAGCACAAATACGGCAAGCCGGTGCTCGACCGCGCCATGCATTACGATGTTGAGCTCTATGAAGCGTTGAAAACCAGCCTGATCTCGATGGACTCGACGATGCGCTCCAATCTCGGCGTCGGTCTGCCGATCGACGTGCTGGTGGTGCGCACCGACGTCTGCGACGCCGATCTCAATCATCGCATCGAGGCGGGCGAGCCGTATTTTCACGATCTGCGGTCGCGCTGGTCGGCGGCGCTGCGCGCGGCGCATCAGAATATTCCAAGACCACCCTACAAAACAGAAACAGAACCAAAAACGTGAAAAAGGCGGGAACCAAATGGCCGAGGCAGGAAACAAGATTGCAGTGGTGACCGGCGCAGGCACCGGTGTCGGACGCGCGGCATCGCTGGCGCTGATGAACGCCGGCTTCACGGTGGTGCTCGCCGGGCGGCGCATGGAAAAGCTGGAAGAAACCAGGAAGCTTGGCGACAATGTCGGCAAGAGCCTTGCGGTTTCCGCCGACATGACCGATCCCGGCTCGATCGCCGCCCTGTTCGCCAAGGTGATGGATGTCTACGGCCGGCTCGATGTTCTCTTCAACAATGCCGGCATGGGCGCGCCGCCGGTGCCGTTCGAGGATCTGAGCCTCGCGCAATGGCAGGCGGTGGTCGCCACCAACCTGACCGCGCCGTTCCTGTGCACGCAGCACGCGTTCCGGATCATGAAAGACCAGACCCCGCGCGGCGGCCGCATCATCAACAACGGCTCGATCTCGGCGCACGCGCCGCGGCCGTTCTCCTCGGCCTACACCTCCACCAAGCATGCTATCACCGGCCTGACCAAGGCGACCAACCTCGACGGCCGCGCCTACGACATCGCGGTCGGGCAGATCGACATCGGCAATGCGGCGACCCCGATGACGGATCGCATGGTCGACGGCGTGCTGCAGCCCGACGGCCGCAAGATCCCGGAGCCGCGCATGGACGCCAAGGCGGTCGGCGACGCCGTCGCCTATATGGCCAATCTGCCGCTCGACGCCAACGTGCTGTTCATGACGGTGATGGCCAGCAAAATGCCGTTCGTGGGACGCGGGTAGGCTTCTCGCGCCCCGGACGCAGCGCGGCACGAAGTGCTGCGCTGCTGGGCCGGGGCCATTCTTTTTTTGTCGGGGCGGGTCCCGGCTCTGCGGAGCAGCGCTTCGCGCGCACCGCGTCCGGGATACGATATCGAATTGGAACCGCCCTACTCCAGCCGCTCCACATCGCGCAGCGTCGGAAACAGCTTCATCCACAATAGCGCGATCGCGATCGTACCCAGGCCGCCGAGCACCGCCGCCGGAACCGCGCCGAACAAGGCAGCGGTCACCCCGCTCTCGAACTGGCCAAGCTGGTTGGAGGCGTTGATGAACAGAAAATTCACGGCGCCGACGCGGCCGCGCATTTCATCGGGCGTCGCGAGCTGCACCAATGAGAAGCGGATCACCACGCTGACGATGTCGGCCGCTCCAAGTATCGCCAGCGCCGCAACCGAGAGCCACATCCACTGCGAAACGGCGAATATCACCGTCGCCACGCCGAACACGATCACGGCTTGGAACATGCGCACGCCGACGCGCCGGTTGATGGTATGGCGCGCAAGGACGGCGGTCATCACGAGCGCGCCGACCGCGGGCGCGGCACGCAGGATGCCGAGGCCCCAGGGGCCGGTCTGCAGGATATCGCGCGCATAAATCGGCAACAGCGCCGTCGCGCCGCCCAGCAGCACCGCGAACAGATCGAGCGAGATCGTTCCCAGGATGGCGGAATTGCTGCGGACGAATCTGACGCCGGCGAACAGATCGGCCGGCGTTGCGGAATCCCTGACGACGACCAATTGCGCCAGACGGATCGCGCCGGTCAGTATCGCCCCCGATAGCCAGAACACAACCATCATGCCGTAGGGCATGCCGGGCGCGACGGCATAGGCCAGACCGCCGAGCGCGGGTCCGGTGATCGTGGCGATTTGAGCCGAGCCGCTGGATAAGGCTGTCGCGCGCTGCAGCGCGCCCGGCGGAACGATCAGCGGCAGCAGCGCCGCAATCGCGGGGCTTTCGAACGCGGTGGCGGTTCCGAGCACGCCGGTCGCGATAAAGATCTGCAATGCCGTCAACGAGCCCGAATAGGCGCCCCATGCCAGAAATAACGCCGTCAGCGCCTGGGCAAGCTGGCAGATCTGCACGACACGCTTGCGCTCGTAGCGGTCCGCGGCGTGGCCGGCCACGAAAACCAGCAGCGCCGTGGGAAGAAACTGCACCAGCCCCACCATCCCGAGGTCGAACGCGCTGCCCGTCAGGTCGTAGATCTGCCAGCCGATGGCAACGGCCGCGACCTGACTGGAGAACCGCGAGAAACTTCGGGTGAGAAGAAAGAGCAGAAAAGATCGCTGCTTGAGCGGCGAGCCCTGGTCTGCTGATATCATGGTCGATATGGTCAACGGCCTCTGCCCGGTTTTCGAATGGCGGGCAGTCGCCCGCTGCACGTCATTAGTGACGCGTGGCTGAGCCCTGACCGGTTGTCAATGTCGGGCGTTCGGCCGCCTCCCGATCGAAAACGCGCGGCATGCGCCTTGCAGCGTGCCGCCGTCATCATCGCGCTGGCCTCGGGGGGATTAATGCTACAATTGCAATCGGCGTTCGGCGTTCTTGCCCTGCTCGCACTGGCGTGGGCGTTTGGCGAAAACCGCGGCGCGGTTTCGCTCAGACAAGCCGCTATCGGCCTCGCCGTCACCTTCGTTACAGCCCTAACACTCATAAAACTGCCCTTCGTCGCGCATGCCTTCGGCATCATCAATGATGCCGTCGGTGCCATTTCGGCGGCCTCGCGCGCGGGCACGGCCTTCGTGTTCGGCTATCTCGGCGGCGGCGCGCTACCGTTCGATTTAATAGCGCCGGGCGCGGATTTTATCCTGGCGTTTCAGGCGCTGCCGGTGGTGCTGGTCATGAGCGTGTTGACCACGCTGCTGTTCTACTGGCGCATCCTGCCGCCGGTCGTGCGCGGCATGGCGTGGCTGCTGGAGCGCACGCTCGGGGTCGGCGGCGCGGTCGGGCTGTCGACCGCCGCCAACATCTTTCTCGGCATGGTGGAAGCACCCTTGTTCATCCGGCCTTATCTTGCGCAGCTGACCCGCAGCGAGTTGTTTCTGGTGATGACCGGCGGCATGGCTGGAATCGCCGGCACCGTGCTGGTGCTCTACGCCACCTTGCTGGCACCGCTGATTCCGGATGCCGCGGCGCATTTTGTCATTGCCTCGGTTCTCGGCGCGCCGGCAGCGATCCTGGTCAGCCTGATCATGGTGCCGGAGACCAGCGATAAACGCACTGGCGGCGCACTTGCCGATCCCGACATGCACGCCGCCTCCACCATGGATGCAATCGTCAAGGGCACCGTCGCGGGCCTCGAACTCCTGCTCAACATCGTCGCGATGCTGATCGTGCTGGTGGCGCTGGTATATCTCGCCAACGCCATCCTCGGACTGTTGCCCAATGTCGGCGGCGTCGGAATTTCACTGCAGCGCATGCTCGGCTACGCCATGGCGCCGGTGTGCTGGCTGATGGGCCTGCCGTGGCCGCAGGCGATCACCGCGGGCAGTCTGATGGGCGTCAAGACCGTGCTCAACGAGCTGATCGCCTATGTCGATTTATCAAAGCTTGGTCCCGATGCACTCGATCCGCGCTCGCGGCTGATCATGCTCTATGCGATGTGCGGCTTTGCCAATTTCGGCAGCCTCGGCATCATGATCGGCGGCCTCGGCACCATGGCGCCGGATCGCCGCGACGAGATCAATTCGCTCGGATTGAAATCGATCGTCTCGGGCACCCTGACGACCTGCCTGAT
>WNFA01002427.1_pt1 | contig 26432 bp, 22 predicted proteins | sample 5400481 | NCBI WGS metagenome assembly WNFA01 (sample SAMN13153340, study PRJNA577476) | soil metagenome | isolation source: 120 cm saprolite under Douglas fir tree site 2 hole 1 replicate 2 | place: USA:California | collected 2015-04-18 | reverse complement strand
GTATCGACACGGAACCAATCCTCACCCCGTTCGGCGACCGTGAGACAGGCACCATCGACCGCGATGCTATCCTTGATCTCAACTCCTTCAAGCACAAGATTCGCCTGGATAACCATGCCCCTTGGCTCAAGCTGTTTCAACGTTCCTACCTCTTCAATGATCCCTGTGAACATCAGCCGCCTTCTTCCGTTTCTCCCACAGCGAATTGCCGCTCCACTTCATTCTCAACTAAATAAATGGGTGTAACCTAACTATAAACCATAGCGGCAGAAATCGCAATCATTGCTCAGGGTGTATCGGCTGTCGGTATAGTTGATACCGAATGCTCTATGCAATTCATGAACACTGGCATCGCCTTAAGGAAACGCAGAAGACAGAACAGAGCGGGGTGGGACGGTCTGAAACCGTTCCACCCCGCTCTGTTGGGGAAGGAGGAAGGGAGAAGCGAAACCGAACAAGCTGTCAAATTGATGGTTCAGCAGCCGATTCAGGTGACATTCATATTCTAAATCAGAAAGATGAGAAATACATGTGAAAACCTTCAAGATTTGCTCAAGATTTGACGATGTGTGGGAAGAGCAGTGTTTTTCAGCAGCAATGTGTGGTACTATTGTCAATGACGGTGGCAGGCGGGCGTGATTCGTACGGGCGTGATTCATCACGCCCTTTGCCAGGCAAACGGTAGACGTTATATATGTCCCAGAAAATACTCGTCATTGAGGATGAAGAAGGTATCGTCCACCTGCTCAAGCTCTACTTGAGAGATGCAGGCTATGACGTTACCGCCGCGTACGATGGCGCAGACGGTCTGGCACTGCATGCACGGGAACACCCCGACCTTGTCATATTAGATATCATGCTGCCGGCCATCGATGGTTTTGAAGTCTGTCGCCGCATTCGCTCCTGGTCAAAAACGCCCATCCTGATGCTGACTGCACGTGGTGACCTGGAGGACCGCGTCAGCGGCCTGGACCTGGGAGCAGATGACTACCTGGTGAAGCCATTCAGCCCACGTGAGCTGTTGAGTAGGGTGCGAGCCATCTTGAGACGCACAGAAGACCGCGCAGCGGCTCGGTCGCAGGCAGGCTCGGATTCCACCGCTCAGGCTGAAAAAGCTGTGCTGCGTTTCCCCGGTCTCAGCATCGATCTACCGGCACGGCGTGTCGAGGTAAATGGTGCCGAAGTGTTGCTCACGCCAACGGAGTTTGACCTGCTAGCCCTGCTGGCGCAATCGCCTAATCGAGTATTCACACGCGAGATTCTCATGAATAAAGTGTGGGGGTATGACTATCTTGGCGACGGCCATACAATTGATGTACACATTAGTGCACTGCGTAAAAAAATAGAGGCTAATGCAGAGCAGCGCTACATTAAGACGGTATGGCGCGTAGGCTACAAATTTGACACAGCGACCCGGACGCGATAACGGAAATGAATAAAGGGATGCAGACACAGTCGGTTGGGCCAGAGCCCACCCCACCCCGCAGCCGCGATAAAGATGTACTGGCGCCCCTTGCGGGTGCCAGGATGAGCTACGCCGGTTCACCGCCATTTATGCGTGAGGAAAAGGGCATGCGCATACGTTGGTGGCAAAGTATACGCTGGCGGTTGGCATTGGAATCGATGCTGGTGGTATTGTCAGCGATAACGCTGTTGGCATTGACAGCGATACTCTCGTTTGCCTACTACTATGGCGTCGACCAGAGTGATCGACTTAATATGATCGCCACTGACAGTGCCCAGCAGATTGGCATGAACTATACGTTAAGCAACAATCTACATGATGCTGCCGTGGCCTCCTTACCTGCTATATTAGTAAAGAGCCAGCGAACCCAGAACCAGGGCTATCTAGTAATTGTGCTTAATCGCTTCAATCAACGTGTTTACTCCAACACGCTATTGCAACGGGGTACATTTGCAGGGCTGCCCAGGGGTGCACTTGGCAAGATTCGCATTGATGTTTTCCAAGCACAACAAGGCATTGCTACTACTGATGATCTAGGTATAGGCGGTCTTGCTGCTCTGCGACCATTCGAGGTCTTGCCCATTCGAGTGAACGGACAGAGTGACGGTGCTGTTATCGGGGTGCTGATCATGGTGCCGCGTTCAGTATTAGCAAATAACATACCGCCATTTTTAACGACGACAAGTCAGTTTGTGTTGATTGCCTCGCTGATAGTAGCGGTGCTGGCAGCCCTGGCAGCCATCCTCTTCTCGCGCACGATTACCCGTCCCCTGGCGAAGTTGACGAACGCGGCCCGTGTGCTTGCCTCCAGAGACTACAGCGCACGAGTCCAGACAGAGGCGCCGGGCGAACTGGGAGAGCTTGCCAGGACCTTTAATGAGATGGCAGCGCGCCTTGAGTATGACGTGAATGAACTCCACCGGCAAGAACTCTGGCGGCGCGAGCTGATTATGAATATCACGCATGACCTGGCAACCCCCTTAACGGCCATTGCTGGCCTGGGTGAGTCACTGGTTGATGGTGTGAACCAGAGTCGTGAAGACTATGAGGCGACTGGGCACATCATTGTGCGCGAGACGCTGCGCCTGCGCCGCTTGGTGAGAGACCTGCACTTGATGGCAAAAATGGAGGCCGGTGCTCTCCAGCCCCAACGCACGCCCGTCCGCCTGGCCACTCTGGTGGACGAAGTGCTGGCAGTGCTGGCTACCGAGTTTGAGCGTGCCAACGTGGAGCCGCGCAACGGTATTGTCTATAACCTTCCCCGTATGCCGCTCGATGCCGATATGATGACACGTGTGTTCACCAACCTTTGCGACAATGCCCTGCGCCACACGCCAGCGGGTGGGACTGTAACCATTAACGCGGCCCAATCTGCTAAAATGGTACGAGTATCTGTGACCGATACGGGCGAAGGTATTCCTGAGGAGGCATTGCCGCGTGTCTTTGATCGTTTCTACCGTGTCGATGCCTCGCGGCAGAAAGCCACCGGCGGCAGTGGTTTGGGCTTGGCGATTGTGCGCGCAATCATCGAAGCCCACAGGGGAACGATTTGGGCTGAGAATGTGCCGACGGGTGGTGCTCGCTTCGTGTTTACGCTGCCTATGTGAAGCGAGCGCGCCTGGGGCATGATCATTGCAATAAAATCTTTCCCCTGCTAAGCCGGTGGAAAGAAGGTGCCGACCGCCAGGATCAGGTAGAAGGCGCACAGGAGGAGTCCTTCGAGCCAGGTGGATTCCCCGTCCAGGCTGATGAGCGCGTAGAGTCCAGTCACCAGGCCAAACATTGCCACTTCCAGCAGCGAGAAGTTGAGGTCGAGCGGCACACCGATGAGTGGGCCCGCGAGTACCAGGATGGGCGCGGCCAGCAGGGCGATCTGGATCGACGAGCCAGCGGTAATGGCCATCGAGATCTCCATGTGATTGCGAGCGGCCGAGGTGATGGCGGAGTAGTGCTCAGCAGCGTTGCCCACAATCGGCAGAATGATGAGACCGACAAAAAAAGGACTCAGTCCGACCTGGCGGGTCAGTGGCTCGATGGTGCTCACCAGCACCTCACTCATGACCGCAGTGACTGCCGTCACGCTGGCTAGCACGACGATCGGAAGCCAGAGCGTAGTCCTCCACCAGGTGGCAAGTGTTGCGAGTGGACCGGTGGAAGCTTTCCGCCGCTGTGTGGCGGTTTCCCCTGCAAGCGCCGACGCGTGGGCAGGGTCATGTGGCGCGCGCGCCTCGTCACCCGAGATGGAGGCTGAGCTAGTGAGCAGGTCGTCGCGGGATGCGTGCACGCCGAAGACCGAGTAGGCGATGTAGGCCGCGTAGCACAGCAGCAGGATGATGGCTACCCCAATGCTGAGCTGATGCAATTGGCTGCCGCGCACCACGTCCGCTCCGGGGCGTGTGCTCTCGCCGACCGTTGCCAGCAGCGATGGGATTGCCATGCCGATCACTGCCAGGGTGAGCATGGCCGCATACTGGCCCGCCACGCGGCGACTAAACCGTTGCTGCCGGTAGCGCCACCCACCCACAAGCATCGCCGTGCCCAGCACCAGCAACGCGTTGCCGATGATGGACCCGGCCAGCGAGGCCCGCACCACCTCCGGCAGACCTGCGGCCAGCGCGGTCAGGCCGATGATGATCTCCGCAGCGTTGCCGAAGGTCGCGTTGAGCAGACCGCCGATGCCAGGCCCCAGGCGCGCCGCCAGCACCTCAGTGGCGAGGCCGATCAACCCTGCGAGCGGGACGAGTCCCAGCGCCGCGAGCACAAAGGTGGCCAACGGCGACGCATGCAAGGACTTGGCGAGAACGGCAGCCGGGGCCGCGAGTAAGAGCAAATAGAGCCAGCGATTCATGGTCTTTCGGTCTCCCATCGAGAAGGTCGGCAGGAACGCCTCGCTGCCTGTCTCTTGTGGTCAGCCCCGCATCCCGTCTTTTTCAGCAAACATAGGCACAGTCTAATGATAACACATTGCCATTGACGACGATGTCGCTTAGCCCCGCCTCGCTGAAGAGGTTGAGCAGCTGGCGCCCCATCCAGCCATGCCGTACACCGTCACATGCCAACATGAGAACACCTAGGCGGCTGGTCCACAGCCAGCCGCCTTCTTTAACGAAGCAATAAAGGATTTGCGCTGTGTCGCTTCTCTCAGAAGTCATCATTCCCGAAACCAAACCCATGGTGGTGGTGATGGTGGCGGTGGAAGCAGACGATCCTGAAGAAACCATGGTGCCTGAAGAAACCATGGTGCCCGAAGTCTTCATCGCCAAATTCACTGAATCTCCTGACAAAGATTCTGAAACAACGATCCTCTCTAGATACGCTGACGCTCGTCTGGTTGTGGGCAGCCTGGAGGCTATGGGCCGAGGCACTTGTGGAAGAGAGGAGCCCGAGCAAGAGCGCGAGACACGAGAGGACAGTGACCAACCCTACTTTGATATACATTGGTAACATAGTACTTCTCACTTTCTGCTATAAAGTAAAGGAGCTGAAACGCCTATCTTGGTTCATCTACGTCATACTGCTCTACAAAGACGTTTTACATCGTACATTGCGCAATGAGGGATGATGCGTGCCAAGCACGAGAAGAGTGTTGTTGCTCCCTCTGCAAGAAAGAGTCCTCCTCGCTGTCTCACGGCACGCTTGTGGAAGCGTTTGCCAACGCCTCTTCTTTGATGCACCGTCTATAAGTATACGTGGTCTTTCTGAGTTGAACCTGTGAACAGACTGAGACGGAGGTGAAAAAGTCTCGGAGTTTGAGGCTCACTTCTACGACATCAAAGAAAATACAGATGACTCAGAAGTTACTATTGAAACCTTATGCCCTTCTAGAGCGTGATATTTCCAGCTTGTGGTATTGGAAGATACACGACCAAGAGAGGGGAATACCTACCCAAACCTCCGAGCATTTGCGCAGAGTATCTTCGTGGATTTTCGAGCATACTATATACAACCAAGCAAAAAGAGCACACAGCTTCAGTAAGCAGATATTTAGAAGCGTTTTCCAGAGAGGAGATGCAGGATGCCCCAGGTTGAGAACATCGTCTCGTACGCTGATCTCGTCAACTTCGTGCTGCTCATGGTGGCCTACGTCAGTATTTTCTTGGTGCTTCGTCGTCACACGAGGCAAAACAGGGCCACGTTGTTCAAAGAACTCTACCTCATGGTGTTTGGGGATGCTGATTTCGGTGAAGCCTTTTTCCTGCTAGAAAAGGGTCAGTTCGTCTATGGAGCGACCGGAGCATATTCAGCCCACGAGCGTTTAGTGAACCGCTTGCTCCGTTTCATGGACCTCGTCTGCGAAGTCTACGCAGACAAGTTACTGACAGAGCAGGAAATGAACTTCTTTAAACGCCAGTTCATCCGCGTCTATGAGCATCCCAGTATTAAAGGCTACCTCAAGTTTTTGACAGAGGACTACAGCGAAGCGCGGGCTGGCACCACGCCCTTCCCGCATTTTGTTGCCTACTGTGAGAAAGCATTACCCGCTAGAACAGTCCCCGCCAAGGCGGCTGGTAAATAGCACCTCGGATGGGTATGGCTATGATCTAGTATGAATACCAGTGTCTCATAAACTGGATTGACAACGTGTGCCGTCAACGAGGAACAATAAAGATGGAGGAGTCACGCACACCTCCCGCTGGTCCTCCATCCAGACGTGTATCCTCATGATCGTGTGTGAGAAGATACCATGCCTGACGATCAGCAACAGACCTCAGGAAAGGGAATAGGGCTTGATACCATACCGATTATTGTGTAGCGATGTACTCCGTCGACTCACTCAGGAGAGACCCAGCGTGATTGAGGGGTGACAACATTGGTTCCTTCCAGCATTCCCGTGAAGGAGCAGAAGTCTGAAGACAGAAACAGGAAGACGAGCATCACCATGTCAAGCATTCCAAGGAGATCACACCTGGCCGCCAATGGCAGAGGTAATTGTCTCCTGTTGGCCTCTTTCCTCTGTCCGACAGTGTCCTTCGAATGGCTTATGTCCGGGGCATTCGGTAGGAACCAATGTTGTCACCCCCGTTTCCTTTGATGAAGGCGATCACGAGAGCGACAACAGCAGCGACAATGAGCATCACAAAGCCGATAGTCCATAGAATACTGAGGTGAACTGCTCCAGCCAGGAAGAGCATTCCAATACCGCCCATTCCCAGAAGCAGACTCAGCAGTCTCATCGTTTTTTTCATCGTGTTTTCCTCATCTTGTGTTTACCATTGAATCCACTTGGGTGATACACCCTCTCTGTCTAGACAAACGCGAGCAGGCGCGATTTTTACAACGGGCCTTGCTCTCTTCTTGAAAGGTTGCTCCAAGAGCGCACCCCATTGAAGCTCTTCCAAAACACGTTGAGGCCTGCATACTTCTCACGATGCACGGGCATAACGTCCTCCTTTTGTGACTGAACGTAGAACGTCAAAGGGACGTTCTCTGCCTGTAGTATTTGCTCACACAAGCCTTGTTTCACACCTCATCGTTACACAACTTTTGGGATGGCATCTCAAAACCTAAAGTGTGAAAAGCATACACTGCCTCTCTCGCCGGAGTATATCGCCTCCTATCAATCAAGCGGTATTCCCCACTTTTTCTTAAAGAGGTTTATCCAACGTTCACCATAGCGCACTCTTCCAGAGTGTTAGTGAGGAGCTTTCTCTCTTCAGACATGTTGTGCAATCACCCCATACGAGGATAAAATGCGATCGGAGAGCAGCCCGAGACAACTCAGATTCGGGAATCCTGGACCCTGACTAACCCCAGCAAGCATCGGGAGATGCAGGCGCGGCTCGAAGTCCCGAACAGACAGGTCCTCACCAATTGCACGCTCAGTCGTCCTTCTCTCAAATGATCCCGTTGTATCGCCCAGGCGTTCACGTGTCGGCTCGTCTAGCAATGTTGTGAACCAGAGTGGATTAAATCCTATGGCGACGATGACATAATCATACTGATCGCGCTCCACCTTGCCATCATATTCCATATCGACGAATATACTCTCATCAGAAACCTGCATCCTCCTTGCAGTCCCCATCACGGAACGCACGTTTTCGGCGCGATTCACCTCCTCCATCACATGAAGCGAAAATACTCCTCGATCCGTTCGCCTTACAAACTCGCGTCTATCGTTCTCGGTCAGCCTCGACCAGCTCAACTCGTGCTCATGACCCCCACGAAGGCGAGCCAACCGGCCATCCGGGTCTGAAAACAATCTGTTCTCCTCGAAGCCCTCATCCCGCGAGTAGAGGACACCATACGGACTGATCACCTCAATGAAAGACCTATCTTGCAGGGCGTTCAGCAGTGCAATCACGATAGCTGCAGCAGTTTCGCCAGTGCCAATCACGCCAATATGCAATGGTTTCGTCACAGTCTCCCGTAGCCGGGCAAACTCCTCAACATGCAACCAAAAAGTGCCACCATCCGTTACCCGAGGATGGTTTGCTGGTTGGCCAGGAATGGTGACCGCTACCCCTGGGCCGGTGATCACCAGGCCATCTCCTTCTACCGTAAACATTGAATCGTCCACCACTGACCTGCAGGAGAGCTGCCAGCGCTTGTGATCTTCACTACTTGCAATCTTGCGAACCTCGGCATGTGTTACATCGAGGCCTATCCTGGCTGCAACCCACTCTAGGTAGCTGGACCACTCTCCATGTGTAGGCCGCGTCCTACCGCGATCAATCCAGTCTACGTACCTGCCGGAGTTGACGAGGTAGCTCTGCCAGGAGAAACGCAGCATTTCATTAGCGACAGCGTTGTTCACATCGTCATTACCCCAGCAGGTCGAGGCGTAAGGAAACCCTATGTCCTTCTCAGGGCGTGTTCCTAGCAGTTGTCGCCCATCGGTAAACCCAAATTTACCAGACCAGTGTGCAACAATGTCTTGATTGTCCACGATCACCAGCTGTGGCATTGGGTAGCCTGATTTCACGAGAACAGACCTCTTAGTAGCGATAGCTATGGCCTTGGGTCCAGCTCCGAGGACAAGAAGAGTTTGCACTAAGGAAACATCTTTCCATATTTGCCCCCTTCTGCCATTGAAAGCGAGTCCTTCAGTTGGGGAGCGATGACGCAACTATGCGTGCTCATGTGAACCTCCTGGTGAATAGCGTGGTAAGACGACTAGAACATGACTTGATCGATTGATCACCCGGTGCCTTTCACAGTATACTTCATGAGGTGCCTTTCACAGTATACTTCATGAGATGACCACAAACACTATCCCTTTGACGAGTTGCGACCTGGAAAAATGACCAGATAATGATATCTCTTCTGCGCATGTTGCCTGTGGCATTACTCTTTTTGAGGCGGGAACCCCTTGTGCTATACTATGAAAGAGTTACACGTACCAATCAATCCGCCTTCACCATTAGTGCTCTCGCCTGGCCTGAAGAAAGGAGAGAACCATCCCCTTGTTGTCTACTAGCACCACCACGATGAATCGGGTGGCTACATTGAGGTCAGAAGAAGATGAAACTTTCGAATAGTAGAAGTCCTCAAAGGCTCACTTACTTTGAGGGGAACACGACAAACAAGACCAGAGAGCAGCACCACCACGATGAATCGGGTGGCTACGCGGAGCAATCTCGTAGAGCGTTTTGTGGCAGCTTCGCACGTCTCACTGCCGCAATTACGTTCTTGCCCTTAGCTGAGTTCTTTACAAGTTGTAATTCACAGCAAGAGAAAAGCGTCTTGCGTCCAACGGTGCAGATAAATAACACCGATGTCATTACAAATACAAGATACATTGGTGATGCATTTACTCTCCCTGAACAGAGGGTTTCTGCCTCATTGGTGCCTAACTTGAATAGGCTACCCCCCTATGCTCCAGGCATTTCGTTCCTGGGAATAATTGCTCAGGACACCTTGTCTTTTGGCTGCGATAGTATCAAACCATGCGACATTGTCCTTATAGGGATATTCAGACAAAAAAACGGCACGTTCCGCTATGGCTATGAGATAAACGGGGCAAGATACTATGCTGGGGGACATGTACTAGGCTCGGATTACAAGTATGAGATCCACTTCTATCTTAATGAAGAAGGCTTAGTAGCAGATCCTGCTTATCCGATAGGAAGAAGGTTTGGCTACGACTTCCAAATTTCGCGTGGCTGGGATAGTTCCACCCTACTTCAGGGGCTTCAAAGCTCACCCATCTATGCCAATCAGCTGTTTGTCGGAGCCATGGACGAGGGCAATAATGTTCAACTTCCCCACAATAAACAACTCCAATTGCGCATCCTGCTATCAGGAAGTGAGCAGACACCAAGCGTGATCTATAAGAATGAGGACGATACCAGTCAAGTGAGCTCTCAATATAGTGATACTGAAAGTAATATTATCCTCACACTTAGCGGCAGTTATTAACAGATGCTTTCACACGCCTGCCTCCTGGTGCATAAAAGGGAAGGAGACGAGCACGATAAATCGGCCTTCTGCGAAGGTGCTCGATAAATCGGCACTCTACGGCACTATACAACAGCCGAGTAGGTTACCTCTCGAGGAGGATCAAAGTTGTAGGCTCCATCTTCCACAAATAATTCGAGATACCCACTTTTCCAGGCGACGAAGAAGGGATTTCCGATAAGACTGCCGTTCGGGTCACACTTTTCTGACAGAGTGAAACTTGGATTCGAAGAAGTTGCCACGGAGATACAATTCATACTTACTGGCCGATGAGCAAGAGGAATTTTATCCACTGCGCAGAATTGCCCAATATCCGCGTCATAATTAATAGCGTTGCAAGTGAACTGCGTAATCGTGATCGTTTTCGAGACTGTCCTTAGGGTAGGTGTGACAGAAGTAGGTAAAGCTATAGCGAGACTGCGTACAAGAAATCCAAAAAAAGAACCAACCATCAGGGCCAGAGCCAGGAAAAGCAATTGCTTCTTGGACAAGTGGTTACTCCTTTCTCCACTAGGGTCTTTTAGACAACCGATTAGTAAGGTAATATAATTGTACAGGAAGTGTCCCATGGAAGCATCTTTCTTTGCGGGCACCAGAAGAGAAAATGAAAGGGAACGTTATGGCACGACAAAAATCACCGACGAAATGTCCTTTCTGTGGCACCCAGACACAGCCAGGAGCTGTATTTTGCGCTAACTGTGGCAACAAGATAACCTCTGCTTACGACCCCTCCATCAGCATCTCCGACCCCCAGCTCGTCAGCACGCTGGGAGAGGCCGCACTTGCAGGGAGCTGGTTTGTCTTTCTCAAAGCCGATTGGCTGCAGCGTTCAGGCATGGATACCCTCCTGGCAATCTCCGGTATTGCAGGCGTTACCCCTAAATCTGCTATTCTGTTCCGTGGACAAGCGGAAGATATCACGCTGCCGGGAGCACGCATCTCACCGAAAGCCTTGCCACGTCCCAAGCTCATTTCGCTCACTTGCGACAAGGCGCTCTACCGCGCCAATCGCGATACAGTCCGTCTTTTGATCGCCGCACCGGTATTGCCCAACATCGAATTCAAGCTCAAACTGCGCCTGAGCGGCAACCCCTACGCCGACTACCCTGTTACCCTCGATGAATACGGACTGTGTCTCTGGTCCATGCAAGGGCTGCCCGAAGGCGAGTACGAGGCAACGCTGGAAGGTAGCGAAGCCGACGTTTGTCGCCAGGTACGGTCAAACTCACGGGCGCAGGCCCATTTACACTCAGCGTCTTCGCCGGAGAACGAACAGCTACGGTGGCCTTGAAAGGCTCCGAGCAAGAGCGCCGCGAGACCCTGACGATCAGCGAACTCGGCGAGGTACGCGAACTGAGCCTGTTGCCGCTCCCACAATCGAGCGAGTGTCGTGGAATGTACGTCATGCATGGCGGCTCCAACACCGAGCCGTTTCTCGTGCGCAATGTGATTGGCAGCGAGGTTGAGATCACGCCTCGCGTCGATGCCGACATGCTGCGCGCTGTGATCGTTGACCCGGCACACGGGACGAGAGAGGAGAGCCTGCACGAGCAACTCAAGGCGAATGACACCATCCGTCTACCAATTCCTTCACCCTATGGCATCGTCTTGCTCGGCGCGTTCGTTGACGGCAAGGCCTGGGAGGGCTGGTGCGCCGTCTTGCGTCCTTCTGACCTCCAGTTGCAGTGCCAGGCTCCCAAAGAAGCCAGACCAGGCGCTCGTATCGAGGTGACGCTCAAAACAGCAGTAACCGAGCGTGTCGTGCCGGTGCAGTTGATTGTGAAGGATCAGCGTTTGATTGCCCCCAGCGATCCACAGGTCGAACTGGCTGCATGCATCAAAAAGAATCTGGGCACATGGAGCGAACAAGCGGAAACAGGCGAGGTCGAGCAACAACTGTCTCAACTGCCTCAATCGCCGATGCCCTTTCGTTCTCGCGCGTACGCGGCATCAACTCCCATGTCGACAGCTATTCCTCCACAATCTCTTTCACCGGGGCCGTTCTACCAGGTTGGTGCATTTGCACAACCCACGACGGCACCACAGCCTCCACCTGCTCCTGGATTCGCGGCAACGGCGCGCTCGCAGGTAGCTCCTGCTGACGCGCCATTAATGGGTTTGCCGAAGGGCATGACAGCGAGGGATCTTATAGAGGCGGCGCAACACGAACAGAGGCAAACCGCGACCAGGCCGTCTCCTACCCCGGCATTGACGAAAGTGCGCGTACAATTTCCCGAGATCATTTACAACAACATCGTTAAGGTGCAGGGAGAAGCAAAGGTCACTGTTACGCTGGGCGATAGCATGACGCGCTATAGCATCGAAGCCTTTGCGCTTTCACCCGAGACGCTGGACTGGCAGCGCGCAGAGACGACGCTTGAGGCAGTGCAGCACGTCTATGGCGAACTGACCGTCTCACCATTTGTGTTCCCTGGTGATCCTGTCATGGGACGGCTTGACGTCGGCGCGGCATCTGGCCAGGCACTCGTCGAGGTGCGCCACGATGGTGATATCCTGCCACTATTCCTTGCCGATGGCACTGCGGTCGCCCCTGATCTGCCCATACCTTCCGGCTCGGTCGTGCGGTTCCCGGTGCGCCCAGGTGCTATTACGGCTACGGTACGCGATGCTCGTACCGGCGAGGCAGATGTCAGCGAACGCTATGTCACAGAGCCTGGCAAGCTGCGCCACATCATGCGACGCCTGCGCCTGCTCACTCCTGGCGATGAAGCGACATTACGCGAGATACATGTACTCGAACTCAAGCCCATGCCAGGGCTGGAACGACCCTTCCAGTTCTTTGTCGAGGGAGCGGCCAAATACCCCTATGGCTGAATACAGCAAACGTCGGCCAAGGTCTTGGCCATGTATACCGGCTATATCACCAATCAGGACAATGCAGAAGTCGCACGTGACTACGAAGCCGCCATTCTCGTCTGGTACAAGCGGCTCAAGAGCATGTACCTGCCACAGAGTGGCTTCTGCCTCTACCCGCCGGAGGAGGGCGGAGCAAGACAGCCCGATACCTATTGTGCACCCCTGGGTGTCAAGCATCTCCTGACCCTGCCGAGTGGCGAACGCTCCGGAGTCAAACAGAAGGCTCTGCGCGAACTGCTCGACGACATTCGCAGCATGGTGAAGGACGCTGCCGCCTACTACAAGATTGAGTACCCACCTAAGGAGATCAAGGATTGTCATGCAGCCTACCAGGTGCTGGCCAATGGCGCATCACAGAAGGACAAGGATGCGGCCGCCGCTTACGTGCGCTCACGCCTGGTCGAGCGGGATGGGCAAACCTACGTCGAGGTGTCTGCCAATCAACCATCCTACCGCTTATGGGGCATGGCAGTCTCTACACGAGAGGAGACGGCCTATGCGGCGGCAGCCTTGCTGGCAACGCGAGAGCCTGGCGATCTTCCCAGAGCCATTGCTGCGACCAATTACCTGACCGGCCAATTGAATGAAGAGGGGAGGCTCTACAGCACCGTCGATACAGCGGCATGCCTGGCTCTGATGATTGGCTTGCGCGACGCTGGTATCGTCAGCAATGGTGAGGCAGGCCGTGTGTTGCTCAACGGGCAGGAGATGCGCCTGGCCGATGCGCTGGCCTACGCTGGCAAAGTCGAATCCTTACGCTGTCTTGAAGGTGTCGTTGCCGCGCAGGTAACGTCAGAAGTCATTGAGGACTGGAGTGCCTTCAAGAGCAAACTGCCCGCTGAGGTGCGTCTCGAACGCAAGGGCCGTCCACAGCAACGTTTTAAGGTTGGCGATGAACTCGACCTGGTGATTAGCGTGCCGAACTACGAGCCAGGCCTGATTGCCCATGTCTGCCTGCCGGATGCGCTGGCCCGTGTCGTTGGCGGGGGCCAGGTCAAACGCTTCAGCCTGGACTTTTGCGAGAAGAACGTCTTGCGCGTGCCGCTGGCTGCAGTGGGATCAACCCTCCTGCCAATGGAGAAGAGCGGTGAAACCGGAATGAACCTGCTGCGCTGGCTAGGAATTGGCGCCAAGAAAGATGCGAATGTGCAGCACTGGGCCGTGATTGTACGCAACATGTTCAAAGAGGAGCAGGTGGGCAATCCCGGTTTGCTGGAAGTCATAGTGGAGTAAAATAACCTGGCGGGGGCGAGCCCCCGCTCAGGCTGACTCATCATACCCTGACGCCCAGTTCTTCTCCTCGACCGTCCAATTCGTCCGCCCACGCTTCATAATCGAGATGTGGGCCATCGCCGAGTTGCGGGTAGCACCGTGCCAATGCCAGGTTCCCGAGGGGATCATGATCACATCGCCTACTGAAACGAATTCTTTCTCCGCTTCGGTGGCAACGATCCCCCGGCCCTCGATGATGTGCAGCACCTGGTCCTGTTCATGGATATGTGGCCTGGTCCGTGCACCCGCGCTGAAGTAGACGTTCAGCAGGTCAAGTTCGCTGCTCTCTGCCGGACCTACAAGGCTCTGGGTATTTACTTCACCGTCGAAGTAGTTGGCGCGTGATGCGTCGTGTTTTGCTTGAGTTTGATCGATTCTGCTAATCTTCATGTTACCTCCTAAAAGTGCAACGAGAGGGAAATGGAATGGGATTATTCGTACGGGCGTGATTCATCACGCCCCGCCTGGGGAGCGGCCCGCTGGGCGTGATGAATCACGCCCGTACGACCGGCTTCCTCCGAAAGGATAGAGACTCTATTAATGATCCACTCCTTCAATCGTAGATGCCGCTTCTAGGTCGCCACGCGCCGCTGCCCAGCGCAACACTTCTGCCGCCACATAAAGCGAGCCGGTCGCGCAGATCAAGTCGCTGCCATCCGCCAGGTCTAGCGCCAGGTCCATCGCATGATGGCTGTCGCTGGCAGTTTCTATCCTGACATTGGGTGCGTGTTCGGCAAAAGCGGCCTGCAACGCTTCGATAGTGGCGGTACGAGGACTCGCCATGCGCGTCAGCACCACAACATCAACCTCGGCCAGCGCACGGGCTATTCCGGCCAGGTCCTTGTCACGGAATAAGCTCAACACCACAATCAGGCGATGCATAGTGAACGAGTCACGCAGCGCCTGGATCAACTTCTGCATAGAGTCGGCGTTGTGCGCACCATCAACAACAATCGTCGGATCATGCCCAATAACCTCGATCCGTGCAGGCCAGTACACCTCAAGAAACCCTGCGCGTAACGCCGCTTCATTCCACGCAATGCCGTGCTCGCGTAGCATCTCCAGGGTCGCCAGCGCCGCAGTAGCATTCTCAAGCTGGTACTCACCTCTCAGTGGTATCTCCAGTCCTGAATAGGTCTGTGTAGGTGTCCAGATCGTAAAGCGCTGGCGCTCCTTGCCGCGCTTCTCCAGGTGATAGCGGTAACTGAGCGCAGGCAGTTGGCCCGTCTCAACCTCTGCCTGTGCAGGATCGACCCCGGCAGAGCCAACCCGCACTAAACGCGCATTTTGTCGCTGGCAGACAACGGCAATCGCAAGCAACGCCTCTGGAGCCTGTGCCGAGGTGACAACCACGCCGTTCGGCTTGATGATGCCGGCCTTCTCAGTAGCGATCTCTCTCAATGTGTTGCCCAGAATCTGCATGTGATCATAGCTGATCGAGGTGATCACAGAGACAAGCGGTTGTGTCACATTGGTAGCATCCAGGCGGCCTCCCAGCCCAACCTCGAGCACGGCGTGCTCAACGTGCTGGCGCGAGAAGTAGAGCAAGGCCAGCGCAGTCGCTACCTCATATGTGATATATGGGCCGAACTCGTGTCGCTCCTGTACGGCTTCAACTGCGGCCCGAATCTCAGATATCAGCTCCGCCACCTCGCTCTCGCTGATGAAGTGACCGTTGACACGTATGCGCTCGCGAAACGTATGCAGGTCCGGTTGGGTATAGAGGCCCGTACGCACCCCCGCCTGGCGCAATACGCGCTCAATCAATGCCGATGTCGAGCCTTTGCCCTTCGTGCCTGCTATTAAAGTGCAAGTGTAACTATGCTGTGGATTGCCGAGCAGTTCGAGCAAGCGCGACTCGCGGGGCAGATTCTCTTCAGGATTGCGTGTATACGGCCCCCCGCGCTCAAAATCACTTAGGCTATATAGATATGCCAGCGCCTCTTGATAATTCACGCCGTCTCCTGCTAGTTTGCATTACAACAGATTATGCAGCTTTGTACCTGCGAATATCTGTCAGCACACCGCTCTTTTCTGCTTCCTCCGCGATCTGAAGGAGGCGTTCGGTAGTACGCTCATCTGTATACTCCTCCCCACAGTTAGGGCATACCAGTTTGGGAACGTCCTTGATCACTAATGTCATCCCATCACTCTCGAAAATGGACGTGCCTTTTCCTTCTTCTAGTTGAGCTTGTCTACAAATTACACAGATCATTCATGCTACTCCTAACAATATATTGTCAAGGATGCCGACCCCGTAGTAGACATTTGGAGATAAGACTTCCCGTGAGCGGGCTTGAGAGGTGTCCTGCCTGTCATCCCTTCGCTGCGTCCCTCGAGCCAGACCCTTCGCTGCGCTCAGGGTGACAGGCATTATCTCCAAATGTCTAACCCCGCAAAATTGCATCGCTCATCCTCACAACGCGCACCATCTCACGCACATCATGCACTCGCACAATATCCGCTCCCTGCGCAATACCCAGAGCCACCGTAGCAGCGGTCCCCTCCAAACGTTCTGATGCTGGCAAGCCACCAAGGACAAGACCAATCGTCGATTTCCGCGAGGTGCCGAGCAAGATCGGCCGTCCTAACGCTCGCAACTCCCCCAACCGGCGCAGCAGCGTCAGATTCTCTTCAGGAGTCGTGCCAAAGCCAATGCCCGGATCGATGATGATCCGCTCCCATGCAACACCTGCCGCCAGGGCAAGGTCAATGCTTCCGGCCAGGAAGCGCACTACATCGCTAACAATTTCTCGTCTGTAGGCACCCTGTCCGGGGGACAGGTATCCCGATTTATCGTGGGACCGCATATTCGCCATCAGCACCACCGGCACACCACGCTCGCTCGCCAGGGCAGCCATAACGGGATCACGACGCAAGGCCCAGATATCGTTGATCATGCAGGCACCAGCATCAAGCGCCTGCCCTGCCACCTCCGCCTTATAGGTGTCGATGGAGATCATCACCTCTTTGGGCAGTGTATCGTACAACGCCCGCACAACAGGTACTACACGTGCTAGCTCTTGCTCTGCGGGGAGAGCAGCGGCTTGAGGTCGGGTCGATTCACCACCGACATCGATGATGATAGCCCCGTCCGCTACAAATTGCTGCGCCTGTGTGACAGCGCGCTGTATGATTGCGTCTTGTGTGAGCGTATCTTCAACCAGGCCATCTCCCGCAAAAGAGTCAGGTGTGACATTCACAATGCCCATGACATGGGTCTGCTGGCCCCAATCTAACCGGTACTCACCCCAAATGGTCGGTGGTATTGATGACATAACTCGCCTCTACAGTGCAAAAATGAACCACACCCATCATACCTTTTTCATTGATTCAACGCAAACCACCATGCTATACTATTTCAGGTATCTTTATGCGCATCTTTACGTAAGGAACATGAAAATCATGCCAGATAACAACGAGAACGAGCGTAGGAGCGGTAGCCTTGTCACTGCAACGCGCCGCTGCCACGAATGCAGCGAAGAAGCCCTTGGCCGCTGCCCCGAATGCCGTCATAGTCTCTGCCAAGACCACTTCCCCAAGCAACAGCACTCACCCTGCGCTGAAAAGCAAATGAACATGATGTACACCCAGGTCTGTTATGTGTGTGGCATACAAGTCTACCCCGACCAGTGGTCCATCTCACGCACAACACACTTTATCGACCCCTACAAGTGCCGCGGATGTGATCGTTATATCTGCGACGAATTGCATACCCGCCGTAAACTCGAAGATGTCACCATTATCCGTGAGGGCTTGCGCGGTCACCGCTATCAATATACATCCCGCTACTGCGACCTCTGCTCACCAATCTACCAACTCGGAGGATTGAAAGGACTGGCACGCCTGCTCGTCATCACAGGGACAATCATAGCAACTATTTTCTTCTACTTGCACCATTAATTCAGAAGAGAACTAAAACGCCATGACGTTATCATCAACGATACAGCCCGTTCTCATGCGCCATCATGCAGAGATAGATGCAGCCCTCCGCCGTACAGTGATGCGCGTGAGCAATGCAGCGACTCACCCAGAAATTGCTCCCCTACAGCCCTTTTATGGACAAATAGAGTACCACCTGGGCTGGGTGGATGCTGACTTCTCGCCATCCACAGGCCATTCGGGCAAACTGCTGCGTCCAACGTTACTTTTGCTTGCCTATGAAGCAGCAGGAGCCTGGCGGCTTGCCGATGAGACAACTTCCTCCGCTTATCTACGTCGTGCCATGCCGGCGGCTGTGGCCATCGAACTAACCCATAACTTCACCTTGGTTCACGACGATATCGAAGATGGCGACACCGAACGTCATCACCGCTCTACCCTATGGAAGCTCTGGGGCATCCCCCAGGCCATCAATACAGGTGATGGATTGTTCGCGCTCAGTCGCCTGGCGCTGTGGGGAGTACTCGACGAAGGAGTAGACAGCTCCATCGCTATCCGTCTTGGGGAGCTACTTGACCACACCTCTCTCACAGTTTCAGAAGGTCAATATCTCGATATCAGTTTTGAAGGTCGTCAAGATATCTCTGTTGCCATGTACGTAGACATGATTAGTCGTAAAACCGCTGCCCTGATGAGTTGCGCTGCGGAAATGGGCGCGCTGCTCGGTACACGCAGCCAGGATACCATCGATAGCTTGCGCAGCTTTGGACATGCCATCGGCATAGCCTTCCAGGTCCGGGACGACCTACTTGGCATTTGGGCCAGCATAACAGAGCTTGGTAAGACCCCGGCGGGTGATATCTATCGCCGTAAAAAAAGTCTGCCTATCTTGCATGCACTCGAACAAGCTAGCGAACGTGACCAGCAGCTCCTCCATAACATATATACACAAGAGGCATCTATCACAGGAGAACAGGTTGAAGCTGTACTGGCCATCTTCGCACGTACACAAACACAAGCCTACTGCCAGAGCTTTCTGGCTGAACAATGTCGCCTGGCTCATGACGCCCTAACGAATGTGCCGCGCAATGGAAGTGGAGTGGCCACACGCGCACTCCAGGACCTGGAAGCACTGGTCCGTTTTGTCGAAAATGCCGCCAGGAAATAGACCCTCCACTCTGCAAAATAGAAGGAGAGCCTGCATGTCATCACGAATGCTACGAGCCTGCTGCCTATGCGCTTTTGCCTTCGGCTTCCTATTGCCTGCCACAGGCCTGGTACCCGCAAGGGGCACCAGGGGGGGCCTTGCAGACTTTCCAACGGTCGACCCTAACTACATCTATGACCAACTTTTCTACATGGCCACTCACTTTCAGCACCGTGAGGCAGGCTTCGACAACAACTTGTCCGTGAACATCAACGGGCACGATGAATTTGCTAATTACTGGACACAGGAGATCGTGCATGACCTGCAGGGCTTTGGACCGCAGATCCGACACGACTCATTTCCGGTGCTGGGCTGGCTAAACCGCCCAGCCACCGTGCCAGCCTTCAACGTAGAGGTGAGCGTACCGGGGATCACCCATCCTGAGCAGATCGTCGTCATCGGCTGCCACTACGATGGACAAGCCATCTCGACCCAATCGGCCAACGACGACGTCAGCGGCTGCGCCATCGAACTCAGTGTCGCCAGGGCTATGGGCATCTACTGGCGCAGCCACCACGTCTATCCCGCACGCACCCTGCGCTTCGTCATCTTCGACGCTGAAGAACAGGGCCTGTTTGGCTCATTCCACTACCTCAACAGCACGGCCAACGGTGACACCAGGAACATCGTCGCCATGTTCAATGAAGAGCAGAACGGCATCGCCTACCCCCTGCGCTTTCTGGGGAAAACGTCCAATCCTCTCCTGCCCTTTTATATCAATATGTCACCCTTAACAGACGGTTCCCTCTACCCGGCACAGAGCAAACTATCCCAGGCGCAACGTGACAACTTCACCCATTTCCGTGCGTTGATGCAACAAGCCGTCGTCGCGGCCTTCATGCAGTTTCAAGCCTTGGGCTTTCAATCGCTCACCTACCACAACAACACAAATCAGGATGTTTCGCAGGCGATCTTTACTCCTGATCAGATCAGCAATGTCCACCAGGAGGATGATACCCTGGGTGGCAGCGACCAGATTCCCTTTACCCTGGCAGGTCTATCCTGTGCAACCCTAGTAGGCGACTCTACCTACTACGATCAGAACCCGCCACCCTGGTCGTATCCTTTCGATCAAGCACAGGACACCATCCAACTGATGAACACCTTTGCCACTGGCAGTTCACAAAAAGCCCAGGCTCTCGTCCTGGCGCTGGCGCTCCCCGGCATGCTCACCACCTGGATGCTCAACCAGCCCGATATTCTTGGCCAGGCTCCCGCAGATGGTAACCCCATCGCAGCAATCAGCGATATCGGGCAGACTCAGGTCGGCCAGAGCATCTCCCTGGACGCCATGGCATCCTTCGATCCACAGGGCAACCCATTATCCTACGCCTGGAATTTCGGCGATGGCGCAACCGCCACCGGCTTAGCAGTGAACCATGTCTACTCGGCAGCCGGATCCTATACCCTGACCCTGACCGTCAGTTCAGCGACAGGCAAACGACGCATCAGCAAGATAATTGACGTCGTCACCCACTCAAAGAGCTACGCCAACCCATACCCAGGAGGGCCAGGGAATCTGCCAGATGGCAACCCGCCGCGCAATCCAGCCGTTGTGTTGCCAATACCCAATAATAATCCGGCAAGTACAACCACTACCCAGGCGAATACAACGGGTAGTTTCCCTATCGGCGCAATAGTCTTCGTGCTGGCAGCTATACTGATAGTGGGCGTGCTGGTTGTTATAGGCCGAAGAAGACAACGCAATTGAGTTGGTGAAATGACCTTGTCATGTCGCAAACACTATGTTACACTAAGGTTCGACTCACACGTTTCCTAATAGGTTAGGAAGAAACAGCGCACCTTCGCTGCACGTTGTCAGGTCTAATATAACGTACATGTACCACAGGCAGTCAACGCTGACTGACGCATCTTTTTGGGCCCAAGGAGGACATTTTTAATCGTGAATAACAGCTTGTATATTTTCGTGCCCATTATCGTGGGACTGCTCGCAGTGGCATTTGCAGCTTACCTGGCAAACTATGTCCTGCGCAAAGACACTGGCACTCCAGCCATGCAGAAGGTCGCCGACGCTATCTTTAAGGGCGCAATGGCCTTCCTCAACCGCCAGTATCGTACAATTACTATTCTCGCAGCAGTTGCCGGCATCTTAGTGGGCATAGTGCTTGCCTTGCTCGGCCAGGGTGACCAGGCGGCTAAGTTCAGCCTGGCATGGCATACCACCATTGCCTTCTGGGTTGGTGCCCTCTGTTCCGGTCTCTCCGGCTATATCGGCATGTATGTCGCCGTGAAATCGAACAGCCGCACCGCCAGTGCTGCCACCCGCAGCCTGGGTGAAGCGTTGATGGTTTCTCTCCGTGGTGGTGCCGTCTCCGGCTTCCTGGTCGTTGCACTCTCCCTGTTGGGCGTAACACTGATCTTCTTCACCTACGCTGGTGGTCTGAGCGGATTGAATAGTCCGCAGATTGCACAGTTTGTCCCTTCGCTCATCGTTGGCTTCGGCTTCGGAGCCAGCTTCGTCGCCCTCTTTGCCCAGCTCGGCGGTGGCATCTACACCAAGGCCGCCGACGTTGGTGCCGACCTGGTCGGTAAAATAGAAGCTGGCATTCCCGAGGACGACCCGCGCAACCCCGCTGTGATTGCCGACCTGGTGGGCGACAACGTAGGCGACTGCGCTGGTCGTGGCGCCGACCTCTTTGAGTCAACAGCCGCTGAGAATATCGGTGCGATGATCCTGGGTGTTGCGCTCTATCTGGCTACGTTGAACATCGGCTGGATTCTCTTCCCGCTTGTGGTGCGTGCCTTCGGTCTGATCGCCTCCGCGCTTGGCCTGCTCTGGATTCGCCCCTCCGTCGTGATTGAACCCGACAAAGCTGCAGGCCGCGACCCAGGCGAGATCGCCATGAACCAGCTCAACATCGGCTACTTCATCACATGCGGCGTCTCCATCATCGGTGTCTTCCTGGTCAGCTACCTCCTGCTGACGGGCATCAATGCGCAATTACTCCCGGCCTGGGTCTGGTTTGGCCTGGCAGGTCTCACCGGTATCCTGCTGAGCGTCGCCTTTGTCTACATCACACAGTACTATACCGCAGGCACATGGCGTCCCGTGCGCGAAATCGCCGCCGCGACGCTGACCGGTCCTGCAACGACGATCATCACAGGTTTCGCCGTGGCCTTCGAGTGTACAGCCCTGCCCGTACTGGCGATCAGTGTCGCATTGGCGCTTTCCTACTTCTTCGGCAGTCGGGTCACTGGTTTGGGAGCCCATGGTGTGATCAGCGTCGGTGGTATCTTCGGTACCGCGGTCGCTACTATGGGCATGCTGATGAGTACCGCGTATATTCTTGCTATGGATACGTTTGGACCCATCACCGATAACGCCGGAGGTATCACCGAGATGGGTGGCGGGGCCGAGTCCGTGCGCGACATCACCGATGCACTGGACGGCGTAGGTAATACCACGAAGGCTCTGACGAAGGGCTATGGCATCGGCTCCGCGGCCCTCGCCGCCTTCCTCCTCTTCAGCGCCTACCTGGATGTGCTCTATACCCTCGAACACAACAATGCCTCCGTCTACAGTGTTGACCTGGCCGATATCCCGGTCTTCATCGCTGCACTGATTGGCATTACCTTGATCTTCTTCTTCAGCGCATTGGCGATCCGCGCCGTAGGTGCCGCAGCCAAGCGTATGATTGAAGAGGTGCGCCGCCAGTTCCGCGAGAATCCCAAGATTATGGCAGAAAGAGTTGAAGATCGTGTGGAGCCTGACTATGCCCGCTGCGTCGACATCAGTACACGCGGCGCACTACGCGCAATGGTCTTGCCCGGTCTCGTAGCCGTGCTCACACCCATTGCCGTAGGCATCATCCTTGGTCCACAGGCCGAAGCTGGCATGCTCATGGTTGGCACGATGGGCGGTATCGTTGTCGCAACCTTCCTCAACAATGGCGGTGGCGCGTGGGACAACGCCAAGAAATATATCGAGGCCGGCTACCTGCGCGTGAACGCCGAGGGTGAGATGATTGGCCGTCTCGACACCAGTGGCACTGTGCTGGGCAAGAAGAGTGAACCGCACAAGGCAGGCGTGATCGGCGATACCGTCGGCGATCCCTTCAAGGATACTGCTGGCCCATCACTCCACGTCTTGATCAAGCTGCTCAGCACCATCACCCTGGTGCTCGCTCCCCTGTACGTGTACGTGAATACGATTCCCTTCTTCCGTCTACTACACGGGTAGGTTTTTTGAAAGCAGGGTCCAGGGGTTTGGGTGGCAAGAAAGCCTGGGGGCTCTCAGTCTCCCAAGCCTCTCTCCGCCGCCGCAGGCGGCATTCCGAAAATACCTCCCCTTGCAAACTTCACAGTTGACAAAAAAATACCAGTGAAGGATGTCCCTTCACTGGTACCTTGTCCCTTCAGGCGTTTAGGCTAAGCTAGAAGTTAATCTAGTCGCCGTGGTGACAGAGGCTGCTTCCACCAGGATGCCCGCTCTCAGATGAAGACGCAAATCCGGCGGAAGTGACGGCGGAAGCAGAAGAAGTGGCGGTGGTGGCGGTGGTGGCGGTGGAAGAAGAAGGAGTTTCCACAACCGAAATCACACGAGTTAAACCCGCCTCCGCAACCGAACCCACTGAAACCACACTGGTCAAACCCGAAGCCGCAGCCGATTTCATCGCTACTACAGTTGTTAAAGTTGTTAAACCCGAAGCCGCAATTGAAACCATCGTCGTTAACCCCGAAATCACCACACTGATTAAATCCGAAGCCGCCTCCGCAGTCGAATTCACCACAGCCCCAGCTTGCCTTCTGTGTTGATGCAGTGTGTGCTGATGCCGTACCGGTGGAGATTAACATACCGAATACGAACACCAAACTAGCAATAACGCCCAGGAATCCCATCCTGAAAGGGGTAGACCGTCGCATAAGTCTTTCTCACTTTCTGAAGTAGGAGAGCTTATCATAATTTGTACACAAACTCTCCAAAAAACAAACAATGTATTGGGTAAAGTTCATATTGCCCATGTAGACTGGGATGATTGCGCCTTCGTGCAAATGTCGGCTACTTCAGTGGTCCCAATCTCCATGGGCAACTTTGGCAATAGCCAAAGGCCCTGCCAAAACTAACATAAACTATTATAGACACTAAGTTTTCCGCCTGACGGTTCTATATAATCTATACCATAAAATAGGTGGATTTGCAACTATGTGGCATGTGCTCGCATGTGCTCGCAGGGGCTATACAGGGCTGTTTATATCAAAAGTTAACAAAAAATACCAGTGAAAGATGTCCCTTCACTGGTACCTTGCTCGTCAGGCGTTTGAGCTAACCAGAAGTTAAGACTCATCAGGAGATAAGTGTCTCAAATCAGGTGGTTAGGGGCGATAGTCGTCCCCTCATTCATACCTGATGCACTTATTCTGTGACGAGCCCTCCATCTAAAGGTTGTGGCGGTGGTGGTGGCGGTGGTGGCGGTGGTGGTGGAAGAAGAAGGAGCTTCCACAATCGAAACAGTCGTTAAAGCCGCAACCGCCAAACGAGGAATCACAGTTGTTAAACCCGAAGCCGCCGAAGCCGCAATCGAAACAGTCGTTAACCCCGAAGTTGCTAAACCCGAAGCAACTGAAAGTACACTCTTCGAAGTTGCCGAAGCCGCAATTGCTAAACTCGAAATTACCACACTGGTTAAACCCGCCTCCGCAGTCGCCGAAACCACAGCCCCAGTTTGCCGTTTGCGTTGATGCGGCAGTGTGTGCTGATGCAGTGTGTGCTGATGCCGTACCGGTGGAGATTGCAATACCGAACACGAGCGTCAAGCTGAAAACAACGCCCAGGAGTCCCATCCTGAAAGGGGTAGACCGTCGCATAAGTCTTTCTCACTTTCTGAAGTAGGAGAGCTTATCATATTCTACACAAACTCTCCAAAGAAACAAATCAAGGTATTAGGCAAAGTTCATATTGCCCACGTAGACTGGGATGATTACGCCTTCGTGCAAGTGTCGGCTACTTCAGTGGTCCCAATCTTGATGGGCAACCTTGGCTAGTGCCAAAGGTCTGCCAAAACTAACGCAAACTATTAAACGCAAACTATTCTAGACACCAGATTTCCGCCTGACGACACTACAGTATCTATATCACAACATAGAAGGATTTGCAAATATGTAGCAGGTGCTCGGGTGCTATCTTCACCAGTTAACAAAAAAATACCAGTGAAGGATGTCCCTTCACTGGTACCTTGCCTCGTCAGGCGTTTGAGCTAACCAGAAGTTAGGACTCGTCAGGAGATAAGTGTCTCAAATCAGGTGGTTAAAGGCGATGGTCATCCCCTCGTTCATACCTGATGCACTTATTCTGTGACGAGCCCTCCATCTAAAAGTTGTGGCGGTGGTGGTGGCGGTGGTGGCGGTGGTGGTGGTGGAAGAAGAAGGAGCTTCCACAATCGAAACAGTCGTTAAAGCCGCAACCGCCAAACGAGGAATCACAGCTGTTAAACCCGAAGCCGCCGAAGCCGCAATCGAAACCACAGTCGTTAAACCCGAAGCCGCCGCCGAAGCCGCAATCGAAACAGTTGTTAAACCCGCCGAAGCCGCAATTGCTAAACTCGAAACTACCACACTGGTCAAATCCGAAGCCGCCTCCGCAGCTGAAATCACAGCCGCCTCCGCAGTCGCCGAACCCACCACAGCCCCAGCTTGCATTGTGCGCTGATGCAGTGTGTGCTGATGCCGTACCGGTGGAGATTGCCATACCGAACACGAGCGTCAAACTGAAAACAACGCCCAGGAGTCCCATCCTGAAAGGGGTAGACCGTCGCATAAGTCTTTCTCACTTTCTGAAGTAGGAGAGCTTATCATAATTGTGCACAAACTCTCCAAAGAAACAAATCAAGGTATTAGGCAAAGTTCATATTGCCCACGTAGACTGGGATGATTGCGCCTTCGTGCAAATGTCGGCTATCCCAATCTTGATAGGAACTTTGGCAATGCCAAAGTTCCAGCCAAGGCTAACTCAAACTATTCTAGACACCAGATTTCGGCCTGACGACACTACAGTATCTATATCACAACATAGATGGATTTGCAAATATGTAGCAAGGTTTTCTTAATCTGTGGGGCAATTATGAGTCACCATTTTTGGGGTATCATATCTGACAGGTATAGTCGTGGAATATATTGTGTCAGGGACCCATCCCCTAGAAGGAGATGGGCTTGCGAAACGGCTAGCGCGAGGCAACCTCCTGACTACCGAGCAGAGCTTCTGCAGCAGCGCTACGGGCTACAAGGATGTCCGAACGCCACCCTAATTCGGACCGCTCCTAGCCACGCCGAAGCTGAGGCTACCGATGGGAATGGTAGCTAAGCCCGTAGGGCCAT
>WNFA01000727.1_pt1 | contig 26434 bp, 21 predicted proteins | sample 5400481 | NCBI WGS metagenome assembly WNFA01 (sample SAMN13153340, study PRJNA577476) | soil metagenome | isolation source: 120 cm saprolite under Douglas fir tree site 2 hole 1 replicate 2 | place: USA:California | collected 2015-04-18 | reverse complement strand
AAGCGGACACGGACGGGCATGGGGTTCCCGGGGCGGGGACGCGGGTTACGGAGAGGGGGGGATTCGAACCCCCGATAAGGTTTTTAGACCCTATAACGGTTTAGCAAACCGCCGCCTTCAGCCACTCGGCCACCTCTCCAACAGTTATCGCCACAGCGTCTTACGGGGCTCCAGGCAGAACTGACACCGCGCTTTGGGTACATCCCTGGGTACATAGCGTCGGGTAATCGCGCGGTCAGCTGACGCCGCCAGAACCTAGCCGCTGATCAACGCTGCGACAAGGCGCACGGCGAGCCCAAGTAGCATGTTCCATACTTTCTTCCACCACGGTAGGGCTTCTTACGGTACTTGAGTGCGGCAGTGATTCGGTCGCGCTGAATGCTGGCCGCCCGGCGGGCGCGGTCGGCCCTTTCCGACGGATCCACCGTCTCAAGCATCCAGTGATACCGGTTCACGGAAGGTTTCGCGGCAGTTCCGCGAAGGCGGGCCGGTGGAGCTGGCGGCGGTGCCCGGGCGGATCGTGCCGAGCGACGTCGCTTGCACCCCCCCCCGGGGGAGTACATTCTCGTTCGCGCACGTCGCGTGGATTCCACGACCCGCGGTGGCGGCACCTTGCACTTGACTCCCACTTGACCGGTCAGAGTGAGTGTGGTCGGGCGCAGTGCTCCTTTGCTCGCCCCGCGAACCAAACGGCCAACGTGAGCGACGCAGGCAAGTACCTCAAATCTGAACGGAAACGGAGGCGCATCATGAAGCGCGGCATCCTTGGGACACTGGTACTCAGTTGGTGCTTGGTCTCGACGGGACGGGCGCAGGTGGGTGGCAGCGGGACTCCCAACACGATCCCACAGTTCACAACCGCCACGACTATCGGCGACTCACCGATAATTCAATCGGGCGGTAACATCGGCATCAATACGAACTTTCTGACGGCCAGGCTGACTGTGGCAGAAGGGAGAAACACGCCCCTCAACGGATTCCAGCCTATCGCGGTGTATGGGAACATCAGCAGCGACATTAACTTTGCCGCGGCAGTGCGTGGCGATGCAACTGCCACGACCGGTTCCGCCTCGGGGGTAATAGGAGTTACCAACGGTCCCGGCGCCGGGGTCGTTGGCCTAGTTCTCGCGGCAAAAGGGGGTTCTGGAGTCTCTGGCACAACCCAATCCACGAGCGGCTTTGCTGTTGGCGTTGGTGGCGAGGCCACCGGCACCACCGGGAACGGCGTTGGCGTGTTCGCCCAAACTTTCAGTGGGGAAGGAATCGCTGGCCTTTTTATCAATCGTCGTCGCGGCAACGTCCTTGTCGGCAGCGTCGGCCAGAACCCAGATACCACCGTTTTCCGCGTTGACGGCAGCGGTATGGTTTTCGCCAATGGGGGCTTCCGACCCTTCGGGGCTGACTTCGCTGAGTCGCTGCCCGTTAAGGGCAGTCGTGAAGGTTACGCACCCGGTGACTTGCTCGTGATTGACCCTTCAGGTGAGCGCCGTCTCGTGCTTTCCGGGACGCCCTATTCCACGCTCGTGGCGGGAGTCTATTCCACCAGACCCGGCGTTGTGGCAAGCCAGCATCGCATCGACGATCCAGCGTCGGACAACGAGGTTCCGCTGGCAGTCGTGGGAATCGTTCCTTGCAAGGTAACAACCGAGAACGGGCCTATCGTGGCTGGCGATCTGCTGGTGACCTCTTCCACGCTCGGACGTGCGATGAAGGGCACCGACCGCGCGCGGATGCTCGGTGCCGTGGTGGGTAAGGCGCTAGAACCGCTGAGGAAGGGCACGGGTGTTATCCAGGTGCTCGTGACGCTGCAATAGGAGGAGTTTCGACGAACAGTGGCACAAGGTGCGTGGAGCACCCAAAGAGGCCCCCATGGTCAATGATCCAGAACTCGTGCAGCAAGGTATTGTGCGCGCCGCAAGCCTCCAGGACCGAGCCGAACCACCGCATGCGGAGTTGGTTCGCCACTGGTGCTCTGTGCTGTTGCTGCTCCTGGCGGCAGGCTGCAGCGACCCCAGTGCGCCGAGGACCGGCGTCCCTGCCACGGGCACCCTGGCTCTCAGGGTCGTTACGAACGTTGAGTTCGACCCAAACGGTTACAGTTTGAGCGTCGACCGTGCAGCGCCGAAGTTCGTCCCCGCGGTCTTCCCCGGATACGAGCGCGAGGTGATAGTCTCCGGGCTGAGCACCGGCGCCCACAGCCTGAGCGTAACCGGATTGGCGGGGCATTGCGTGGCCAGCCCGCGGAGCCCGATCGCCTTCGCGGTGTCCGCAGGCACCAACACGCAGGTGAAGGTAGCGATCGTCTGCCTCACCCACGGGTGACCAGCTGGATCGCGTTCACGAACGAGTAGGAGAACGTACTCATCGTACCTCCGAAGCGTTGTTCGTCGCGGCGGCCATCTCCGTGTGCCTGCACCGCCACAAGTAGTAGATCACCGGGATCACGATCAGGGTGAGCACAGTGGACGTCACCATCCCTCCCACCATAGGTGCCGCAATGCGCTTCATCACGCTCGCCCCGGCCCCGTGGCTCCACAGCGCCGGCACGAGCCCGAACATGATGGCGAGCACGGTCATGAGCTTCGGACGCACGCGGTTCACGGCTCCGTGTTCGACCGCAGCGACGAGATCCGCGAGCGCGGGGCGTCGGCCGTCGCGGGTCGCGTCCTGCCAAGCGTGGTCCAAGTAGATCAGCATTACGACCCCGGTCTCCGCAGCGACGCCCGCGAGCGCGATGAAGCCCACCGCAACGGCGATCGAGAGGTTGTAGTCGAGCAGCCACATGATCCACACCCCGCCCACGAGCGCGAACGGCAGGGAGAGCATCACGATCGCCGTTTCCGCCACTGTGCCGAAGGTCAGGTACAGGAGCAGCGCGATGATCCCGAGCGTGAGGGGCACCACCACGCGGAGCCGTGCCTTGACGCGCTCGAGGGCTTCGTACTGCCCGCTCCAACGGAGCCAGTACCCGTGTGGCAGCTGGACCTCGCGCTCGACCAGCGCCTTCGCGTCGCGCACGTAGCTGCCCACATCACGTCCCCGGACGTCGATCGAGACCTGGTCGTAGAGATAGCCGCCTTCGCTGCGAATCATGGGCGGGCCCGGGCTAAACCGAATGTCCGCCACCTGCCCCAAGGGCACTTGAGGACCGGCGCCGTTGCCCACGAGAATGCGGCTGATCGTAGCGGGATCGTCGCGGAAGTCCCGGGCGTACCGGACCTGCACGGGATAGCGCTCCCGGCCCTCTACGGTGGTTGTGATCTCCTCCCCGCCGAGCGCCAAGCTGATCACCTCCTGCGCGTCGCCGGTGGTGAGCCCGTAGCGGGCGAGGGCATCCGCGTCCGGCCGGATGTCCAAGTAGCGCCCCCCGAACGACCGCTCGGCGTAGACGCTCGCGGTGCCCGAGAGCGGCGCGAGTACCCGCTCGATGTCCTGGCCGATCCGTTGAATGGTCTCGAGATCGGGGCCGACGATCTTCACGGCGAGCGTCGTGCGCACCCCCGTCGAGAGCATGTCGGTCCGGTTCTTGATCGGCATCGTCCAAGTATTGACCGCGCCCGTCAACCGCAGTTGCCTGTCCATCTCCGCGATGAGCCGGTCCTGCGTCATGCCCGGCCGCCACTCCGATTCCCGCTTCAGGTTCACCACGGTCTCGACCATGGACATCGGTGCCCAGTCGGTGGCGGTGTTGGCCCGTCCGGCTTTGCCCCATACCGACGCCACCTCCGGGAAGGTCATCAGGATCGAGTCCTCGACGTGTAGCAGGCGCCGCTGGGTGGTGAGGGAGATGCTCGGCAGAGTGTTGGGCATGTACATCAGCGAGCCCTCGTTCAAGGGCGGCATGAACTCGCTACCGAGACGCGCGAGCGGGAACAGCGTCAACAGGAGGATGGCGAGCGCGCCGCCGAGCACCAGCCAGCGGGCACCCAACGCCCACCGCAGCACCGGCCGGTAGGCGGCGATGGCCCAGCGGTTCACCGGGTTCTCTGACTCGGCGCGGATCGTTCCCTTCACAAACCAGCCCATCAGCGCAGGGACGAGCGTGACCGACAGCAGCGCCGCCGCCGCCATCGCGAACGTTTTCGTGAGCGCGAGCGGCCGGAACAGGCGCCCCTCCTGGTCTTCGAGCGTGAAGACGGGCAGGAACGCGAACGTAATGATGAGGAGTGACATGAAGAGCGCAGGGCCCACCTCCTGGGCGGCCGCGAGCACGCGCTCCCAGTGCGGGCGCTCCGGCTCGTGCTCGATATGCTTGTGGAGGTTCTCGAGCATGACGATCGCCGCGTCGATCATCGCGCCGATCGCGATCGCGATCCCCCCCAGGCTCATGATGTTGGCGTTGACCCCGAGCCAACGCGTAACGGCGAGCGCGACGAGGATTCCAAGCGGTAGCGTGGCGATGGCGACCAGCGCGCTGCGCGCGTGCAGCAGAAACAACGCGCACACGAGCCCCACGATGACGGACTCCTCGATCAGCGTCCGCCACAGCGTACTGATCGACCCGTGGATCAGCTCGGACCGGTCGTACGTGGCCACGATGCGGGCCCCGGGTGGGAGCGCGGGGGCGATCTCGGCGAATCGTTGCTTCACCGCGTTGATAACCCGGAGGGCGTTCTCGCCATACCGCATCACGACGACGCCGCCCACCGCCTCGCCCTGTCCGTTTAACTCCGCGATGCCGAGGCGCAAATCGGGCCCGATGGTGACCTGCGCCACGTCGCCCACGCGGACGGGTCGCCCGTCTCTTCCCACCCCGACGGCGACCTTTGCGATATCCCCCACGCTGCGGAAGTAACCGAGCCCGCGGATCGCGTAGTCGGACCCCGCCACCTCCACCGTGCGGGCGCCGACGTCCTGGTTCGCCCCGCGCACGGCGCTGACGATCTGCGGCGCGGTGACCCCGAAGGCGAGCAGCCGCGCCGGGTCGAGCAGCACTTGGTACTGTTTCACGAAGCCGCCGAGGCTCGCCACCTCCGCCACCCCGGGGACCGATTGCAACGCGTAGCGGACCTGAAAATCCTGGACCGAGCGCAGCACGTCGGGCGGATACGGGCCGAGGATGGCGTACTGGTAGACCCACCCGACACCCGTAGCGTCCGGGCCGAGCCGAGTCTTCGCCCCGCTCGGCAGCTTGCTCTGGATCGCGTTGAGGTACTCGAGGACCCGCGACCGCGCCCAGTAGAGGTCCGTCCCATCCTGGAAGATCACGTACACGAAGGACGAACTGAACATCGACTGTCCGCGCACCACCTTCACCCTGGGAACGGATAGGAACGTGGTCACGAGCGGATAGGTGACCTGATTCTCGACCACCTGCGGAGCCTGTCCCGGATAGTCGGTGTAGACGATGACCTGTGTATCCGACAAGTCGGGGATCGCGTCCACCGGCATCGTGCGGAGCAGCATCGCACCCGCGACCAAGAGGAAGACCGCGCCCAGCGCGACGAGCTCGCGCCGGCGAATCGACCACGCGAGGAGTTGCTCGATCATGGCCGGCGCTTTCCTTCCTTCGCTGGCATCTGCATGCCGCCCATGTTCAGGCCCATGCCCATCTGCAGCATGATCCCCTGGACCGCGGCCGCGAGGTTGGACTCGGAGTCGAGGAGATAGGTGGCCGAGGTCACCACTTCGTCGCCCGGCTTGAGCCCTTGCACGATTTCGATCAACGAGTCACCGCGCACGCCAACGCGCACCTCCCGCGGCAGGAATCGCCCGTCGCCTCGGTTCACGAAGACGACGTCCCGCGTACCGGTCGGGAGGACGGCCGCGAGCGGCACGCTGAGCGCCCGGCGCCCGGCGGGAAGGAGCTCCGCCGCGGCGTACATCCCGGGCTGCAGCGCGAGGCCCGGATTGTCGACTTCCACGCGCGCCGTGAGAGTACGCGTCCGCTCGTCGAGCTGCGGGTAGATGAACGTCACCCGACCGCGGAATGTCCGATCAGGTACGGCGTCCACGCGGATCGCGGCGGGCGTCCCTACTCGGACGGCGGGTGCGTCCTGCTCGAACACAGCGAGATCCGCCCAGAGTACCTCCCGGTCCGCGATCAGGAACAGATTCTGGCCCGCTTGGATGGCCTGTCCCTCGATCACATCCTTCTCGACGATCTCCCCGCTGCGCGGAGCGCGGAGGAGCAGCGTGCGCGTCACCGTCCCGCGCTGGTCGAGGCTGTCGATCTGGTCGGCCGGAATGTCCCACAGCGCCAGTCGGCGGCGAGCGCTCATCGCCAGCGTGTCGTCTTTCAACCGCTTGGCCAACAGGTACTCCTCCTGCGCGCTCACGAGGTCGGGGGAGTAGAGCGCCAGCAGCGGCTCTCCTGCGGTCACGCGCTTGCCCACGTAGTCCGTATAGAGCTTTTCGACCCAGCCGCCAACGCGCGCGTTGACGTAGACGCGATTCGGGTCGGCATACTTCAAGACGCCGACGGCTCGCACGAAGGGGCGTACTGGCTGTTCAGCCGCCCGAGCGAACGTGATGCCGAGTCGCTGGGCTTCGGTGCGGTTCACCGGCACTCCCGAGGTGTCAGCGCCAGCGGCCGGCATTCCAGGCATGCCGGGCATCCCCTTCATGCCCGACATCTGTGCTGTGTCCTGCGTGTCCTTCATGCCTGCCATCTCGTCGCTTCGAGCGGGCTTCTTCTGGCATCCGGTCATCACAGCGACCACGAATAGGCCAATCATGATTCGTTTCACGGTTGAGTCTCCCCTGCGGTCAACTGCCGCAGCATCACGAGTTGACCCTGGTAGTCCGCCGCCACCGCAACCGCTTCTAGCTCCGCCCGGTATCGGGCCTCTTCGACCGCCAGCAGCGTCAGGAATTCAGCGCGACCGACCTGATAGCTCCGCAACACGGATTCGACCGTCCCCCGCGCATTGGGCAAGACACCGTCGACGAGGAGCGCGAGGCGCTGCTGTGACGCCTGAACTCGGGCAGCGGCCTCCGCGACCTCGCGACTGAGCTGGAGCTCCGCGTCGCGCAGCCCGGCGGCAGCCCCCGTTGAATCCGCGCGCGCAGCGTCGGCTAGTCGGTTCTGCTTGCGCCACGCCCAGATCGGGACGCGCAGTCCCACGAAGGCGGAAAAGAAGTCGGGAAGCTTGAACGTTCCCGCCAATGGCATGCGGTATCCGTAGCGGGCGGTGAACGTGAAGTCGGGCCGCGCTCCCAAGCGCTCAACTTGAATTGTCCGGGTCGCCTGATCGATGACCGCTCGCCGAGCCGCGAGCCGCGGGTGCACGGCGAGGGCTACAGCGATGAGCGAGTCCGAGGGAGGAACCGACCTAATGGTGGCGCGCACTGCCGAGGGGTCGATCGGCGGGAGGGGCACTGAGTCTCCCGGTGCCCGGTTGCGTAAGGCATTCACCGCGGCAAGCGCGGTCGTCTGCTCGCTCTCGAGCGAGAACTGGTCCGATTTAAGACGATCGCGCGCGAGCTTCGCCTGGAGTGGGTCGCTCTGCGGGGCCGTGCCGGTCGCATAGCGCGTGGTACTGAGCTGCACGGCCGCTTCGAGGAGCTCGCCTTGACGCTGCAGGGTCACCAAGGCTGTTACCGCGTATCGGAGCCGGTAGTACGCCGCCGCCATCGCCGCCGTCAACTCTCGGCGCACGACGTCGTCGTCTGCGCGAGCACCTGCCACGGCCGCCCGCGCGACCCCCGCACGCGCGCCGAGGCTGCCCGGCCAGGGAATCTCCTGGCTCAGCTCCACGTCCGCCTCGGTGAAGTCGCTCCGGTTGAACTCGAAGTGTGGCAGCAGCAGGTCCATGACGCCCACCGACAACATCGGGTCGGGCAGCGAACCAGCGGGCCGGATGCGGAGCGTCGCAGCTCGGACGGCTGCTTGCCGCTGCGCTACCGTCGGGTTGCGCGCGAGCGCTTCAGCGACCAGCGATTGTAGAACCGAGTCGCCGGCGACGGGCGCCGCCCAGTCCTGGGCGCGCGCAGGACTGGCGCCCGCCAGGACGAGCGCGCTCGCAGCCAGAATCAGTTGTCGGAATTGCATACCTCTCCTCACCAATCAGTTTCCGGCGGAACGCGCCGGAGCCCGCGCCGCTGTGGGCGGCGCGCCAGGGCACACTACGCTTGGGAGAGGCTAGGCTTGGGGCGGAGGCGGAAGCGGAGCGCGAGGATCGGCGGGGACGAGTGTCGAGATGCCGAAGCCGACGGTGTGGGATTCTCCTGCGGAAGCGGAGACTGCTCCGCCAAGCGCAACCACCGCGGTCGCCGTGGTCGCGCAGAACGCTGTATTGGCGCATGGGGTAGCGTGGGTCGTCGCAGCGACGGCCGGCCCAGACGGGTGGGACGCCATCTGTTGCTCGCAGTTCGCCGACGTTGCGAGTTGGACTTGGTCACACAACAGCGGCAGGCCGACCGGCAACATCTGGCCGCTCAGCAGCAGCGTAGCGACTACTCGGACGAGTGAGATTTCCATGCGCGATCCCAAGATAGCCGCGAGCCGGTGCGCGGCGTCAAGCCCCCTCGGTCTGCCGAGGCGGACATCGACTTGAGCTGTGCGAGCAGAAAACGCAGCAATCCCCAGGCTTCGGCCGAAGAACCGTGTGGCATGCCAAGCACTGGTAGAAATGCACGCACGCGTTGGTGGGCATCTCTTCAGTCGCCTGGTGCCCGCAGTTGGGGCAAGTGACTGTGGCGGACAGAATCATCGTGCCCGCAATGACTCACTCGTATCGCAGCGACTCCACCGGATCCACCGCCGCGGCGCGGCGGGCGGGCAGGATGCCGGCGATGAGCCCCACGCCGATCAGGATGCTCACACAGATAAGCGCGATGGGCCAGGAGAGTTTGGGGTTCAGGATGTACTGCATCGCCGGGTTGTCTCCCGATGGGATCGCGTCGACGCCGAACACGATGAGTGCCGCCGTGGCGAGTCCCACGAGCCCGCCGGACAAGGCAATTGTCATGGCCTCGAACAGGAATTGCGCCATGATGTGCCGGCGGCGGGCCCCCAGCGCGAGCTTGATGCCGATCTCCTGGGTCCGCTCCTTCACCACGACGTACATGATGTTCGCGACACCAACGCCGGCGATGAGCAGGGTGAAGGCACCTACGAGCCCCATGAAGACCTGGATGCCGAGCCCGACGGCGAGGTTCTCCTTTTCGCTTTCGATGAAGTCCCACAGGCCCAGCGCCCGCTCGTCGGTGGCATCGAACCGGTACTTCTGCCCCAGCACGCGGAACAGCTCCGCCTTCACCAGAGGCCCCCGGGACGCGTCGTGGGGCTGCACGATGAGATGGTTCACGAACCGGATTCCATAGATCGTGCGGAAGGTCGAGTAGGGGATGACAGCGCGGTCGGCGTCCGGTCCGTTGTTGCTCGAGTCCTGAAACTTCTTCTTCAGTACGCCGACCACAGTGAAGGGCAAGCCATCGACGACGACGCTCCTGCCAATTGGATCCTTGTCCTTGCCGAAGATGCGCTCCGCCAACTCGTTGCCGAGGAACAGGACGCGGCGCTTCTGCGCGATGTCGGCGGCGTTGATGAAGCGCCCGCCCTCCGCCGGCTCCATGTGGCGCATGGCCTCGTGATCGGGACCCACACCCTCGAGGAACGCGTTGGTGCGGGTCTTGCCCAACTGATACGACGTGCCCCAGCGCCCGTACGAGACGCTGCCTCGGTCCAAGTCCGGGATCGCGCGCATAAGGAGCTCGAGATCCTCCTCCGCCAGGCGGATGCGCCGTCCCTGCGCCAACCCGGCGAATGACTTGCTGGTCTCACCCCCGTAGACCATGAAGATCCGTTCGCCAGCGCCCAACAGGCCGTCACGGATCGTGCGCTTCAGTCCCTCACCGAACGCCAGGAGCAACACCACCGCGAGCGTCCCCCAGGCTACCGCAAAGAAGGTGAGGAAGGCCCGGGTGCGCTGCGCCTTCAAGTCGCCGATGAAGTCCCGGAGGAGGATATAGAGCATGCTTAGGTTCGCAGCGCCTCCACCGGATCGAGCGCCGCTGCGCGCCGCGCCGGCATCAGCCCTGCCGCGAAGGCAACGAGCGCGAGCAGGACCAGCGTCGCCGCCAGCACCGCCGGAGAGATGGTCGGAACACCGACGAACTCCTTGATCGGCAAGGCGCCCAGGGCGACCACGAGGCCGAGCGAGAGCGCGAGCCCGAGCGTCGCACCCAGCGCGACGATCATCACGGCCTCGGCGAAGAACTGGCGCATGATATCGGCTCGGGTGGCGCCCACCGCGCGCCGCACGCCGATTTCGCGCGTGCGCTCCCGCACCACGATATACATGATGTTGGCGACGCCGATGCCGCCGACGAGCAGGGTGAAGCTCCCGACGATGGCGAAGAAGATGTGGAAGGCGACGAACATCTGGCCGAAGCGCGTCTCCCACTCGCTCGTGTCCCAGAAGGCCAGCGCATCCTTGTCCGTCGGATCGAACCTGTATCGGCGTCCCATTGTCTCGTACACCCGCTGCTCGGCCGCCTTGGTGAGCTCGGGAGCCTTCGCACGGTACACGATGTTGTTGAGGAAGCGGTCGCCGAACAAGGCGTACTGCGTCGTCGCTGGGATGAAGACGCGGTCCTTGTCCCGCTGCTGATACGAGGAGTTCTGGAGTTTGGGGCGCATCACCCCGACGACCGTGAACGGCGTGTCGCCCAGGAACACCTGCTGTCCCACGGCGGATTCGTCCCCGAACAGCAGCTTGGCCAGCTCGTCGCCCAGGACGGCCACCCGACGCCGCTCGGCGATGTCCCGATCGTTGATGAAGCGGCCGCCCGCTTCGGCGATGATGTTCCGCATGAAGCCATACACGGGGAGGATGCCGGTGACCGCGGGCGCGGCGGCCTTGACGCCGCGCCGGACCCGGCCGCTGCGCGTGATGAACTCCGGGCTGATGTACTCGATCTCGCTCACCTCGCGCTCGAGGATCGGCACGTCATCCGCCGTCAGGCGGATCGGGCGGCCGGTACCGAACCCGGCGAACGGCTTCGTGGTCCGTCCGCCGAAGAGAATCACGATGCGGTCGCCCAAGCCGTGAAACCGCTTCCGGGTTTGGCGCTCCAGGCCGACGCCGAAGGCAAGCAGCACCACCACCGCCACGGTGCCCCACGCAATGCCGAGGACGGTGAGGGACGTGCGGAGCTTCTGCGCCCGCAGATCGGCGAAGAACTCGCGCCACACGTCAGGTGATCTCGCGCGGCGGCCGCTCGACGAGCGAGTCGGTCGCCTGCAGGCCCTCCAGCACCTCGATATTGATGGCGTCGGAGAGGCCAGTCCTGATGAAGCGCTCCTCGGTCTTGCCGGGGCCCGTCCGGACCGTCACGAAGGTCGAGTCGTTGCGGTGGATGAGGAGGCGCTCCGGGATGTACAGGACGCTATCCCGGCGCGCGATGCTCACCTCCGCATTGGCCGAGTAGCCCGCGCGCAGGGTGGCCCCTTCCACCTCGGTCAGGACGATCTCGATCGGGAACACCGTGGCCTGCTCCTGCTTGTGCGCCTTGAGCCAGATCTTATCGAGCCGGCCCTTCACGCTCGCGTTGGGCAATGCGCCGATCTTGATCGTCGCCGGCATACCCTCCTTGAGCCGACCAACGTCGATCTCGTCGACGGTTCCCCGGAAGATCAAGTCCTTCATGGCGGCCATGCGCATGAGGACGGTGCCCGCCTGGTACGGCGTCAGGGGCACCACGGGATCGCCGATCTCGATAGAGTCCTCGAGGATGTAGCCATCGATGGGGGCGCGGACCACGGTCTCCACCTCCTTGCCGCCGGTCAGCACTTTCCCGCCTTCCTGCAACGCCAGCCGCTCTTGCCCCAGCGAGAGCTGGCTGCGCGACTCGTCCACCCGTCGCTGCGCGATCTCGATATCGGAGGGAGAAATCAGGTTCTTGTTGCGCAGCTCCTGCTGGCGGGCCAACTCCCGCTCCACGTTCTTGAGCTCGATCTCGCGCATCTCCACGTTGCGGCGGAGCTCCACCATTTCCAGGGGCGTCGGGTTGGGAGAGATCTTGAGCAGCGGCTGGCCCAGCTTTACGAAGTCGCCGACTTGGGCGAAGCGCTGCCGCACCACACCGGCGAGGATGGATTTGACGGTGACCTCGACCCGGGGCTCGATGGTCCCGACGGCGAGGGCCTTGTCGACCAGAGATCCGCGCACCACCGCCACGGGCTTCGGCCCGTCCTTCTTTCTGCCGCCGAGCTTGCCCGTGGCGGCCATGGCGCCCAGGACAGGGACCACCACAGCGAGGGTGATGATTATGCGACGCTTCATCTCGGGACGGCTCCGCGCTGGTGCATAAGGACGGGATTAGTCTACTACTTCTTTACGGGGTCTGGTGTCGATTGTTTCCGTCACTTGACCTGCTGCGCAGGCGCGACAGGTCATTTGACAGTCGGCTGATAGGGAGGTATTTCCGAGCTCAGTTGGTCGGGTAACAAACCCCTACCTGGAGCCGCCCTGCCACACGCTTCGCACCGAGGCTCGAGGGAGATCAGCTAACCCGCTTCCCTCACCCTCCATTGCAGGCCCAGGTCTCCATGCGCCCATACACGCCGACTCTGGCGTTAGCCATTCTCGCCGCCCTGATCGTGATGGGCGCGTCCACGCCAGGTCGGGGCAGCCCCGCACCGCGGACGCACCGCTACTACGTCGCGGCTGATGAAGTCACGTGGGACTACGCGCCAAGTGGCTTGAATCAGATCTCCGGCCGACCGTTCAACGAAATAGAGCGGCCGTTCGTCGAGGCCCAGCCGCATTCGGTTGGGAAGGTCACGCTGAAGGCCGTGTACCGGGAATACACCGACTCCACGTTCAGGACCCCCAAGCCACGCTCGCCGGCGTGGGAACATCTCGGGCTGCTTGGACCCCTGCTGCGCGCGGAGGTGGGGGACACGATTCTCGTCGTGTTCCGGAATAACACGCGCCTCCCCGTCAGCATGCATCCTCACGGCGTGCTGTACGGCAAGGACTCCGAAGGCGCGGCCTACGTGGATAACACGGCTGGCGCGGACAAGGAAGGCGTGCCCACCGGCGGCGTCCACCTGTACGTGTGGCCCGTACCGGAGCGGGCGGGACCAGCAAGCGGCGATGCGAGTTCCATCCTGTGGATGTATCACTCCCACGTGCGGGAGGATCAGGATATCAGTTCGGGCTTGATGGGTCCGATCATCATCAGCGCGCGCGGTATGACGAAGTCCGACGGGACACCCAAGGACGTTGATCGCGAGTTCGTCGTGGCGTTCTACGAGGTGGACGAGGGCGCGAGCAGCTATCTCCCGCACAACATCCAGGCGTACATGAAGGACCCGACCGGTGTGCACGTTGAACCCGTGTTCGGCGTCCCGGCGGTGGTGCCGCCTCCCGAGGGCCAATTCAACGTCAAGGAAACGCTCAACGGCTTCCTGTACGGCAATGGACCGATGCTCACCATGCGAATGGGCGAACGGGTACGCTGGTACCTGATGGCCGCGACTGGCTTCGAAATTCATTCGCCGCACTGGCACGGGAACACGGTGCAGGTCCAGCACGCGCGCACTGATGTCACCGCGCTCTTGCCGATGGGCATGGTCGTGGCAGACATGGTCCCTGACAACGCTGGTATCTGGCTGTTTCACTGCCACCTGTCGAACCACTTGCGGATGGGAATGCAGACGCGCTACGAGGTCATGCCCTAGGATGTCTGGCGGCTTGAGCATGAACGTCGTTCATCCCCGCCTTAGAGGTGTGACGGCGCCGCAACAGTCCGGGGTGCGGGACCGCCCGAGCCGTGCTCCTGTGGCAGGCACTGGCCTTGCAGTCAGCCCCTGACATGACACGCCCGGCGATGGTGCTGCTGCAGGCGGCCGCGCTCGCGGCCGCGCCACTGCGATTGCCGGCGCAGCGCGAGGCACAGGACCTCGCGGCGTGGACCTCCGTAGCGGGTAGCCCCTGGCCGCGGCGCAGCGTGGACGCTGCGGTGCTCGTCATGCCGCGGAACGCGCTCGCGCCGGGAGACGATCTCACGATGCGTGCCCCGGCGGAGTCGGTGTCGGTCCGCAGCTCGTTGAGTACCGCCAGCGTCGCGACGCGCGTCGTGCCCCGTTCCTGGAGCACGGCACACCTCGCGCTCGCGAGCGCGTTCACGGTCGCGCTGCTCGTCGACGCGGCGCAGACCCGGGCGCTTGCCCGCCAGGGCTGGCCCGGGTTCCAGGAGGCGAATCCGCTGCTCGGCCCGTTCCCGAGCGTCGGCCGCATCAATAGCTACACGGCGGTCGCGGGGTTGAGCGTGCTGGCGGTAGCGGCGGCCGCGCCGCCGCGCGTCCGGTCCTGGGTGCTCGGCGCGGCGCTCGTCGTCGAGGCGCTGACGGTTGGCGGGAACGTGCGGAGTGGCATTCCCATGAGGTTCCCGTAACAGGCTTGCGGTAGATCGATCCCCCCGTCCGGCCGGATGGGACTGACGGTGTCGACCCTCATTGCCGTAAACCGCGCCATCGTGTCGTGCGCGCGCTGCCCGCGGCTGCGCGCGTACTGCCGCCGCGTGGCCCGCGACAAGAAGCGCGAGTTCCGAGCGTGGACCTACTGGGGGAAGCCGGTCCCCGGATTCGGCGATCCGGACGCCCGCCTGCTGGTCGTGGGCTTGGCCCCGGCCGCGCACGGGGCGAACCGCACCGGCCGGGTGTTCACTGGGGACTCGAGCGGCACGTGGCTGTACGCGGCGCTGCACCGGGAAGGCTTTGCGAGTCAGTCTCGTTCCGAGGCGCGCGACGATGGCTTGAGACTCCACGACTGCTACATCGCGGCGGCGGTGCGGTGCGCGCCGCCCGTCAACAAGCCCAATCGCGACGAGCTCGAACGGTGCCGGCGATACCTCGTGGAGGAAGTCCGACTCCTGGCGCAGGTGCGCGTTGTGGTGACCTTGGGCCGCGTGGCGCACGAGAGCTGGCTCAAGGCGGCGGGATGGTGGGAGCGGCTCGCGCCGGGTGAACGGCCGCGGTTTGCACACGGCGCGACGGCAACGCTGCCCGACGGAACCCTGGTGATCGCGTCCTATCACCCGAGCCGGCAAAACACCAACACCAGAAGGCTCACGCGAGCGATGTGGCACGCCGTGTTCCGGAAGGCGCGTCAGGCACTCGGCTAGTGCAACACTCGGCGCAGCCACCGCGGGCGCCCGCGAGTTTGTGACCTCGTCGCTACGCAGCGGACTCAGGTTGCCCGGTCCGCGAGGTGGCTGATCGCAACCCGCGCACCCGCCCTACTGGACGTCGAATTCGGCCGTGACGTCGAAGTCATCGACCGTGCAGATCCCGATGTGCGCGCGGTAGCGGCCGGGGCGTGTGGCGGCGTCGTGGGGAAGCTGGATGACGTCGCGGAAGACGCCGCCTCGCTGCACAGCAAAGCGACGCGCGTCGGGATTCAGCACGTGCGTCGTTGAGTCCCAGCCGGCGTCGTCCGCGACCGCCCGCACCGACACGCACAGGAAATCCTTCGACGGCAGGTTGAAACGGATTGGCGTCTCGCGGCGGTTCGTGATCGTATACAGCAGGACGGGGTTCACGCCGCTCTCGTTGCCTTGCGCATCCTGCCACCCGAACCGGTTAGGAATCACGGACAGGGTGACGTCCGAGTGCCGGGTGGTGCTGCGGTCGACGCTCACGCGGACCGTGCCCGGCGGCTCGCGCTCGCGCATCTCGTCCACGGCGAAGCCGATGCCCGGCGTGCCCCCCGACGCCAGGCGCGAGACGCGGCCGTGCGCGGCGACGTAGCGGTTGCGCAGCGGACTCCAGCGACCCGCACCCCCAACGAGCGGCAGCACGAAGGTGCGCGCCCCCAGCGTCTGCAACGGCAGCGGCAGCACGATGGTCCAGAGGTCGAACTGCTCGTCGTCTTGGAGGAACCCTTCTACTGTGAGCGTCGTATCCGCGGTCTCCTGGGTCGGGGCGGCCGCGGCTGCACCGCTGAGCAGCGCGACGATCACAGTGAGGGGCGGGCGGCGCATGACTCAATCTCTCGCCTGAACAGGGCGATCGGCTAGGGGATGAAACGTCCGCGCGAGCGACGCGTAGCGGGTTGCCTCCAGCCTTGTTGCAAGCGCGCCACGCTTGGCCCGGCGTCCCCCGCCGCCACTAGTCGGTGAGGTCGAACTGGTGCTGGGCGCGCTCGACGGCCGCCACGAAGGTGTCCAGGCACTCGGGGGTCCACTTGAGCATCTCCTCACCCAGCGAATGGAGCCACCAGGTGGCGCCGGACCGGTCCGGGTGCGGGAGCCGCATAAAGGTGACTTGAGCCGCGAAGTCTGGCCACGCGAGCTTCCGACGGACCTCTCGGACGATCCAGTCGTGAAGCTCCTGACGCGTGAGCTGCGCATGTGCCACCGCCACCCTCCTAGGGCCAACGATCCCAGCGCCAAGTTACGCACCCGCCCGAAGCGGAGGAGTCGCACAGACCGCGGGCACGCAGGATTCGCGCCGGAGCGTAGGATCACCTGACCACAGGGCTTGAGCGCTCTCGGTCATACTCGGCCACAAGACGCTGCGGCGCGCTCCGGCGCCACGCTTGCTCGAGCACGTCTCGCAGGTCCGCGGCGCGGACGCTCGCTAGTCGGACGAGCACGGTCGGGTAGTCCCGGTAGTGATCGGTGACAAAGAACGTCGCGGGATCCGCCTGCATGCGGAAGTCGCGTTCCTCATCACCACACTTCACGACGAGTGTGTCTCCGTCCTCGCGTAACCGGGCGAGGAACTTGCCACGCACCCGAAACCCGGGCGTTCCGTAGCAGGGACCTTCCTCCACTCCGGGAAACGCCAGTGCGAGGCGACGCGCGGTCTGGAGCGTCACCCGTCTTCGCTGGGGCATCGGCCGCCTCGCTTGGCTCGTGGGAATGGTCGCGCACCGCACGGCTAGGCAGCCGGCCGATACGCCCTTCCAGGCAGCCATCGGCTGACGGCCCGACAGTACACCTCGTACGATGCGCCGAATCGGTGGCGCAGCAACGGTTCCTCCACCAAGACGACGAACAGGTGAAACACGACTGCCACCCCAAGACCATACTCTACCACACGGCCGGAGCCTGAGACCGCCGCCCACGCCGCCACGACTAGCAACACGCCGAGATACATCGGGTTCCGGACGTGGCGGTACAAGCCGCGCACCACGAGCCGTTTGGGCGGATCGATCGGGGCGGGTGTGCCGCGGCCGGTGACGGCGAAGTTCCAGAGACACCAGAAGTAGATGCCCGCCCCGAGCAAGAAGAGCGGCGCGGACCAGAGGAGCCGCCACGGCGCGAAGACCAATCCCGGGTCCGCTCGCACCACAATCCGGTAGGGGATGAAGACAGCGACGCTACCTGGTACGAAGACGGTGAACAGAAAATTCTTTAGGAATAGCAACATCGCCAACTCCGCCCCGAAAGGGATCAGCTGCCACGTGGCCTAGACTATATACTTTGCGGCTGCTCCGGTCTGCACTCACGCGCCCTGTCCCTGAGCCGCGGAAGGAAGAACATATGGAACCGCACCGAGAGGGAACGCACAAGGCCGCCCGTCGCGACCGGCTTCCTGCTCTGGTAGCCTTGCCAGCGTCACCCCGCCCCTACCTGGCGGTGGCCCTCTGTTGGATCGTGGTGTCGGGGCCGAGGGTTGCACGTTCCCGAGGAGAGGGGAGGCTCATGGGAGCGACGAGAGACAGCGGGATCATGACTAAGCCGAGCCATCATCCCGTCGACGAGACCGTTGAAAGACTCAAGGGGCTGCTCCAAGCCAAGGGCATCACGTTGTTCGCGCTGGTGGACCACAGCGGCGAAGCGGGCAAGGTTGGCTTGAGCATGCCGCCCACGAAGCTCTTGATCTTCGGCAATCCGCGGGCGGGCACGCCCCTGATGCTTGCGGCGCCCAGCGTCGCGCTCGATCTGCCTTTGAAGATCCTGATTTGGCAGGACAGCGGGGGCAAGGTCTGGCTTTCCTACAATAGCCCCGCGTACCTGCAAGAGCGGCACGGCCTGTCGCCGGCGCTGGTGCCGACCCTGGCCGCCGTCGACGTATTGGCAACCGCGGCGGGCACCTAGATCGGCGAAACCCGCTCCCTCGCCGCGGCTCGCGGCCTTAGCTTGCACGTCGTATGACCGACGCCCGAACCGAGAACCCCGTCCTGCCGGAGCGCATCGCCGGCCTCACGGCGCTCGCGCGCAACCTGCAATGGAGCTGGGGCGAGGCCCGCACGCTGTTCCGCGCGGTCGACCCGACGCTCTGGCACCTGACCCGCCACAATCCGTTCGTGCTCTTGCGACGCGTCGACCCCGCGCGGCTGACGGCATGCGCCGCCGATCCCGGGTTCCTGGAGCGCTACGACGCCCTGATGGAGGACCTCGCTCGCACCGCGTCGGATGAGGGCACGTGGTTCGCCGCGACGCACCCGGAGCTGCGGGGCCAGGCGGTCGCCTATTTCTGCGCCGAGTTCGGGCTGCACAACTCGGTGCCGATCTACTCCGGTGGACTGGGCATTCTCGCGGGGGATCACTGCAAGGCCGCGTCGGACCTCGGTGTGTCGTTGATCGGCGTGGGCCTCCTGTATACCCGGGGGTACTTCGACCAGCGCCTCCGCCTCGACGGCTGGCAGGAAGACGCCGATGAGCGATTCGACCCGTCCCTGACCCCGCTCGAGCGGGTAATCGGGCCCGGCGGCAAGCCGTGCGTGGTCTCGGTGCAAACCGGGGACCGCTCCGTGTGCGTCGGTGCCTGGCGCATCATGGTCGGCCGGGTGCCGGTGTACCTGCTCCACACCGATCTGGAGGAGAACGATCCTGCCGATCGGGAGCTGTCGCACCGGCTGTACGGCGGCCAGCTCGACATGCGGCTGCGCCAGGAGTGGATCCTGGGTGTGGGGGGCGTCCGCATCCTGCGCGCGCTGGGCCAGCGGCCGGCGGTGTGGCACGCCAACGAGGGGCATGCGGCGTTCATGCTGCTCGAGCGGGTGCGCGAACTCGCGACCGAGGGCATCCCGTTCGACGAGGCGGTGCGCCGGGTGCGCAGGTCCAGCATCTTCACGACGCATACGCCCGTCCCGGCCGGGCACGACGCCTTCTCCCGGGACCAGGTCGCGGCGTGCGCCGGCCCCGTGTGGGACGAAATTGGGGTGAGTCGCGACACGGTGCTGCAACTGGGGCACCACCCGGTGCGGGATCACGGTCAGTTCCACATGGCCGTCCTCGCTATCCGGCTCTCGCAGCAGGTGAGTGGCGTCGCGCGCGGCCACGGCGAAGAATCGCGGCGCCTCTGGGCTGACCTCTGGCCGGGCCGAGACACGGCGCACGTGCCGATCGGCCATGTGACGAACGGCGTGCACCGCGCCACCTGGATGTCGCACGGCGTGAGCGACCTGCTCGAGACCCACCTCGGATCCGACTGGACCAGTCGCGTGGACGAGCCGGGCCTCTGGGACTGCGTGCTCAGCCTGGATGACGCCGCCGTGTGGGCGGCGCATACGGAGCTCAAGGGGACGCTGTTGCGGGCGATCCGAGAAACGGCCCGGCGGCGCTGGGCCGATCAATGGAAGGAAGCGCTGCACCTGGTGGGGGCGGGGACGCTGCTCGACGAGCGGGCGCTGACGATCGGGTTCGCCAGACGGTTCGCGACGTACAAGCGGGCGACCTTGATTTTCCGTGACCTCGACCGGTTGCAGCGCCTGCTGACCAACCCCTGGCGTCCGGTCCAGCTCGTCTTCTCGGGAAAGGCCCACCCGGCCGACGAGCCCGGGAAGCAGATGCTCCAGAGAGTGTATGCGCTCACCCGCGAAGCCCGGTTCGAGGGCCGGATCGCCTTCCTCGAGGACTACGAAATGCACCTGGCACACCGCCTCGTGCAGGGCGTCGATCTGTGGCTGAACTTGCCGCGCCCGCCGCTCGAAGCGTCGGGAACGAGCGGCATGAAGGCCGCCCTGAATGCCGTGCCCCAGCTCAGCACGCTGGACGGATGGTGGGCGGAGGGATACGATGGCCGGAACGGCTGGGCGATTTCGGCCGCCCCGGACGGGGCCGACGCCGACGCGGCCGATGCCGAGCAGTTGTACCGCCTCCTCGAGCAGGACGTGGTGCCGCTGTTCTACACGCGGGACGCACGCGACGTCCCGCTCGGTTGGGTGGAGAAGATGAAGCACGCGCTGCGCGTGGCGGGCCAGCACTTCACCGCCCAGCGCATGGTGCGGCAGTACGCGACGGAGCGTTACGTCCCAGCGATCACCGGTCAGCTCCCGGGAGACGATCCTCCGACCGCCTGAGCACGGCGCGTCGACCGGAAAGGGGAACAGAGTACGACCAGCGGAGCGCCGAAACCACACCGCGTGCGCACCCGGACGCGCCCCAAGGGCGGAGCCGTCCGGGCGCCGCTCGCGCCCACGCCGACATCAGAACGAATCGGCGTGGTCCACCTGACGGCCGAGTACTGGCCCTTCGCGCGCACCGGCGGCCTGGGAGAAGCCGTCAGTGGGCTGGCTCGGTTCCAGGCGGCCGCCGGCATGCCCACGACCGTGCTGCTGCCGCTGTACCGTCAGGTGCGGGCAGCGGCCCCATCCCTGGAACGCGCGGGGCCGCCCTTCACCGTCACGCTCGGCGGGCGGAGCGAAGCGGTGTGGCTGCACAGCGTGCCTGACAGCGGCGGGCCGCGAGTGTTCTTCATCGAGCATCCCGACTTCTTCGACCGCGCGGGGATCTACGGGGACGACGCCGGGGACTACCCGGACAACGCCCAACGGTTCGCCCTGTTCTGCGCCGCCGCGCTGGCGGTGCTGCCGGACATCGCGCCGGAGGCGCAAGTGCTCCACGCGCACGACTGGCACACCGCACTGGCGCCGGTCTACCTCCGCACCGTGTTCGCGGGGGACCCGCTGCTGGACCGGTTGGGCTCGGTGCTGTCGGTGCACAACGCGGGATTCCAGGGACACTTTTCTCCCGAGACCGTGGCGGCGCTCGGGCTCCCCGCCGACCTGTACACGCCGCAGGTGTTCGAATGGTACGGCCGCATGAACGCCCTCAAGGGCGGCCTGACGTTCTCCGATCTCGCGGTCACCGTCAGCCCGACCCACGCCCAGGAGCTGCGGACGCCGGAGGGCGGGTTCGGGCTGCAGGACAAGTTCATCGCGCTGGGCGACCGCCTGGTGGGGATCCTCAACGGGATCGACCCGGCGGCGTGGAATCCCGAGACCGATCCCCACATCCCCCAGAACTATTCGATCGCCGATCTGGCTGGCAAGCGGCGCTGCAAGACGGCGTTGCAGCGGGCGTACGGGCTCCCGCAAGGGGCCCAGACCCCCCTCTTCGGCATGAGCGCGCGGCTCGCCGCGCAGAAGGGACTGGACATCGTGCTCGGCGCCGACCTGGTGGGCACGACCGACGCCCAGTTCATCTTCCTCGGCTCGGGCGAGCACCGCTACCACGCCGCGCTGACCGAGCTCGCCGCCGCGAACCCCGACCGCGTCGCAGTCGAGTTTGCCTTCACCGATCACCTGGAGCACGGGCTGCTGGCGGGGGCGGACCTGCTGCTGATGCCGTCGCTGTACGAGCCGTGCGGTCTCACGCAGATGCGAGCGCAGCGCTACGGCACCATCCCGGTGGCTCGGCGGGTGGGCGGGCTGCTGGACAGCATCGCGGACGGGGAGACCGGCTTTCTGTTCACCGAATACACACCCGCGGCCCTCGAGCAGGCGGTGGACCGGGCCCTCGCCCGTTACCACGAGCGGGCAGCGTGGCGCGCGATGGTGCGACGCGCGATGGAGCAGCCGCTCAGCTGGGAAGGCTCGGCCGCTCGTTACCTGGATGTGTACCGGCGCGCGCTCGCTCGGCGCTCCGGGGTCGTCTGAGCGCGCGAGATGGATTTCGTCCTCGCGCTTCATAGTCACCTGCCGTACGTGCTCCATCACGGGCGGTGGCCGCACGGCAGCGACTGGCTGTGCGAAGCCGCGCTCGACAGCTACCTCCCGCTGCTCGAACAGCTGCAGGCGCTCGCGGCGTCCGACACCCCCGCGCCCGTGACCATTGGCTTCACTCCGGTCCTCGCGAATCAGCTCGCGAGCCCCGCGTTCGCGCAGGAGCTCGAGGCGTTCTTCGATCAGCGCGAGGCGGCGTGCCGCGAAGCCGCGGCAGCGCTCGCGGCGACGGGCGATACCGCGCTGCTGCCCGTGGTGGACTTCTGGGCAGCGCGGTTTGGTCGACTGCGGCGGCTGTTTCACTCCCTGGATCGGGACATCGTGGCGGCGTTCCGCCGCCTGCAGGACGCCGGCCGGCTCGAGATCATCGGCTCGGCGGCGACGCACGGGTATCTCCCGCTACTCGCCCGGGATGAGAGCATCCGCCTGCAGCTCGCGGTCGGACGACGCGAGCACCAGCGGCTGTTCGGCCGCGATCCGGTCGGGTGCTGGCTACCGGAGTGCGCCTACCGACCCCGGGCCGGGACGCGTCCCGGCATCGAGGAGCACCTGGCGGCCGCCGGATTCCGCTACTTCTTCACCGACGCACACCTCGCCCAGGCCGGTGAGCCGCTCGGCACCTACGCGGAGGTGCCGTTGGGGGCCGAGCGGTTCGACGTGGAGCGGGCCGATACGCCGGCTGGGACCGCGGCCCGGCCGGTGCGCTCGCCCTACCGCGCCTATCGGGTGACGCCGCCCCGCGCGAAGCCGAGCGTCGCCGCGTTGGTGCGTGATCCCCGGTCCTCGATGCAGGTCTGGAGCCGCCACCGGGGCTATCCAGGCGACGAGTGGTACCTCGAGTTCCACAAGATCCGCTGGCCCGGCGGCCTCAAGCTGTGGCGGGTGACGGGACCCGACGTCGATCTCGGCGCGAAGCGCCCCTACGAGCCGGCTCGGGCGCTCGAGCGCGCCCGCGAGCACGCCCGCCACTTCGCGCACCTCGTCGCCGGCATCGCAGGCGAGCGCGGAGCCGGAGTCGTCGTCGCGCCGTTCGACACCGAGCTGTTCGGTCACTGGTGGTTCGAGGGCGTGGACTTCCTCGCCGCGGTGTACCGCGAGCTCGGCCATCACCCCACCGTGCGCCCGGCGACGGCCTCCCAGCACCTCGCCGACCATGCGCCCCGAGTCGGGCTGCGCCTCGCCGAAGGCTCCTGGGGCGTGAACGGCGACCACACGATGTGGCTCAACGACCGCACCGCGTGGACGTGGCCACGCTTGCGCGCGCTGGAAGACGCCTTCTGGACGACCGCCCGCCGAGCGCTCGCGTCCCCCGCCGCCCGGCCGGCACTCGCCCAGGCGGCGCGGGAGCTACTGCTGGCCCAAGCCTCCGATTGGCAGTTCATGATCTCGACCGGTGCGGTGCCCGACTACGCCGAGCGCCGCTTCAAGCTGCACTGTGACGACGCCGAACGGCTGCTCGCCACCCTCACGTCCGGCTCGGCGGGCGACGGGGCGCACCTCGTCGCGGAGCTCGAACGTCGGGACGGACTGTTTCCCAACGTGCTCGAGGCGGTGGCGGAGGTGGTGGGCGCTTGAGCGTCCGCTCGATCGTCATCCACGGGCACTTCTACCAGCCGCCGCGCGAGGATCCCTGGCTCAACCAAGTGGTGGCCGAGCCGTCCGCCGCCCCGTTCCACGACTGGAACCAGCGCATCGAGCGTGAGTGCTATCGGGCCGTCGTCGCGGCGCGGCTGTACGCCCCCCCGCCCGACGGCCGGATCACGGGGATCGTCAACACGCTGACATCGATCAGCTTCGATTTCGGTCCGACACTGCTGGAATGGTTGGAGCGCGAGGCACCCGACACCTATGCCGCGGTGCTGGAGGCCGACCGGCAGAGCCGCGTGCGGCACGACGGGCATGGCAACGCGATCGCGATGCCCTATCACCACACCATCCTCCCCCTCGCGTCCCGGCGGGACAAAGTCACCGAGGTGCGCTGGGGGATCGCGGACTTCCGGCGCCGCTTCAACCGCGACCCCACCGGCCTGTGGCTGCCCGAGACGGCGGTCGATCCCGAGACGCTCGATGTCCTCGCGGCCGAGGGAATCGCCTTTACGATTCTCGCGCCGCACCAGGTGGCGCGCGTCCCGCAGGGCGGACGGCCCGGGTCCTACCGGACGCCCGGCGGCCGATCGATCGCGCTGTTCACGTACGACGGAGCCATCTCCCACGACGTCGCCTTCGGACCCCTGCTCAAGGACGCCGCCCGGTGGGCAGAGCGGCTGCTCGCGGTCGGGCAGGGTGAGCGCGGGCCGCGGCTCGTCGCCGTGGCGACCGACGGCGAGACGTTCGGCCACCATCATCGCTTCGGTGAGGTCGCGCTCGCCTGGCTGCTCCGCGAGCTCGAGCGGCAGCGCGGCGTGCGGGTCGAGAACTTCGCCGCCTTCCTGGCGCGGCACCCACCCGAGCAGGACGTGGAGCTCGTGGCGCCGACCTCGTGGAGCTGCCCGCACGGCGTGGAGCGCTGGCGCGCGGACTGCGGCTGCCGGGTCGCCCCCGAACGACCGACGCAGCAGCGCTGGCGGGCCCCGCTGCGCGAGGGCCTCGAGTGGCTCGCCGCTGAGTTGCACGCCCGCTTCGAGCGCGAGGGCGCCGAACTGCTCGGCGATTCTTGGGCCGCACGCGATGCCTACGGCAGCGTGGTCGGCTCGGACGAAGCGAGCCGCGGCCGGATCGCAGCGGCGCCGGCCCGGGCGCGGGAGCTGCTCGAGCTCGAGCGTAACGCCCTGCGGATGTTCACGTCGTGCGGCTGGTTCTTCGATGACATCGCCGGGATCGAAGCCGTCCAGATCCTCCGCTACGCCGCCCGCGCGATCGAGCTGGCGGGCGGGGACGCGCCGCGGCTCGAGGCCGGTCTGCTCGAGCGCTTGGCGCGCGCCGAGAGCAACGCGCCGGGCGTGGGGAGCGGGCGTGAGGTGTACCTCGAGCGGGCGAAACGGCGGGTACCGCCACCCGCGCCCGCCAGCGCCGCGGCGGCGCCCCCCGCGGACCTGGAGCGCGAACTGCTGAGCGCCGTCCGATCGCTCGCGCGCGACCAGTCTCCGAGCGCAATCACCGCCGTCCTCGAGCTCGCCGATCGACTGCACGGCGACCACGGTGACATTCCGTTCGACGTCCAGACCGTTTTCTATCGCATCCGGGCAGCGGCTCCGCCCGAGCGCGCCGGGCCGCTCGCACCGGTCGCCCGCCGGCTCGGCTTCGCGGAGGGGGGAGGCGGCTAGCTGGATCCGCTGCGCTTTGCCTTCGGCGTCCACTTCCACCAGCCGGTGGGAAACTTCGACCACGTGTTCGAGCAACACGTGCGCGATGTGTACCGGCCATTCCTCGAGCGACTCGCCGAGCGGGAATTCCTGCCCTTCGCCCTACACATCTCGGGGCCGCTCTTGGAATGGCTCGAGGCGCATGAATCCGCCCTGCTCGATCGCGTCGGCCGGCTGGCGGCGGACGGCCGGCTGGAGCTGTTGCTCTCGGGGCTGTACGAGCCCATCCTGGCGGCGCTGCCCCGCCAGGACCGGGTCGAGCAGATCCACTGGATGCGCCAGGCGATCGAACGGCGGTTCGGCGTCTCGGCCACCGGGCTGTGGCTGACCGAGCGCGTCTGGGAGCCGGAACTGGCCGCCGATCTCGCGCAGGCCGGCGTCCGCTACGCGCTCGTGGACGATCGCCACTTCCTGGTGTCGGGCTTTGCGCGCGAACGGCTCCACACGCCGTTCTGGACCGAGAGCGACGGCAAGCCGGTCGCGTTGTTTCCGATCGACGAACAGCTGCGCTACCTGATCCCGTTCCGGCCGCCCGCGGACACAGTCGCCTACCTGCGGGCCCTGCGCGAGCGCGGCGCCCCGCTCGCCGTGCTGGCGGACGACGGAGAAAAGTTCGGCGGGTGGCCGGGCACCAAGGAGTGGGTGTACGAGCACGGCTGGCTCGCGGAATTCCTGGAGGCGATGGGCGCGCTGATCGCGGCGGGCGAGATCCGGCTGACGACGCTGGCCACCGCGCTCGCCGAGGTGCCGAGCGGCGGGCTCGCCTACCTGCCGACCGCCTCCTATCGCGAGATGGAGGGCTGGGCGCTGCCCCCGGACGCGGCGACCCGGCGCTCTCCGCCCTGTGCCGGACTCGCGGCGACCCCGCGGCGGCACGGCGGGCGATCGGCCGCGCGCAATGCAACGACGCGTACTGGCACGGCGTGTTCGGGGGGCTGTACCTCCCGCATCTGCGGCGCGCGATCTGGCAGCAGCTCGCGCTGGCCGAAGGGGAGCTGCGACGCGGCGAGCCCATCGGCGTCGAGCGGCTCGATTTCGACGGCGATGGGTTCGAGGAGATCTGGATCCATTCGGCGGCGTTCTCGGCGCTCGTGAGCCCGCGCCGCGGGGGCGCGCTGGAGGAGTACTCGCTCTTCGATGCGGGACTCAACTACGCCGACGTCCTGACGCGCCGGCGCGAGGCCTACCACGAGGTGGGGGCGGAGCGGACGGCGCCCCCTGACACTGGCGACGGCGCGCCGAGCATTCACGACATCGAGAAGGGCCTGCGGCTCGATCGAC
>WNFA01000714.1_pt1 | contig 26441 bp, 19 predicted proteins | sample 5400481 | NCBI WGS metagenome assembly WNFA01 (sample SAMN13153340, study PRJNA577476) | soil metagenome | isolation source: 120 cm saprolite under Douglas fir tree site 2 hole 1 replicate 2 | place: USA:California | collected 2015-04-18 | reverse complement strand
CTCATCTTCTTACTCCAGACCTGCCTGGAACCGCATTTTTCAACTTACTCCAGACCTGCCTGGAACCGCATTTTCAACTTACTCCAGACCTGCCTGGAACCGCATTTTCAACTTTTCCCTGCATTTCCGGCCTCGAACTCGACTATAGCCGGCAACCGCGGAGCCACTGGCCATTCTCTGCGGCAGAAAAAACCCTCCTTCTTGCATCACACACAATGCTTCTAACTAATTGTTAGTATGGAAGGCGCCAAAAAAGGGGAGGGCTGTGTTCGAGTTCCACGTGTCCCGGTCTGCTCGTGACCGATACAAATTCGACGATTCATTGTTTTCCCTGAGCGGCAACGTTGTGTTTGCCGACCTCAACGCCAGCCGTGAGTTCGCGCATCGCATCAATGTCGCACGGGAAGCGGACCGCCACCCTGAATTAGCGGTAAGCCCGGCAGCTCTGAATGCCATGGCGCTGATTGATGAAGCGTTGCATGCGCTCATTGCGCAGTACCGCCAGCGCGATCCGCAATGCATACAGGATGCCCTGAGCTTCCTTTCCGCCCGCCTCGGCCAGGAAGGCGTGGAAAAAACGCTGCTGGCTTTTGCCGACCGCTTTCCTACCGTAGCTGTTTATCGCGGCAAGCAGACAGCCAGGGAATGGCTGACGCAGTCTACGGAAGGTGTCCCCAATCGCGCGATTGCCCTGGAAGAGATGCTTCTGCTCTGGCTGGCGAACATCAATCCGGCTTTTCAGCCCTTCAAGGAACTATTCGACGATTCATCGCTTGCGCGTGACACTGGATACGCCCATGTGACCACTGCGCTACCGGAATACTTTGGCAGCCGGTCCGGTTTTGGTCCGCGCAATCAGAACTTGATTGATCTTTTGCGCGCGCCGGCGCTCAAAAGTCCTGATTCGCTTGAAGGGCAGCTGGCGTTTATTCGTGAGGAGTGGACGCCGCTGCTCGGTGATCTCTTCCGCAAGATGCTGACCGCCATGGCCGTGCTCAAAGAAGAAGAGATGGCGGTATGGATGCGCTTCCATCCGCCCGATAAACAGCAACGTGCTGGCGGCTTACATGCCTGGGGTGATTCCAGCGCTGAGGCGATTCCTTCTTTCACCCGCACTGAAAGTGAGCGCGAGCAGTTCAGTCCGGACCAGGAGTGGATGCCGCGCACGGTCATGATGGCCAAGAGCGTTCACGTGTGGCTGGACCAGCTGGCAAAGACCTACAAGCGCTCCGTCCAGCGGCTTGACCAAGTGCCCGATGAAGAGCTGGATCTGCTCGCCCGCCGTGGCTTCAACGGGTTGTGGCTGATTGGGTTGTGGGAGCGCAGCAAGGCTTCGCAGCGCATCAAGCAGATGTGTGGCAATCCTGAAGCGGCGGCTTCAGCGTATTCGCTTTACGACTACATCATCGCGAACGATCTTGGTGGTGAGGCCGCTTACAACGATCTTCGTACGCGCGCGTGGCGCCGCGGGATGCGTCTGGCCAGTGACATGGTGCCGAACCACATGGGCATTGACTCCCGCTGGGTCATCGAACATCCGGACTGGTTTCTATCACTGCCCTACAGCCCTTATCCGGCATATACGTTCAATGGCCCAGACGTTTCCAACGATGATCGCGTGGAGATCAAGATTGAAGATCATTATTATGATCGTTCAGACGCGGCCGTGGTGTTTCGCCGGCGTGATCGCTCGTCGGACGACACTCGCTTTGTCTATCACGGCAATGATGGCACCAGCTTCCCCTGGAATGACACGGCGCAGCTGAATTATCTGAAAGCTGAAGTCAGGGAAGGCGTTATCCAGACCATCCTCCATGTGGCGCGGATGTTTCCCATCATTCGCTTTGACGCAGCCATGACTCTGGCAAAAAAACATTATCAGCGACTCTGGTTCCCCGAGCCCGGCACCGGCGGAGGAATACCTTCCCGCGCTGAACACGGCTTAACCAAAGCTGAGTTTGACGCGGCGATGCCCGTCGAGTTCTGGCGTGAGGTGGTGGACCGTGTGGCGGTTGAAGCGCCGAACACGCTTCTGCTGGCTGAAGCCTTCTGGCTGATGGAAGGCTACTTCGTCCGTACCCTGGGCATGCATCGCGTGTACAACAGCGCTTTCATGAACATGATGCGCGATGAAGAGAACGCCAACTATCGCAGCGTGATCAAAAATACCCTCAGCTTTGATCCTGACGTGCTCAAGCGCTATGTCAACTTCATGAACAATCCCGACGAGCGCACCGCGGTTGACCAGTTTGGCAAAGGCGACAAATACTTCGGCGTTTGCACGCTCATGGCCACCCTGCCCGGACTGCCCATGTTTGGCCACGGCCAGATTGAGGGCTACACCGAGCGCTATGGCATGGAGTACCGGCGGGCCTATCACGATGAACAACCGGATAGCTGGCTGGTGGCGCGGCATGAGCGGCAGATTTCGCCGTTACTACACCGGCGATACTTGTTCGCGGAAGTGAAAGATTTTCTGCTGTATGACTTGTTCACTGACCAGGGCTCTGTGAATGAGGATGTGTTCGCCTACTCCAATCGCAGCGGCGACCAGCGCGCCCTGGTTATCTTTAATAACCGCTATGCATCTACGCGCGGATGGATTCGCTTGTCGTGCGCCTATGCCGAAAAGAGTCCTGATGGATCCAAACATTCCCGGCAACGTTCTTTGGGCGAATCGTTTTCATTTTCTCGTGACCACTTCATGTTCGCTGCATGCCGCGATGCTGCCAGTGGCCTGGAATTTCTACACCGCGCCGCGGACCTGGCTGAGCGTGGTTTAAGGCTGGAGCTGCATGCGTATCAATGCCATGTTTTTGTTGAATGGCGTGATTTGCAGGAAGACCCGGCGCATCCATGGAGTCAGCTTTGCGATGCGCTTTCCGGGCAGGGCGTACCCAGTCTCGAGGATGCGCTGCGCACATTACAGTTGCGCCCGCTGCATCACGCGCTGCAATCTTTCGTGAGCGTGGAATTATCCGAGTCACTTGCCAAATGGTCTCAGCGGCCTGAAGGCCATGCCCGCTCACTCGCGGTAGATGAGCTTTTTGCCGTTCTCAGCTCGCGCCTGGAATCCTTGCTGAAGGAAGAGGAACGTTATATCTCCAGCCATGCGGGGGAATCCGCCGGTGTTGCGGTACCACAACAATGGCGATTGAAGCCAGAGGTCGCCATCAAGAAACTTACGCAGAGAATGGAAGCGGCGCTGAGTCTGAGAACAGTGAGTAAACAGGCCGGTGTAACGTGGTCGCCTGCCGCCGAGTTTGTCCTTCCAGTCCATCCGGCAGATCATCCTAATGCGCGCGCGGTGTGGTCCACCATTCTCGGCTGGTGCGCCGTGGATGCCATGGCTGATGCCTATGATGCTGCTGTTTCCGATTCCGCTTCCGAAGATCTACGTCGAGCCAAGACGCCGGTACGTCTTTTTGATGGCTTGCGTCTGCGTGAAGCCCTGGCGGAAGTTTTTTCTGCTTCCGGTCTCAAGGGTGAGGAAAGCTGGCGCGCTGCTGCACGGTTACGCGCATGTTTTGTCCCCAGCGTGAGCGCATGGCAGACGCTGAGCTGGCTGCGCGATCCTGATATTGCCTGGGCCATCGGCGTACATGAGCATGAAGGGACCAGTTACGTTGTGCAGGAGCATTTTGAGCGCTTCCTCTGGTTCACCTCTCTGCCGGCTCTGCTCAATCATGCGCTGGACGATGTTACAGGTGGAGAGGGAATTGTGAAACTTCAGCAGCAACTGGAGCGCCACATCACGGATGTGGCAGCGGCTGGATACAAAGCGGATGTGCTGGAAGACCTTGCGTCTGCTACGGAATCACCAAACAAGAATCTCTCAGATTCGGGGCTGAAGTCTCTGAATTCAAAGTCTCCAAATTCAAAATCTCCGGAAGTGAAATCAAAAGAGCCGTCTGAATCGAAGGTCGAAGAGACCGTGAATCCTCGAAATTCAAAGTAGGCTTAAACGTCCTCGCTAATCGCTTTACGCAGCTTCCAGGGCGGCATTCGCTTTCGGTGATAAGTTGCCGCCGCAAATCACGATCACAACAGTTTTTCCCGCATAACGCTTCGCATCCTTCGCAAATGCCGCTACAGCGACGCCCGCCGCGCCTTCAATGCTCCAGCCTTTTGCATTCCGGACGCGGCGCATCGCCGCGATAATTTCGTCCTCGCTCACCAGCACTGACCGGTCAATCACATTGCGAACGATGTCCAGGGTAACCGATCCCGGTTCAAGGCCTCCCGCGGTGCTTTCAGAAATTGTTGGGCCTTCCTGCACGTCCACGATTTTGCCCGCCTTCATCGATTCGTACAGTACAGGCGAGTTGACGGGCCAGCAGCCCACGATCTCGGTTTCTGGCGAAACGTATTTCATGTACGCGCCTATACCGCCGATCAAACCGCCGCCGCCCACGGCCACGAATATGGCATCAATCCTGGGGACCTGTCTCACGCATTCAAAGGCAACGGTTCCTTGACCGGCCACTACCTCTATGTCGTTATAGGGCGAAATGAAAATCTTGCCAGACTTTTCGGCAGCGGAGCGTGCAGCCAGTTCAGCGTCAAGCGGGTCCGTCCCGTGGCGACGGATGCTGGCCCCGAGGTCGTGAATGCGGCTGGCCTTGGCGTCCGCCACATGTTCTGAAACGTAAATCTCAGCGTGAATGCCGGCATGCTTAGCCGCGGCGGCGACTCCCAAGCCGTGGTTTCCATTGGAAGCGGCGATCACGCCTTGCCGGGCCCTTTGTTGATCGAGTGATTCGATCTTATTGGAAGCGCCGCGCAGTTTGAAGGAACCAGTCTGTTGCAGGTTCTCCATTTTGAACAGGACCTTGCCGGATGCTTCCGGAAAAATTGCGGTCACATCCTCAACAGGAGTCTCTTTCACCAGCCCGCGAATCCGCCGGTGAGCTGCGTCAACCATCGGACCCAATTGGGCGAGGGAAAAAGAGAAAGCGGATTGCTTCAGGCCAGCCACGCTGTTTATTGTGCCATGCTTCCAGCAGGCGTGTCTTGATTGTCCATGCGGAACGAAAAAGCGCGCTTCCGCTACGGCTCGAGTGCCTGCTTCGCAGAAAGATCAACGTGGATGGCCTGAAGGCTTGCGGCATCCCAGCCGCCTCCCAGCGCTTTGACCAGGGACACTGAGGTGACCAGTTGTTGGCCCAGTATTTGCGTGGCCAGCCGCTGATTGTCCAGGAGTGTCTGCTCCGCGGTCACAACGTCAAGGTATGTAACCAGGCCGCCCACATAACGATCGTTGGCGATCTTCAAAGCTCTTTGCGCGGCGTCCACGGCGAGCTGTTGCGTCTCCGCGGCTTGCGATAACACACCCAGTCCGGAGATGCCATCTTCCACTTCCTGGAATGCGTTGAGCACGTTCTGCCGGTATACGGCCACGGATGCGCCGTAAGCCGACTGCGCGAAATCTACCTGAGCTTTTCTGCGTCCGCCACTCAGGACGGCGTCGGCCACATTGGCGCCGAGAGCCCAGAAGACGCTGGGTGCGCTCACGAGGTTGGTGAAATTACGGCTGTCAAAGCCTGCGCCGCCCGATAGTCCAATGCTTGGGAAGTAAGCGCTCTTTGCCACTCCAATTTGAGCATTCTGCGCTGCCATCAGCCGTTCGGATTGCGCCACATCGGGCCGGCGCTCCAGCACGTCAGAGGGTACGCCCAGCGGAATCGATGGGAGTTTCACATCCAGCGGCTTAGCGGGAATGGAGAAGGACGAAGCCGGGACTCCCACCAGCGCTGCGATAGCGTGTTCGAATTGCGCGCGCTGGCGTCGCAGCAGCCTTGCCTGTGTCTTAGTGGAGTTCAACTGCGTTTCCTGCTGGGCCACGTCCAGACCGGAAGCCACACCGCCTTCATGACGGTTCTGAACCAGCCGCAGGGCTTTCTCCTGATATTGCACGGCAGAATCGATCACGGCAATTTCTGCGTCCAGTTCGCGCAGGCTGAAATAATCCACCGCGAGATCAGACGTTACAACCAGCCGCACATTCTCCAGCGCTGCGGCCGAAGATTGATAAAGCGCATTCGACGACTCCACACTGCGGCGCAGTCCGCCAAACACATCAGCTTCCCAGCTGACATTGAAGGGAATAGTGAAGGTGTTCTGGGTCACGGCGCCAGCCAGCGGATTACCGCTCACCCTCGGCTGATTTGCGGATGTGCGTGCACGCTGGGCAGTCAGGCCTGCACCAATCTGCGGCCATAAGCCAGATTGCGTGACTCGTGCCGACGCTCGAGCCTGTTCCAGCTGGTTGCGTGCCACTTCAATCGTCTGATTGGCTTTGATTGCATTGGCTTCATACTGGCTCAGCTCGCCATCACTGAAAATGGTCCACCAGGTACCTTTTGGTATTGAGTCCTGCGGACTGGCGGTGCGCCAGGGAGCCTGCTCTTTCCAGGCATTGGCAACCGGCGCGTCGGGCCGGCGATAGTTCGGTCCGACTTTGCATCCCGATAATAAGAACAGCAGGACAAGAGAAACTCCGGAAAGCTGTTTGATCACGGGTGTTCCGGCCCTCCGGCGCGAATCTTGACGGGCTGTCCTTCCTGGAGAGAATCGGCTGGATTGACCACGATCTGATCAGTTGGATTCAGACCGTTGAGGATCTCCAGGCTGGTGCCAAAGTCGCGACCAATGGTGACGGCCTTGAGGTGGACAATGTTGTCCGGTCCTACCACCGCGATGCGCGGGCCTTCCGCGCGGAACAACAGCGCGTTCACCGGTACGGACATGCGCACGCTCTGCACCGGGACGGCAAAGTGTACTTGAGCGTAAGAGCCGGGCATGAGATGTCCGTCAGGGTTGGGGACATCCACTTCAGTCAGCAGCGTGCGCGTTGCGGGGTCGATCACGTCAGCGGTGCGGACCACCTTGCCGGTGAACCTCCTGCCGGGATATTCGGCCAATTCGATGTACGCGGCCATGCCTCGCTTGATGGACGGGGCATTCGCCTGCGGCACGCTCACGTAAACGCGGAGTGGATCAACCTGGGCGATATCAAAAAGCTCGCGTGCCTGTCCGGCGCTGCCGGCGTTGATAAGCGCGCCGGTGTCAACGTTGCGCTTGGTCAACACGCCGGAGAATGGAGCGTAGATGTGTTTGAAGGATTCAAGTTGTTCCAGGCGCTTCACGTTAGCGTCAGAGGCGGCCAGATTTGCGCGGGCTTGCGTGTACGCGCTGGTTTGCTGGTCGGATTCCTGCTGTGAAACCGAATCTGTTTTGCGGAGATTGATCCAGCGCTCAGCCGAGCTCTTGGCCAGTTCAAGCTGCGCCTGAATCTGCTGGCGTGCAGCCTTGGCCTGAGAAAGTTCCTGGTCCACTTCCGGTGTATCGATCTCTGCCAACAGTTCGCCCTTCTGTATACGGCTGCCAATATCTTTGTTCCAGCGCAGCAGGTAGCCGTTGGTGCGCGAATAGATCGCTGATTCCACATACGCCTGCAACTGTGCCGGCAAGGCCAGCTCTTCATTGGCAGGTTCAGCCGTGGGTTTGAGCACGCCGACGGTCGGCACCGCCAGCCGTTCCGTCTCTTTGGCCAGTGCTTTCCTTTCAGAGAATCTCCGCATTACCGCCAGCGACCCGCCAAGAAGAAGGATGATAAGTACTAGAACAACCAGACGAGAAGCGGCTGTTTTACCGGATGGCGGCGTACCGGCCATGCTTTTTGCCGGCGATGCTTCAACCGGTTGTTTCTGCGTAAGCTGCGTCATATTCCTCGAATTTCCTCTAGTCACCAACGAACTCTGTTGAACGGGCTGCCTGATCCTTCTCAGGCGTGCTGCTCAACCTCAAGCGCTTCCGGCAATACCGGCCGGGTGTTGCGGTGCATGATGCTGAAAATAACAGGCACAAAGAACAGTGTGGCCACTGTTGCGAAGAGCAATCCACCAATGACCGCGCGTCCAAGCGGGGCGTTTTGTTCGCCACCTTCGCCAAAACCCATCGCCATCGGCACCATGCCAATCATCATCGCCAGTGCCGTCATGATCACCGGACGCATGCGCGTGTAGCCTGCCTCCAGCGCGGCTTGAACCGAGTTCATTCCTTCGGCCATTTTCTCGCGCGCGAAAGAAATTACCAGAATACTGTTTGCGGTGGCCACGCCCATACACATGACAGCGCCGGTGAGCGAAGGCACATTCAATGTAGTATGCGTGAGCAGAAGCATCCATGCGATTCCCGCCAGTGCGCCGGGCAGTGCCGTAATGATGATGAACGGGTCCAACCAGGATTGGAAGTTGACCACGATCAGCAGGTAGACCAGCACGATGGACATCACCAGACCGACTCCCAGTCCAAAGAATGAGGTGGTCATGGTCTCTACCTGCCCACGCATTACGATGTCAGTGCCTCGGGGAAGGTGTTTCTGAGCTTCGGCAATGATCTTCCGCGTGTCGCGCGCGACACCGCCGAGATCGCGGCCTTGAATGCTGGCGTAAACATCCATTACAGGTTGGATGTTGTAGTGGGAGACCACAGCCGGTGTCACTGCCGGTTTCACCGTCGCCAGATTTGCCAGCACTTGTGGCGCAGGAGCTCCGGGCGCATTCACCGGCGTATTCATCAGTGCCTGGAGAGAATCCACGCGATACTCAGGCGTCTGCACGGCAACGTTGTAGGTAACGCCGTTATCTTTATTGAGCCAGAATGTAGGCGCGGTCTGGAAGCTTCCGCTGAGTGAAACCAGAAGGTTCTGAGCAACGTCTCTTTGCTGCAATCCAACCTGTTGTGCACGTGTGCGATCGACATTCAACTGAATGGCAGGACTGTTCATGAGCTGTTGCACATGGACATCTGCCGCTCCGGGCACATGGCGCATCTGGTTCGCCAGTGATTGTGCAATCTGATAATTCTGCACCTGGCTCTTGCCGATCACCTGAATGTCGATCGGGGATGGCAGTCCAAAATTGAGAATCTGGCTGACGATGTCGGCCGGCTGGAAGAAAAATTCAACGCTAGGGAACAACGTTGGCAGTTCCTCGCGAAGCTCTTTTACATATTCCGCGGTGGGACGGTGCTTCTCCTGGTTGAGAGATACCAGAATCTCCGCGTCGGATGTGCCAATGCTGCCCGCGGTGCTGTAAGTATTGTTGATAGAGCTGTAGGGAAGACCGATGTTGTCAAGGATAGTAACGAGTTCGTGCTGCGGTATCTTTCCGCGTATTACGTTCTCGATCTCGTCACACAAGCGCGCTGTTTCTTCAATACGAAGTCCGGCACGCCCGCGCACGTGCATACGGAAAGTGCCCGCGTCGACGTCGGGAAAGAAATCCTGACCGAGGAAGAAGACGATTCCGAGAGACAGAATGCAGAACGCGAGAAAGCAACTGATGAACAGGCGCCGATGCTCCACGGCGGAATTCAGGGCGCGATAGTACGAATCGCGCAATCGGTCAAACATGCGCTCGAAGGCGATCTGTACTCGCTTGAAGGGCGCAAAGAATCCTGTGCCGACAATGAACTTGTTTTCGTGCTCGTGACCCTTCAATAGATACATGACCAGGGTCGGGACCAGAGTTCGCGAAAGCAGGTAAGACGCGAGCATGGCAAAGACCACGGCTTCCGCCAGCGGCACGAAGAGAAATTTGGCTACGCCGGTGAGGAAGAACATGGGCACAAACACAATGCAGATGCAGATGGTGGAAACGAAGGCAGGAACTGCGATTTGTGACGCGCCATCGAGAATGGCCTGTTTGAGTTCCTTGCCCATGGCAAGATTACGATCGATGTTCTCAATCTCAACGGTGGCGTCGTCCACCAGAATGCCGACCGCGAGCGCCAAACCTCCGAGGGTCATAATGTTCATGGTCTGACCCAGAGCACTCAGGGTGATCACCGAACAAAGGATCGATAAAGGAATGGAGATGGCGATAATCAGCGTGCTGCGCCAATTGCCCAGGAAGAGCAGGATCATGGCAGCCGTCAGACACGCTGCCGTCAAAGCTTCTTTAACCACACCTTGAATGGAAGCTCGCACGAACAATGACTGATCGAAAAGCGGCTTCAATACCAGGTCGTCAGGTAGTGAGGCTGCTGCTTTCTTCAATGTTGCCTTGATGTTATCGACAATGTCCAGGGTTGAGGCTCCGCCGTTGCGCATGACCGTGATCAGTGTGCCGCGAATGCCGTCCTGGCGAACGATGTTGGTCTGCGGAGAGAATCCGTCACGCACGTTGGCTATATCGCGTACGTAGGTCGTAGTGCCATTCTGCGTCCTGATGGGTAGATTGTTGACTTCGGCAATGGTGTCCGGACTACCGTTCATCTCCACTTCGTATTGCAGCGAGCCGATCTTGGCCGTGCCGGAGGGCAGAATCAGGTTTTGCGCGTTGATGGCGTTGACAACATCGACCGGCGTCAGGCCCTTGGCCTGCATGGCGTTGGTGTTGATATCCACGGCAACCACGCGTTGCTTTCCGCCATATGGGAAGGGAATCGCCGCGCCGGGAACGGTGATCATTCGCGGACGTACAAAGTTTACCGAATAGTCATTGAGCGCCTGTTCCGGCATGGTTTTGCTGCTAATGCCAACCTGCATGATCGGCACGCTGGAAGCGGAATAAACGATGATCAGCGGAGGCGTGGTTCCCTGGGGCAGAGAGCGGACTGACGTCTGTGAGATCGCCGTCACCTGGGAGAGCGCTGTTTGCAGATTCGCGCCGGGCTGGAAGAAGACTTTGGTGATGGCGCGCCCGTCCATGGACTGGGTTTCAATATGCTCGATGTCGTTGACCAGCGTTGTCAGTCCACGTTCGGTGTTGCTGACAATGCGGTCATTCATTTCCTGGGGTGACAGCCCGGAGTATTGCCAGATGATGCTGATGACTGGGATGTTGATTTCAGGCAGGATGTCGACAGGGGTACGCAGGATGACGATCGGGCTCAGAATCAGAATCAAAAGCGCCATCACGATGAAAGTATAGGGGCGCTGTAGTGCCAGTCGAACGATCCACATGTCTTCGAATCCCTCTGGGAATCCCTCTGGTTTGGTTAGCGTTTAGCGTCTGCGCGCTCTGCCCGTTAGAATTTCACAGTCATCCGTGCGCTCGGGGCGGAAGCGTTCAGAGATCAAATAAGCTCACATCCGGCTTAACCCAGTGAGAAGAGTTCCTCAATATTGACCCTGAAAATGGAGAAAGGGATTCAGCCGGCAAGCATTATTCTAGCAGCGGAATAAGCATTTGCTTACGCCGTTAACTCTGCGCAACATTTCTTTACGTGGATTAATGTTGAGCTAGTTCGATATCAAAGCTGCTGATTACGTCTGACCGTAAACCGGAATGTTCGCGCCGTGAATCAGTACCGCATCAGGACCGCATAAAAAAAGAATAACTTTGGCGATATCTTCCGGCTTGGGCCATTTGGCGAAATCCGAACCGGGCATGGCTTTGCGATTTACTTCGGTATCGATGATGCTGGGCAGAATCGAATTGACGCGCACGCCGGTTCCTTTTAAATCCTGGGCCAGACAGTCGATGAGAGCGAGGGCAGCAGCTTTGGACGCAGCGTATGCCGATCCGCCTGCGGTATGGTCCAACGCAGCTTTCGACGCGATATTCACGATTGATCCACTTTTCTGCATGACCATGGCGGACGCAGCGGCTTTGGCAACGGCATAGCTCGCATTCAGATTCAAATCAACCATCAGGTGAAAGGTCCTGCTGTCAGTCTCCCAAAGTGGCTTACCTCCGGCAAACCCGCCAATGGTGTTCACCACAAAATCAAGATGGCCGTGCCGGGCCGTGATGCCATCCACCAGAGCCTGGGTGGCAGCCTCGTCGGTGGCATTGAGCGGCAGCAATTCCAGACGCTGATTTGCGCCAACGGCGGCCCGCAGGGAAGCTGCTTCTTCATCTCTTATATATGTGGCGATCACTGAAGCTCCTTCATGAAGAAAGGCCAGGGTCACGGCGCGACCCAGCCCACCGGTTCCACCCGTGACCAGAGCGACTTTTCCAGCTGCGGTATTCGACATGGGATCCTCCTATCACCACTTGTACTGTAAGAAGGATAGGGAAGTCTTGGCAAGCTGGAAGACCTTAACCACAGAGGACACAGAGGTACACACAGGAAAAGCCAACCCCAGACATAACCACGAAGGACACAAAGGAACACGAAGGAGTGTCAAGCAAGAGGTTCCAACTGCGGAGGACACGAACGGATCGCCGAGATCGAAAGATCAGCTTCACTGCAAAACCAGAATTGTTGACACTGTCGCGTTGGGAGATCTTGCCGTTCAATTTCGGCTATTTTCTGGCAGTCTGTTCTGATCAGCGTTTATCCGCGTTCATCAGCGGTAAGGTTTTCTTGATCTGAACAAGACCATAAAAATCGTTGACGCTATACCATACCAATCAGGTCTTCTATCTGTTAAAATCATACTTGATTAGTATTGATTCCGGATCGAGGGCCTGAGACAAGGGCCTGAGAGGGTTTCCCGGAATTGCGAGGAAGCAGATGTTTCGACTCAACAAGCTTACCGACTACGGAATTGTGCTGATGGCGCACGTGGCTCGCAGTGCTGAGGACACGCCGCACACAGCGCGCAGTCTCGCCAAGGACACCCAGCTTCCGTTGCCCACGGTGGGGAAATTGATGCGGCAACTGTCTGAGCACGGGCTTCTTACCTCGCATCGCGGTGTCAACGGCGGCTACAATCTGGCCCGCAGCGCCACACAAATTTCAGTAGCAGATATCATTCTGGCTCTCGAAGGCCCCATTGGTTTTACCGAATGCAGCGTGATTGCCGGTTTGTGTGAAATGGAGCGCTCATGCTCCATCAAGATCAATTCGCAGATTATTGGCGAGGCCTTGCGTGACGCGCTGGAGCGGGTAACGCTCGCGGAATTGAATCAGCAGATGCCGCAGCATGAGCGCCATAAGAAAGACCAAATTATTTCCATTGAACCAGCCATGGCTGAAGGAGTGCGATGAGCACAGTAGACCAGATACAAGACCTTACAAAACAGGAATACAAATGGGGGTTCATCACTTCCATTGATGAAGACCGTTTGCCCAATGGGCTGAACGAAGACATTGTTCGCGCCATCTCGCTGAAAAAGGGCGAGCCTGAATTTATGACGGAATGGCGACTGAAGGCCTATCGCTACTGGGCGAGCCTGGAGCAGAAGCAGGCAGAGCCCACGTGGGCCAACGTGAAGTACCCGCCGATTGATTACCAGGGGCTCTCGTACTATTCCGCTCCGAAAAAGAAGGCCGAACTGAAGAGCCTGGATGAGGTTGACCCTGAGATTCTCAGCACCTACGCCAAGCTGGGTATTCCTCTGCATGAGCAAAAACTGCTGGCCGGAGTTGCCGTGGACGCGGTTTTTGACAGCGTCTCCGTGGCCACCACCTTCAAGGCCAAGCTGGCCGAAGCGGGCGTAATTTTCTGCTCGTTCTCAGAAGCGGTGAAGAACCATCCGGAACTGGTGAAGAAATATCTGGGATCGGTGGTCCCATACACGGATAACTTTTTTGGCGCGCTGAACTCCGCGGTCTTTAGTGATGGATCGTTTGTTTACGTGCCCAAGGGCGTGCGTTGTCCTATGGAGCTTTCCACCTACTTCCGCATTAATGCCCAGAACACCGGACAGTTTGAGCGCACACTGATCATCGCCGACGAAGGCGCATATGTGAGCTATCTGGAAGGTTGTACTGCTCCGGTTCGCGACGAGAATCAGCTTCATGCTGCCGTGGTTGAGTTGATCGCGCATGACAATGCGACGATTAAATATTCAACCGTACAGAACTGGTATCCCGGCGACAAAGAAGGCAAAGGCGGCATTTACAACTTTGTGACCAAGCGCGGCAAGTGCGCGGGCAAAAATTCAAAGATCTCATGGACGCAGGTAGAGACCGGCTCCGCCATCACATGGAAGTATCCAAGCTGCATCCTGCAGGGTGAGGGCTCAGTCGGCGAATTTTATTCGGTGGCTCTCACGAATAACTATCAGCAGGCCGATACCGGCACCAAGATGATCCACATCGGCAAGAACACCAAGAGCACCATCGTGTCGAAGGGCATCTCCGCCGGCCATGGACAGAACACCTACCGTGGCATGGTGAAGATTCTGAAAGGTGCGACCGGCGCGCGCAACTACACGCAGTGCGATTCGTTGCTCGTGGGAGACAAGTGCGGCGCGCATACCTTCCCGTATATCGAAGTGAAGAACGCCACCGCGCGCATGGAGCATGAGGCATCGACTTCAAAGATCGGTGAAGACCAGATTTTTTATCTGCAACAGCGCGGCATAACAAAGGAAGAAGCGGTTTCCATGATCATCAATGGATTCTGCAAAGCAGTGTTCCGCGAACTGCCGATGGAATTTGCCGTTGAAGCACAGAAACTACTCAGTATCAGCCTTGAGGGGAGTGTTGGATAAACGATGCGTCTGCTAGAAATCAAAAATTTGCATGCCAGCGTGAATGGCAACGAGATCTTAAAGGGAATCAACCTCAACGTGAATGCCGGTGAGGTGCACTCCATCATGGGGCCGAACGGTTCGGGCAAAAGCACCCTTGCTGGTGTGCTGGCGCGACGTGAGAGCTACGAGATCACACAGGGCCAGATCCTGTTCAACGGCAAAGACCTGCTTGAGATGAAGCCGGAAGAAGCCGCTTGTGAAGGGCTGTTTCTTGCCTTCCAATATCCCGTGGAGATTCCGGGCATCAGTAATGCCTATTTCCTGCGCACGGCGCTGAATGCGATCCGCAAATATCGCGGTGAGGAAGAGCTGGATGCAATGGACTTTCTGCCTCTGCTGCGCGAAAGAATGCGCCTGCTGGAGATGGACGAAAAGTTCCTCAATCGTCCGGTGAATGAAGGATTCTCCGGCGGCGAGAAGAAGCGCAATGAGATTGTGCAGATGGCCATGCTGGAGCCGAAGCTTGCCGTGCTGGATGAAACCGATTCCGGCCTCGACATTGACGCGCTCAAGGTGGTTGCCAAAGGTGTGAATGCCATGCGCGGCCCAAACCGCGCCATGGTGCTGGTCACACACTATCAGCGCTTGCTGAATTACATTGTGCCGGATTTTGTGCATGTGCTGGTAAACGGGAAGATCGTTAAGTCCGGCGGGCCTGAGTTGGCGCTGGAGCTGGAAGACAAGGGCTATAGCTGGACGGAAGCCGAGCCAGTGGGCGCCAGACGGTAAACAAGGGGAGATGATGAGCGAAACAATTACAGCCACGCAAGCCCCTGACCGCTATCTGGATACGTTTGAGCAATTCAGTCGCGGAGCAGCCACCCAGTTGGGATGGTTGAAATCTCTGCGTCAGGAAGGCTTCGCGCGTTTTTCTGAAACCGGCTTTCCCACCACGCACGATGAAGACTGGCGGTTCACTAACATCTCGCCAATTTCCCAAACGCCGTTTGAAATGGCAGCCCGTACGCGAATCAAGCCGAGCGAACTGGAACAGCTTGGACTCTCTGGCTTTCAATGCCTGCTGGTGTTCGTCAATGGTCGTTACTCAGCCGAGCTTTCGCGTGTCCCGAAGCTTGGGCAGGGCGTGAAGGTGACCAGCCTGGCAGAGCAGATCAGCACGGACTCTGCCGCGGTGGAAAAACATCTGGGCCAGTATCTGAATATCCAGCGCGACTCGTTTGCCGCACTCAACACCGCTTTTATTGAAGACGGTGTTTACGTCCATGTGGCAAAGAACACAGCGATCCGCACTCCGATCTATGTTCTCTATGTCTCAGCGCCCGGCGCTGCGGCGGTAATGGACCATCCCAGAAACCTCATCGTGGTGGATGAAAGCGCTGAAGCCACCGTTGTGGAGGACTACGTTTCACTGGGGGATGGCACTGCGTTCTCCAATACCGTCACTGAGCTGGTGGCGGGACCCAATGCCGTGGTTTCGCACTACATGCTGGTGCGCGAAGGCGCCAGCACATATAACGTATCCACTTTAAGGGTGCAGCAGGCGCGCAGCAGCAATGTTTCCACGCATTCGTTGCTTCTGAGTGGCGCAATCCTGCGCAACAACGTGCATCCGGTCCTGGCAGGCGACGGGGCGGAATGCCTGATCAACGGACTTTTCATGGTCAACAGCGGCCAAACCATGGACAACTACATGCTCGTTGAGCATGCTGCTCCGCATTGCGCCAGCCGCCAGTTCTATAACGGCGTCTTGAACGGACAGGGTCACGGAGTTTTCCACGGCCGCATCATTGTCCACAAAGACGCGCAGAAGACTGACGCCAAGCAGACCAACCGCAACCTGCTGCTTTCTGATGACGCGCAGATTGACACCAAGCCGCAACTGGAAATCTATGCTGACGACGTGAAGTGCACGCACGGAGCCACCATTGGACAGGTGGAAGAGAATGCCTTGTTCTACCTGCGCTCGCGCGGGCTTGACGAGGCTTCGGCGAAGCATCTGCTTTTGTTGGCATTCGCCAATGAATGCCTTGACCGCATGAACTCCGCTCAGATGCGCGCTTATATAGAAACGTTGGTAATGTCATGGCTTCCTGACGCAGCGCGATACGTTGGAGCGAAGCCATCAGAAGTGGAAAGAAGTCTGGAGGAAGTTGGATGAGCACGGTAGCCAAAACGCCGGCAGAAATCAACGCGACTGGTTCGCGCTATGACGTGGAGAAGATACGCCAGGATTTTCCGGTACTCGATCAGAAGGTCCACGGAAAACAACTGGTGTATCTGGACAATGCCGCCACGTCACAGAAGCCGCTGGCGGTGATTGAGGCCATTGAGAATTACTATCGCCGCGACAATTCCAACATTCATCGCGGCGTTCACACGCTTTCTGAACGCGCGACGGAAGCTTACGAAAAGACGCGCCACGCGGCAAAAAAGTTCATCAACGCCGCGGACGTGAAAGAGATCATCTTCGTTCGCGGTACCACGGACGCTATCAATCTTGTGGCACAGACCTATGGTCGCAAGAACGTGGGCGCCGGAGATGAAGTTCTGATCACCGCCATGGAGCACCACTCCAACATTGTTCCCTGGCAGATACTTTGCGAAGAAAAAGGCGCAAAGCTGCGGGTAGCGCCCATCAATGACCGCGGCGAATTGATGATGGAGGAGTTTGAGAAGCTTCTTGGGCCCAAGACGAAATTCGTGTCAATCGGCCATCTTTCCAATGCGCTGGGTACCATCAATCCGGTCAAGCAGATTGCACGGATGGCGCACGCGTTGAACGTTCCCGTTCTGTTGGACGGCGCGCAGGCCATTCCGCGGATGAAAGTTGATGTACAGGACCTGGATTGCGATTTCTATGCTACTTCGGGCCATAAGATGTACGGTCCAACGGGGATTGGCTTCCTCTATGGGAAGGCCAGTTTGCTGGAAGCTATGCCTCCATATCAGGGCGGCGGAGACATGATCGCCTCCGTCACGTTCGACAAAACGGTTTACAACCGGCTGCCTTACAAGTTCGAAGCAGGCACGCCGAATATTGCCGATACGATCGGTCTGGGCGCGGCCATCGATTACCTCAATCAACTTGGCCTGGACGATATCGAAGCGCACGAAGCGGACCTGCTGGAGTACGCGACGCAGGAAGTTGAAAAAATTTCTGGCGTGAGCATTGTTGGCACGGCGCGCGAAAAGGCCGGAGTCCTCTCCTTCGTGATGCAGGATATCCATCCGCACGATATTGGCACGATCCTCGATAGTGAAGGAGTCGCGGTGCGCACCGGCCACCATTGCGCTCAGCCAGTGATGCAGCGTTACGGCATACCTGCTACGGCTCGCGCATCATTCGGTCTTTACAACACGCGAGAGGAAGTTGATGCATTGGTCGCCGGCATACGCAAAGTGCAAGAGGTGCTGGGGTAATGTCGGATTTAAGAGAGCTGAGAGATCTCTACCAGGAAGTGATTTTGGAACACAGCAAGAAGCCGCGTAATTTTGGTGAGCTGGCGACTGCCAATCACAAGGCGGAAGGCTTTAATCCCCTGTGCGGCGATCATTACACGGTATTCGTCAACGTAAAAGATGGCGCCATTGATGAGATTGGATTCACGGGCGCGGGCTGCGCGATTTCCAAAGCCTCCGCTTCCATGATGACCCAGACGTTGAAAGGGAAGTCCACGGCAGAGGCTGACGCCATCTTTACCAACTTTCATGGCCTGGTCACGGGCCATGATTCTGACGTGAATGCCCTGGGAAAGCTGGGCGTGTTCGCCGGCGTTTCTGAATATCCGTTACGGGTGAAGTGCGCCACGCTGGCTTGGCATGCAATGAGGGCTGCCCTGCGAGGCGATCAAGAGGCAATTTCCACGGAGTGAGCAACTACGGAGTGAGCAACTAAGGATACGCAAGAGTTTTGGAGGAGTGGATTTGAAAACCGGTGAGAACGTTATCGTAAGCCGCGATCTGCTTGGCATGCAGATCCCGAGCGGCATTCCTCACCCAATCGCAGCCGGCACAAGCGTGCGTCTCGCCCAGGCGCTGGGCGGCAGCTACACCGTAATGACCGACCAGGGTTACCTGTTGCGTATCGATGCCAAGGATGCCGACGCGATCGGCATTACGCCGGAAGAAGTGGCCGCGTCTGAACCGCAAGAGTTTGACGAGAAGCTGGTCTGGAACCAGCTACGTACCATTTACGATCCTGAAATCCCGGTCAACGTGGTGGATCTCGGCCTGATCTACGGTTGTGACATTCAGCCTGTTCCCGAAGGACACAAGATTGATATCAAGATGACGATGACTGCCCCGGGCTGCGGCATGGCCGACGTGCTCAAAGCTGATGTCCAGCGACGTCTCTCCACGTTGCCCACGGTCTCAGCCGTAAATGTGGACGTTGTATTTGAGCCGCAGTGGCATCCCGGGAGAATGTCTGAGGGCGCCCGCCTTCAATTGGGCCTGGATCTGGACAGCACACCATTCCAGATGTACGACAAGTAGCCAGCCACCAAGCGACGCCGCCTTCGCGGCGATTGCGACCGCCGAAAGCCTGCTCTGGGTGATCACACGGGCGACGCCATCTCAGACACCTGGAATCAATACCGTGATGTAGTTGAGCTGCTCTCCTTTTCATAGTGGACAGAAGGCATGCCTGGAAATATAGAAAATCTAAGTTTGTTAATGAATTCTGCTGGCAATTTTAAGAATCGAACACGGGTTTTTATTAGAAATTTTGATAAATGGGCCTTCCAGTCATCCCACAGCGGAAAGGCCCCAATTAACTAAGCATCATAAGAATCAGTAACTTCCGGCACCGCAAGTGCTGTCGGCAGGTGAAAAATTTCATATTTTCTTGGGGTGAGACTGAGGCGGGTGTATATTTCGACTTGAATCAGGAGAGTAAGACCTTGCTGCACTCGCTCCGGAAAACCGTACTACTGCTGATGATGGCGATCACGGTTTTATCGCCCTTCATGCAGCTTGATAGCTGGGACAACTTCCCAACATCAACGGACGATCTTGAACTCCAGATCATTTTCGGTCTTTGCATCATTGGAATGTTTCTTGTGTTTGTGGGAGTGGTAAAACTACTGCCCCAGATATTCCAGTTCCTGTTTCGATTGCCGGCCACGTCTATCCGCTGGATTGACCTGATCACAGTGAAGCCCCTTGACGCTGGTGTGGTTTTTTCTCCACCTCTCAGAATCTGATTTTCCATTCCATGCCCGAAGTGTGTCTGCTTCAGGAATTCCGGTAGTCCTGGAATTCCGTCAAAGCGGAAATAGGTCCCATTTGCCGCCGATTTTAATTGCGGCATCGGGACGCGATTCAGCACGAACATGAAGGAATGGACCAATGAAATCCGCAGAGTTGATTCAGAATGCCATAAGTGGCGTCCTGATAAGTGAATTGCCGGAAACCAAACAGGCCCTGGACGAAGATTGCGCTCCCTGGTGCGTCCGCTGCAAAACGGCCGTCGGGAGTGAGGACGAGCGTCTGGTGCAGGGTTGTCTTGACGGCGACCAGCAGGCGTGGGAGTCGCTGATTGACAAGTACAAGCGGCTCATCTATTCGATCCCGTTCAAATATGGCGCCAGTCCTGAGGACGCAGCCGACGTCTTTCAGGCTGTCTGCATTGAAGTTTTTAACAGCTTGCCGCAGCTCAAGAATGCTGAATCACTGCGTTCATGGCTGATCACCGTGGCCATCCGCCAATCCTATCGCTGGAAAAAGAAGCAAGCCAACCATGTGGAACTGGATGCGATGGAGCCGGAAGCAGCGGAAGAAATCGCGTCAGTTCCTGCCACTCTCTACCAGGTGGAACAGGAACAGGTAGTCAGGGATGTAGTGGAACAACTCCCTCCGCGTTGCGCAGAACTTGTGCGCATGCTGTTTTTTGAACAGCCACCGCTTCCCTATGCTGAAGTGGCACGACGGCTGGGATTAGCCACCGGATCGATAGGTTTCATACGCGGCCGCTGCCTGTTGCGGCTGCGCAAGGCCCTGGTTGAGTCTGGTTTCAACGGTACTGAAGTGGCTGCCGTTGGAACGGAAAGATCAAACAGATGTCTCTGAAAAGAGGAAAAGGACTGATGCGTCGGTTCTTGCGGGACCGGCGCATCAGTGGGCTTATTGCTTGTGACTTGAGTAAGTGCGGACAGCTACAAAGACGCTGCTAGTGATTTCCACGGACCCGGCTTGCATGCACGTCAGCATGCAATGACAGGTCATGCCGGTATCGTTCAATGGGATCAAGCCGGTGGAAAGCCTGGGCTTGCGAATGGACTTCAGAAAGCCGTCCGGCAATTCCAGAAATCCTGGACTTGATATCGCGCAATGACAGGGGCGTGGTCAGGAAATCATTGGCTCCCGCCAGATAGGCCGCCCGCATCAATTCCGTGGACGCCGTCTGGGTCAGCAGGATTATAAAAGGCTGGCTTTTGATGTCACTCTGGCGGATAAATCTGCACACTTCCAGCCCGCTGACCTTTGGTACTTCCGTCCCCAGAACGCAGATATCGATGTTGCCGACGCAGAGGGCAAGGCACGCTTGTTCCCCATCCTGTACGGCGATGACTTCATATCCCCAGCACATCAGTGATGTTTTGAGAACACCGTTTAAGAGATCAGAATCGCCGGCGACAAGAACACGCAGCTTGCTCATGAGGCCCTCCCGGGGAAGTGCAAACTTGAAAGCTAGCTAACAGGCAGTCTTGTAATCGCGCCGCATATTCGTTGAGATTTGGGCGTGAGTTCCTTGCAGAACCATAGAAATGCAATACAGGTCGTCCGGATTGGGCCAGGGGACAGCATTGGCAGCATTTTTGCGATAAATGTCCAATGCAATATGAAGTTGACGGACGTCGCTTTCCGAAAGGGAAAGGCGCAAATATTCCAGGTCCTGTTCAATTCCTTGAGCCGCTTCGAGCCATTTTTGGTAGTTGTCCATGGTTATCTCCTGCAAGTGAACTATTTACATAACCAGCACGGCAATATTTACCCGGAACAAAAGCTTTCTGCCTGCGTCAGATTTCCGCTTTCCGTGGTGAAATCCAGCATTTTCTTGCTTATAACAGTCCACGGAAAACTTGATCTACTTCCTATAAGAGTAAAAAATGGTTCGCGAAATATAGATAAGCAAGAGAGTTACCATTCAGGTACTTAGATTTTGAAGACTTGACAGATGACCGGCTCCGTCTTTCACTTCACAGCCTTACGCGATGCAAACACGTTCACAGTTTTTGAAGTCAGGGTAAACGTTGCCGATAAGGGGCAGTGTCTGACTGATTTACGCGCGCGCGAAATCGATGTATCCGCGCTGCGGATCGGTGCTGATCAGCTTTACACGCACCTTATCGCCCACGTCAACGCCCTGGCCGTGTACCAGCAGACCTTCTACATGCGGCTGCAACACGCGCACAAATGTTCCATGATCGTTCGCGCCGGTCACAATGGCATCAAACTGCTGCCCGATGCGGCTGGCCATGGTTACCGCCGCAATGCGCTTGGTCATTGATCGCTCAACCTTGCGCGCGGCATCTTCCTTCTGCGTACAGTTACGGGCAATGCTGTCCAGGTCGTCTTCTGAATAAGGGCTCTTTCCTTTTGCCAGAAATCCTTTGACCAGGCGTTGCGTTACGATGTCGGCGAAACGGCGGTTGGGCGCAGTGGAGTGTGTGTAATTCTGTACTGCCAATCCAAAGTGTCCGGGCGCCGGCTCACCTGGTCGTTCCATCACGTACTCGCCAGGACCCATCAGCTTGATGACGGCAAGTGAGAGGTCAGCAAAGTGATCAGGATCGGCTGCCTTCCTTGCCTGCAAAAAGTCGTTCAGCGCTTTTGAGTCCGGTTGCGCCGGCAGTTTGCCGCCTTGCTGCCCTGCCAACTCCACAATGCGGTCCCACCGCTCAGGCGTTTTTACCACGCGCCGTATGGAAGCGATCTTGTTGGTCTCCAGCGTGAGAGCCACCACACCATTGGCGGCGATCATAAAATCTTCAATCAAATCGGTCGCGCGATTTTTCTGCTGTCGGACCAGGTCCACCACCTGCTCATTCAGTACCACCGGCTTCACCTCTGTGGTCTCGATATTGAGGGCGCCGTGGCGGTAGCGTTCCTTCTTCAATGCCTGTGCAACGTCATTCTGAAGCTTGAGTTGAGCCTGCAGCTCGCTGGACTGTGCGACCTTGGGTGGAGCGGCTGCGCGATTTTCCAGCCACGCTCCCACAGCGTCATACGTGAGCTGGGCTTTGTTGCGGACCAGCGCACGATAAAAATTTGGCGCAGTCACCTGCCCCTGTGTATCCACGTTGAACTCAATCACAATGCTGAGCGCGTCATTGTTCTCCAGCAGCGAAGTAATGCCGGTGGAAAGCTTTTCCGGCAGCATGGGAAAATTACGGATGCCGGTGTAAACCGTTGTCGTTTCTTTGGCCGCATGCTGATCAATGGGCGAGCCAAAGGGAACAAAAGCGTCCACGTCGGCAATGCCGATCATCACTTTCGTCGAGCCGTCCGGCAGCTTCTGCGCTACTTCAATCTGGTCAAGATCGCGGGAGGTGTCGTTGTCGATTGATGACCACAGCAAATTGCGGAGGTCGCGAACGTCAGAAGACGCCGCCTTGGGTTGACTGTTGATCTGGGCGAGCTGTTGATCAACGGCTGGCGGAAATTCCGGTTGAAAGCCGTTCTGGATCATGACCTCGCGGGCCATGGCCTGCAAATCAATATGCGACGGATGTGAGTTGTTCATAGGTTTTGATCAGGACGGGAAAGACTATCATGAGCAGACCCAAAACAAACACAAGGTCCCTCGGTCCTACTTCCACCCCAGCGCACGAAGCGCGCGCCGGGGACCCCGGTTCACGCGCTGAAGAAAGCGCGCGTTCGCTTAACGAATGTCGGGATGACGATGTTTTTGGGTATATCTTCCATCCTATCATTGGGAGCTATTGAATCCCGGCTGCGGGCTTCGGCGCAGCTTTTTCACGGACCAGGATCGGCATGCGGGGAAATGAGAACGTGCCGCCAGCGCCGGAATACATGGCAGTCCCGCGCAGGCTGGCCGTGGCTGCTGACCCGCCCGGTGGCATGGCTTCCAATCCGCGTGCATCCAGCGTGTAGATGGCGAAGCACGCTATTGGTGTTCAGGAGAAGACCAACCGATATGACGCACAGATTCCGAAGAAGGCGCATGCGACGCATATTGTGATGAGTTAGTGCTGCGGAGGCGTGTCTTTGGGTTTTGCCGGCGGTGTTTGAGCTGGCGCGTTTTCGGTTGGCGAAGCCGGACCTGCTCCGCGTTGCAACTGTGGTTGGGGCGGACCGACGTTGAGTGTCTTAGGGACAAAGACATTATTCTTGATTTCGCCGCGGCCCATCACAAAATCGCCAACCTTGATGTCCGGCAGCGTGATGCTCTCGCGAAATTTCCGGAATGAGGTGTTTTCGTCCACTTCAATTTCCTGCGTCTGCCCATCCGTGCGGGTGATGGTCAATTTGGTTTCATTGATTGCCTTCACCGTGCCCAGGATGAACTTCTTGCCCATAACTTCAGGATTGAACTGGGTGCCCGGTGCGAAAGCCATGTGTCCACCCTGAGCGGAGCTGATTCTTGCCACCATTTCCGCGGGGACCACACCCAGCATGGCGGCCTGGATGGTATCTCCATCGCGCTTGCCGACGGCAAACACGGTGTCTCCCGCTTTGATCTCACTCAGCTTGATGGGGTCGCGCTGCTTGTTAATGCGCGTGTCTTGGTTGACCTTGATGGTGACTGGAGTTTTCGAATCGACAGCAGCATCACTGCCGCCTTGCGGAGCGATGGTTACTGAATCTTTGCTCACGGCCGTGACTTTCCCGAAAATGCGGTCGCCGGGAAGAATTCTCCGTTGGGCCGGCTGATCGGCCGTTTGCCCGGCCAGTCCAATTGGCAGGAAAGTCAAAAACAAGACCCAGTACGTGCGTTTCATGAAAGGTCCCCCGAGGAAACAGCTTGGTTGAATGGCTTGGGCCGAATGATACAGCGAAACAGGTGAAAACGTATCGTGAATTGGAATGAAACAGCGAGTATAGGAGAGAAGAGTCAGCAAGCCTGTAAAGAAGTTTTCATAACGTGTAAAAACCATGTAAGAGTCGACTATGGTGGCTTCAGGGATGGAGTAAGAACAAACTTTAGATTTGTTGATTCGGTGGGGCACATGAGGCATAGTGAAGGAGAACGTCTCAGATCGACGTGATCACACGACATCGCCGCCGATAGACGCAGATAAACGATCTAAAAAAACGTTTTAACCGCGGACGAACGCGGATAGTCGCAGATCAGACCGGTAAATGAGAAATAGCAATTTGCAAAGGCAAAGAGCAGAACAGCGTCGGTTGGGATGTATCGCGTAAGTCCTTTAGATCTTGGGATGACTGGGGAGGGGTAGGGCCTTGGGTAATGGAGGTGATCGAGTGATCGCACGACCTCGCCGAGATCGGAAATGCAAATCTGACCACTGATTCACACCGATGACACTGATCGGAACCAAGCGACAAACGTTTTACCGCGGATTAGCGCGAATCAACGCGGATCGAAAAGCGAGTGCTTGGGATGTTTCATGTAAGTCCTTTAGATATTGGGATGAAGACGGCCGGGCCAGGGTACGCAGTTTCTGAAAGGCCCATGCGTTCACCATTCCTAAAACGTGCCATACAAGACTTATTCGCATAAGGCAGGATACAATTCTCAGTTTCGCAACAGGCTGTTGATCCAAGCCGCTAATCGCTGGAGGCACTTATGGACGATCTTCCTGATAAGCACCCTGATCAGAAAAACGATAAAGCTAAATCGAGCCAGGCTGAGACTTCTTCAACAGAATCAAAACCGGGTAATTCAAAGCCGGGGGTTTCGCGGCGCGCCTTCCTGAAGATCTCCGGCGTTTCCGCCGCCGTGCCGTTGGTGAGCCATGCCAGCGCATTGGCGCTGGAAGACCAGGTTGCTGAGCACGGCCCGGGTAAGGTTCCGGTTACGCTCACGGTGAACGGAAAGCAGCTTCGGGCACAGTTGGAGCCGCGAGTCACGTTGCTGGACGCTCTGCGCGATCAATTCGAACTGACCGGCGCCAAGCGCGTTTGTGATCGCGGAACCTGCGGAGCCTGCACCATCCATCTGGATGGCAAGGCAGTTTATTCGTGCTCCGTCCTGGCCATTGATGCCCAGGGCCGCCAGATCACGACCATTGAAGGACTGGGCGAGCCGGGCAAACTTCATCCCATACAGCAGGCCTTCGTGGATAACGATGCGCAGCAATGCGGCTTCTGTACGCCCGGATTCGTGATGGCGACAAAAGCTTTTCTCGATCAACATCCGCACGCCACTGCTGAAGAGATCAAGACAGGGCTGGGTGGAAACTTCTGCCGGTGTGGAACCTACGCCGGCATTAAAGCGGCAGTGATGCAGGTAACCAGAAACGGCAAAGGAGCGTAAATCATGGCCGACGAAACAAAATACACATGGCCCGAGGCCGCGGAACGCTCCCTGATTGGCAAGAGCGTCTCTCGCGTGGATGGTCCGGACAAGGTTTCCGGACGCGCCAAATATACGTATGACACGCATCGCCCCGGAATGCTGTACGGCAAGGTGGTGCGTAGCGAGTACGCACACGCAAAGATCACCGCCGTGGACACTTCCGCGGCGGAAAAGATGCCAGGCGTGGCTGCGGTACACATTGTTCAAGGCCCAGGATCAGAGATCCACTGGGCGGGTGACGATCTGGTGGTGGTGGCGGCAGTGGATGAAGCAACCGCCGCAGATGCAGCCCGCGCTGTGAAGATCACGTATGAACCGCTGCCGCACTTTGTGGACGACCAGAAACAGCCCGGCAACGTGGCTGAAGACACGAGCCCGCTGAGCCAGAGTGATCTCATCGGTATGTTCATCAATCAGGTACCGGAAGCGCAGGTGGTGGAGAGGATCAAGAGCCGGTCAGTCAGTTTCAAGGTTGATCCGGGAATGATTGAGCAGATGCGGCAGAACCACATCAGTGAAAACGTGATCTC
>WNFA01001390.1_pt1 | contig 26517 bp, 21 predicted proteins | sample 5400481 | NCBI WGS metagenome assembly WNFA01 (sample SAMN13153340, study PRJNA577476) | soil metagenome | isolation source: 120 cm saprolite under Douglas fir tree site 2 hole 1 replicate 2 | place: USA:California | collected 2015-04-18 | reverse complement strand
CAAGACAAAGGCGTCTTTCGAGCGTAAGCCTGCTTGGATGTGGCCGCGTTCGTTTTCGGTCAAAGGTCGGATGTAGAGAGGAGTTTTCATGCTCTCTATCATACCACATTGTCGATTACCTTTCGTGAGTTTGCACTAGCGGGGAATGTTCCAGTGACGAGACAGCAATGGAACCAGCAGGAGAGGCTTACAATCCCATGATCAGGAGTGGAGCGAGGCTATTCGGCACCTATCCGCCTTGCCAACGCACTGCGTGCTAGTTACGCTCAGGCAAGACTATTTAGGAGAAGGAGAGCGCGATGGCAATTCGTCTTGTGCAGGTAGGGATGGGTAACTGGGGAGAGAATTGGGGGACCCATGTCATACAGCAGAGTGGAGATGTTGAATTGGTAGCCTGTGTAGATCTGGACGCGGGGGCGCTTGAGCAAGCGCGCCAGCTCCTCAACCTGCCGGCAGAGCGATGTTTCTTGACACTTGAGTCTGCCCTGGCGTCCGTTGAGGCTGATGCTGTGCTCATCACTGCCAGTCTGCCAGCGCATGTCCCGCTTGCATTGGCATCCCTCAATGCGGGGAAACATGTATTACTTGAAAAGCCGTTTGCACCAACGGTAGCTGAGGCGCAACAGGTGGTCGAAACGGCTGCACAACGTAGCCGGGTGCTCATGATCAGCCAGAATTATCGTTTCTTTCCGGCCGTTCGAGCCGTTACCGCGTTAGTTCGCGAAGGAACCCTGGGATCGATTGGCACTGTCAGTATTGACTTCCGGCGCTACAAGAATGCCTCTGTACCGGAAGGCCAGCCGTATTATCAGGTATGGCAGCCATTGCTGGTGGATATGGCCATCCACCATTTCGATCTGATGCGTATTGTTCTCGGTCAGGAGCCATCTCAGATCACCTGTCAGGCCTGGAACCCTCCCTGGAGCAAGTATGTCGATCCGGTTGCCGCTGCAGCCACGATCACCTTCGATAGTGGAGCAGTGGTCAGTTACCGTGGAAGCTGGGTGAGTCCTGGCCCGAAGACCTGTTGGAGCGGAGAATGGCACGTAGAGTGTACCAGGGGTGAGATTGTATGGACAAGCCGGGGTGATACGGCTTCTGATCAGGTCACCGTTCGTCCGTTAGGGAAGCGAACACGTCGAGTGAAGCTGCCTCAGATAGCGCTCACGGATCGACGTGGGAGCCTCCAGGCCTTTGTGCAGGCTGTTCGGACAGGTCACGAACCTGAGTGCTCTGGACGTGATAATCTCCACTCTCTTGCACTCATGTGTGCAGCTGTCGAGTCAGCGACCTCTCGTTTATGCATATCTCTTGCTGGGAGGGAGCCGGTTTCATACTGATGATCAGGTTTTCGGGTAGTGGTTAGATAGTAAGTGATGGACTTTGCCTCTACTCAGCCAGAGCGGACCCCTGGATCATACCTCTCACCCCGGAAGGTCTGACTCTGTGTCATAATAACTCCTGAAGGGATTATAAATTTGCTAGCATTTTCCGGGAAGAGTATCAAGTATGCAACAGGTTATTTTCCGCCTCTTAGGTCCGCCGGAAATTTACTGCAATAAACAGTTAATCAAAATTCCTCGCAGACGCTCACGTGCCTTGCTTTATTATATGGTCTCTACGCATACACCTCAACCGCGTGAACGCCTGCTAACCCTGCTCTGCGGGGAAATGGATGAAGAGAGTGCGCGCCACGCCTTTAAAACCATCCTCGCCGAGGTACGTGCCCAGTTGCGTAGTTTTGATCCTACCATCGATTGGATCGTGGGCGATGGAGACCAGCTTACATGTAACCCCCTCGCACCTATCTGGCTCGATACGGAGATCTTCGAAAAAGACTCGATAGCAACTTCGCGCAACCTGAACCAGGCCATCAAGCTCTATCGTGGCGATTTTCTTGATGGCTTCTTCCTGAAGGATTCTCCTGGGTTTGACTCTTGGGTACGCAATACACGCGATCATTTCCATCACCTTTACCTCTCCGCACTCCGTCAGCTCGGGGAAATGTATGAGTCCGATAATCAGTTGGAACAAGCCATTACCTGCCTCCACATGTTGCTTACTGCTGACCCATTGTCAGAGGAGGCTCATGCCCGCCTGATGCGCCTCTACTGGATTGCAGGCGATCGAACAGAAGCGCTGCGCCAATATGAAAGACTCCGCATCTTGCTTGCTGAAGAGCTTTCAGTTAAGCCCTCAGTTTCCACACAGGCCCTCTATGGGCAAATTGCGCACAGCAGTAAATGGCCTCCCATCTCTAAACTCTCTTCGTCACTTCCTCTCTTACATTCAACTCAGGCACCATCGAGACCCCCTTCTCAACGGTCTGATCTAGTTGCAGGAGAGCCTTCAGCACTACCGTTCGTTGGTCGTACAAAGGAACTGGCATGGCTCCGGGATCGCCTGGCTGGCCCCGCAAACGATCACCCATTGTTGCTTATACAAGGCGAAGCAGGTATCGGTAAGACGCGCCTCATCCAGGAAACGCTGAGGCGTTTCTGCTCGTCCTGGATCATTTTGCAAGGAACCTGCCAGGAGGTCGAGCGTAAGCATCCTTATCACGTTATTGTAGAGGCATTACGCCAGGGGCTGGCAGGGGAGGATCTAGCCAGACTCAGCCTGCCGGGAGTCTGGCTAGATCAGATCGCTCAGCTTATTCCCGATCGCCTTCAATTTGTAGAAACCTGGCTAGCGCCGGGCCTCATTGAACCAACCATCTTAGCCGATGCGCTGGTGGCGCTCTTGAATCAACTTGCTCGTCCCCAGCGGCCTTTGCTCCTGGTACTTGACGATCTTCAGTGGGCCGACAAAGCCACCCTGTCCCTGCTGGGACACCTGGTACGCTACGTCCAGCGGGGCAACGTGTTTCTCCTCGGTGCATTTCGCAATGACATAATAGAAAAGAGGTCGTCGCCATTACGCCAAAGTGCCTATCGCCAGAAAGCTCTTGCTGAGCTTGTACTGGCTCCTTTGCCACGCGCAGATATGACAGAGCTTGCAGCGCTCTTCCTCTCTCGTTGGCAGTCGAGCCCTTCTGGCAAGCGGACAGAGGATAGTGAGTATCTGGGTGACTGGTGCTACCTGTGGAGCGAAGGAAATCCTTTCTTCGCAGTCGAGTGGCTATCTCTAGCAGCAGAAGAACTTATAGCGGGACGGAATCTACCCGACGCCCTTATACCAGAGCCGATCGAAGCACTGGTCAAAACTCAGTTGGAGCTCTTAAGCCAGGATGCTACTGCTCTGCTTTCGGCGGCAGCCTGCCTGGGCCCATCATTTCATCTCTTAACTGCTGCTGCACTCATAGAACTTGATACACATACAACTCTGGCCGCCAATGATGAACTCGTCAAGCGATCCTTCATTGTCGAGATTCCTACTACCTCTCATGGCCATTACGCCTTCACCCATCGCGTTGTGAGAGATATAGTTCTTACCACCATGAGTTCGACACAGCGGTATCTCATGCAGCAGCTGATGAATGCCTTAGAAACCAAGACGCTCGCTGCTGTAGAACCTCGCCAGTCCTGAGAATACCGGTGACATGGCTTTCTTTTTTTGCAATCCCATTGTAACCTATCTGTAACCTTATTGTGACCCCTCTTGGGTATACTTTCACTGAGTGAATTGAACCAAGGGGCGCATCTTGATTTCCTTATTGGAGTGCTTCATGATGGTTCCCCCGAGCGAACAGCAACGTTCTTATTTTAGAAACATCAAGGTTCAACGCTGGCCCTGGTCTATTGAACGCAATAGCGACCTGGACCACCCATACGTTACTGCTGGCAATCGCGTTTACAGCATAGCGACCCAGCATGGCGAGTTTCCAGATATTGGCTGGCGCCAGCCCAGTGAAATGTCTGGAGTCTGGGATCATCCAATCAAACTACTGGATGGCTTCTGGTTCGGAATCACTTTTGGGCAACCCGATCCCGTTGGTTCTGCCGGTAAGATCCACTGGCTGACACACGCGAGTCGTTGGCGCATGACTCCTGGCGAGGTGGAAATCACCTATCGTTTACCAGGGCTCGAGGTGATGCGGCGCGAATACGGGGTGGATGATTACGAAGGGATGCTGGTACGCCTGGAATTCATTAATCAGGCTCGAGAAGAACTACCTTTAACGGTGCATTTCCTGGCACGCACGGATCTCCGTGCAGCCTGGTTGGGAGAGAATCGTTTGATCTGGCGCGATGGACGTGATGAGGCGGTTTTCCTGGACAACCATGCCTGCGTCGCAGCCTATAACACGGTGAATCCCGCCTCTGTGCTCTTTGGTGCGCAGAGGCGACCGTCAGCGGTAGTAATCGGAAGCGAAATTTGGGCTACTAAACAGACCAGAGGGCAGGGTATTTCGGGTCACTTGCGCTACCCACTGAACCTGCCCGCCGGGTCTTCAGAGGAGGTGATTTTTATCATCGCTGGCTCAACACGCTCGAGCAAAGCAGCAGCAGCAACTTTTCAGCGCTTACAAGCTGCCCCCGATGAATTGTGCGCACGACAGCGTCAACGCTACCTGCAGGTCATAGAGCGCTGTGCGCTCCACAGTGACGACGAACTGGTGGACACAGCTTTTGGTTGGGCCAAAGTCAACTTGCAAATGTTAGAGCGCAATGTGCCCGGCATCGGTCAGGGACTCGCTGCCGGACTCCCTGACTTCCCATGGTGGTTCGGTAAAGATACAACGTATTCTACACTGCCACTAGTGGCTACCGGCCAGTTTGAACTCGCCCTGACCTCTCTACGCAATCTTGCCCGTTACAGCCAGGCAATTAACAACGATGGTGGAGTGGTCCACGAAATCCTCACCCAGGGGCATGTACACGATAACGGTCACCTCGTCGAGATACCTCTCTTTGTACGCGCGTGCTATCACGCATTCCGCTGGACGGGTGATCGAGGCTTCTTGCAGGAGCTTTACAGCTTCTGCAAGCGCGGTCTCCTCGACGTAGTGTTAGGAACACACGACCTGGAGGGAAATTTATGTGCCACTGGTAAAGGTCTCAGAGAGACGCGTGAACTGCAGCAGGGTGGCGGGTTTAAGACGCTGGATATCGCCGCCTATACTTACGAGGCGCTGCTTTGCCTGGCAGAACTGGCCGAGGAGGCCGGCGACGCGGCCATCGCTCCTGAACTGCGGGAGAAGGCGCGGCGCTTACGTGATATCGTCAACACCTCCTGGTGGATCGAAGAAGAAGGCCTGTACGGTGATATCTACACATCGGCTGAAGCCTTGTCTTCATCGCACCAGGCGCTGCGAGCCGAAATGCCGTTATGGCGGCCTGGAGATCTTATTGAACTGGAGCATAGTGAAGCCCTTATTGAACGCTTTGCTGAACAGCACCAGTTTAGTAGAGAAGCCCTGGGGCAGGAACGCCCCTGGCTCTTGAAGCATATGATCGTGGCTACGCCGATGGAAACAGGCCTGGCCTCTCCAGAACATGCAGAACAAGCCTTCACGCGTCTCGAATCTAGCGAGTTCAATGGTCCCTGGGGGATTTACTTAAATCCCGAGACCGAAAGGGTAACGATGACGTTGCCTGATGGTATCATGGCCACCGCCGAGGCACAGTACCGGCGCATCGACCAGTCCCTGGCCTACAGTCACAAAATTGCAGCCATGCTCTCTCAAAGAATGCCCGGCGCATTCAGCGAAGTTTCACCGGATGGAGGGTGTTTCATCCAGGCCTGGTCAAGCTATGGCATTATCTGGCCGGTGGTTCACTATTTCCTGGGATTCCGGCCAGATGCCGCAGAACGCAGCATTCGCTTCATTCCCCATCTTCCCAGCACCTGGCGTACTGCACATTTACAAGACGTGCGTGTAGGGTCCGCCAGTATGAATCTGCAGGTGGTCGCAGCCGACCAGGAAACGCGGGTTATCCTGGAAACGAACGATCCCTTGTATCACATTACCCTCGGGTCCACGTGTTTACTAGCGAGGGAGCCTCGCCATGTTTCTCTGAATGGAGAAGCTGTCTCTTTTCGTATGGACTTCGTAGATGATCATCCAAAGGAGAATGGACACCCAACCTGGTGCGTGCTGCAGGCCCCTTCCACGAGAGGTCTACACCGTTATGAGTTACTTGTAGTCTGGTAATGTCTTTGTATCGCTTCACTACATTCGTAGTCTGTGCAGTTGCTAGCTCAACATTACAAAGCAGTGTCATGGCTCGTTGATGAGCCACCATCAGGAGGTTCGTTATGAGACGGTTCATCGTACCTTTGTTCGTCATTCTTACATTTATTCTAGCTGCCTGTGGTGGAGGTGGTACTAGCTCTAGCAGTGGCCCTGGAGGTGTTTCCCAGCAGGGTCTCGCCAGCGGGAACAGCTACCTCAGTTGCCCCAGTAGCACCAATACGACGGCCGCCGCACCGGAGAGTGGCACGGTCACCCTCACGGTCTCTGGCTGGTCTTCGTCCCCTGCCGAGGATGCGCTCGTGCAGCAAAACCTGCGTAACTTCGAAGCGTCGCATCCCAATATCAAGGTCAACTGGTCGCCTATCCCTGGTGATTACCCCACCAAGATGCGCGCCAATGTCGCCGGTGGGACTGTCCCCGATGTCTTCTACCTGCAACCAGGCATGTCCAGCGAATACATCGGTGCCGGCAAGCTGCTCAACCTATCTCCCTATATGGCGCGGGACGGGATCAAGGCCAGTGACTACTACTCTGCGTTGACCAATCCCTTCACCTGCACCAGTGGCCAGGTCTTTGGGCTGCCCAAGGACTGGAACAGCCTGGGCGTCTTCTATAACAAGCAGATGTTCCAGGCCGCAGGGTTGTCTACTCCGACTGCGAGTTGGACCTGGGATGACTTGAAGGCAGACACGCAAAAACTGACGAAAAATCCTGGCGCGCCCAATTCGGTGTACGGCATCGTCCTGTCTGCCGATGCATCCCGTTGGGGCGCCTTCTTGCTGGCAAATGGAGGTTCAGTCCTGAACAAGAATGGGACACAGGCCACCTTCAATAACCAGGTCGGGGTCAGTGCTCTGGATTTCTACGCGAGTTTTCTGAAGAATAACACCGGTGCTCTCCCTACTACTGTTGGGGCGCCGTGGAATGGAGATGCCTTTGGCAAGCAACGAGCGGCCATGGTGATTGAAGGTGGCTGGCTCATCCCCTACATGGCGACTACCTACCCGAACGTCCAATATGGCATCGTACCCCTACCGATGTCCTCCAACGGCAAGCGTGCGGACCTGACCTTCACGAATGCCTGGTCGGCCTATTCCGGTACGCAGCATCCTGAGGCAGCCTGGGAACTCGTCAAGTACATGACGGGGTCGACCGTGCAGTCAAGCCAACTCAATGCCGGCTTTGCCCTGCCAACTCTGCAGAGCCTTGCCAATGCCGACTACTTCACGTCGCATCCCGATGTAAAGGTGCTCTTCGATGCCGCAAGCTATAGCTACGCGGACTACTACGGGCCGCAGGATGCTGCCATCCATACCGATCTGGCGACGGCGATACAGGAAGTGATGCTGGGCAAGCAGGATGCGCAGACCGCCTTGAATAATGCGGCAACCCAGGTGGATTCCTCGTTGCAGGGAGGGTGATGTTCGTAACAGCTTAGCCAGGTTGTGCAGCGCCGGGTCCTTAAGCGTGAAAACATATGCTGCATTACGCCTCTGCTCAGAGGAGGGCAGAGGCGTAGTGTACAGGCCATAGCGATAAACAAGTAGCATATCCTCCCGGCTGATGTTCGCAAGTCAACCAGAGATGTAAAAAGGCCTATAACTCTTCGCATAGACATTAGGAAGGAGAACATTATTATGGCTACAGAACCAGTAGGACCATCCATTGCAGCCGCTCCACCGCTCACTGCGGAAGGACGGCAGAGGTTGATGCGTGGTATGCAAGGCAAACCAAAACGGCTTGGGCGTGAGACGCTCACTGCCTACCTCTTTCTTGCTCCATACCTCTTCGTCCTGTTTGTCTTCCTCATCTTCGTCGCGCTGTATGGGCTCGGTCTCAGCCTCTTTAAGGTGGATATTGGCTTTACCACGCCCGAGTTTGTGGGGCTTCAAAACTATCAAAGGCTCTTCGAACAGCTCTTCACTAACCCCGGCCTGAGCCTTTTTTGGATATCAATGGTCAACATCCTCAAATTTGTCATCGCGGTGGTGATCGGCCAGACCATCCTGGCGTTGATTTTGGCCATGATCTTACAAGCAACGATATTTGGCAGGGGCATCTTTCGCACCATCTTTTACATCCCTGCCGTGACCTCCTCGGTGGCAACGGCCCTGATCTTTCTCTGGCTCTACAATCCCGATGGCCTGATCAACTACCTGCTCTCGCTGGTACATATCAACGGGCCAGACTGGTTGAATGATCCCCTGTTCGCCTTGCCCTCCCTGATGCTGCTCAACATCTGGACCACCGCCGCCTCGTTTATGATCTACTTCTTGGCCGCCTTGCAGGATCTGCCCAGGGAGCTGCTCGAAGCATCCTCGGTCGATGGAGCCAATCGCTTCCAGACCTTCAGGCACATTACGGTACCGCTCTTGCGTCCGACCATCTTCCTGGTGGTAGCGCTGGGTACCATCGGGTGCTTCCAGATGTTTGACCAGGCCAAGTTCATGACCAATGGGGGACCGCTCAACTCGACATTAACGCCCATGCTGGAGATCTACAACGCCGCCTTCCAGGATAGTCACTTCGGTTTAGCGGCAGCGATGTCGGTGATCCTCTTTATTATCATTTTCGTCGTGACGATCATCCAGCGGCGCTTGATCGAGCCGAGTGCCAGTAATCGGTAAGGAAGGAGCAAGCTCATGGCACAAGTATCAACACAAGCACAAGCAGCCGTCCGACCTGTAGAGGTGGCGCGCGAGCTGCGTCCCGAGCGACACATTAGCTGGTGGCACCTGGTTGTGTATATCTTCCTGGCCATCTTTACCATCACCTCGATCGGGCCGCTGGTCTTTACGATTATCTCCTCGTTCAAATCGATGTCGGAGGTGCTGGCCTTTCCGCCGACCATCATTCCGCGTCTCTGGATCTGGACCAACTATGCGACTGTCCTGGCCGACCAGGACTTCCTGCGTTGGATCCTCAATGTGTTCATCTACGCCGCCGCCGCCATGGTGCTCAATGTGATCTTCTCATCGATGGCCGGCTATGCCCTCTCGCGCCTGAACTTTCCGGGCAGGAATATCATCTTCCTGGTGACCCTGGCGGTGATGATGATCCCCTTAGCCGTGACGCTCATTCCCAAGTTTCTGATCATCAATAACCTCCACCTGGTCAACACCTACCTGGCGCTGATCCTGCCTGCGATGGCGCAACCGTTCTCGGTCTTCATCATGGTGCAGTTCATGAAAGGGCTGCCCAAAGAATTGGAAGAATCGGCCATGATCGATGGAGCCACCACCTGGCGCACGTTCTACCAGGTTATTCTGCCCCAGGTCAGGCCAGCGCTCACTGCAGTGGCTATTCTGACATTCCAGGGGGCCTGGAATGACTTCATTTGGCCCCTGGTCGTACTGGGGACGCGAAACATGTATACGCTGCCGCTGGGGCTGTTCTTCTTCAAGAGTGCCCACTACACGGAGTACAACCTGATGCTCGCCAGTTCGATGTTCAACACCATCCCGATCTTGGTCCTGTTCTTCATCTTCCAGCGCTACTTCATCGAAGGCGCGGTGTCTTCAGGTGTGAAGGGGTAATCTCTTGTAATCACGAAGGGGATATCCGTTCCTGATAGCAAGGGACCCTTCTCCCGTGAACTGATCGCATAAGTACCAGAATGGGAAAGGTTCAAGGTGGAAATCGTAAAATGGCACGTTCCATCTCAAGCAGACCTCGCTATCGACAGCGAGGTCTTACATACTCTTTGGCAAAAAGCGCTGGCCGCGTTACAATCGTTGCAAACTCCGCTGGGTGTGAAGGCCAGCGGGCAGGATGATCAATTCCATGCTATTTTCGGGCGCGATTCTCTCTGGACCGTGCTACTGGCGCTGGAGGCCGACCACCTTGTGCAGGCAACCGAGACACAAATAACAAGCATGCACGCTTCTTCTCTTTCATATCTTTCTTCCTACCATAGCTGGCTGCATGAACTGGCGGCCAGTGTGCTGAGAGGGCTGGCGAGCCTGCAAGGGCGTGTCGTAAATGATATCAATGAAGAACAACCCGGTCGCATCATTCATGAATACTGGGACCCCACGCCACGGCGTATGATTGTGTCAGGCTGGCCGGTTATCAATGGACGCTACTACGGAGCCTTCGATGCAACGTTTCTGTATGTCGTCACGGCAGCGCGGGTCGATGCGTGCTTCCATGACCAGGAACTGTTAGAAGAACTCTGGCCACATATCGATGCAGCGCTCCATTGGATGCTGGATTGGTCCGATCTCGACCGGGATGGCCTGGCGGAGTATAGCAGGCGCAACCCCGAGGGACTGGGCCTGGCAAACGAGGTCTGGAAGGACAGTGGGGAAGCTGTTCAGCCACCCGCGCATGAAGTACTCCTCCACCCGCTCGCCTGGATCGAGGTCCAGGGATATGCCCTGGCAGCCTATACCAGCTATATCGAGCTGGCCAGCAAGCTCAAGCGCCTTGATCCTGCTCTGCTCCTGGAAATCCAGCGTCGCGTAGAAGGTCTCCAGCATGGACTCACACGTTTCTGGCTTGCCGGTGAGCAATTTCCCGCCGTTGCCCTGGATGGTCAGAAACGACCTGTAGCCGTTGTCTCATCAAATCCAGGGCACCTGCTCTGGAGCGGAGTTATTGACAAACAGCAGGCAGAGCAGATATCTCAGCGCCTGGTGCAGCCCGATATGCTCACACCCTGGGGAGTACGCACCCTCTCGGAACAGGCATACTACTACAACCCTTTCATGTATCACTGTGGTGCCGTCTGGCCTTTCGATAATGCTGTGATCGCAGCAGGCCTGCATCGCTACGGTTTCAACGCGGAGGCTCACCGCATTGCTCATACCGTCCTGCAGGCCATCTGCACGATTGATGCTCCTGTAGAGCTTTACATGGTGTTACCTTCCGGCTGGATTCGTTCTCCACGTATCGAGCAAGAATGGGTTCTCATGGACTACTTCTACGCCAGTAGCTTTCAAGCATGGACGATGGCTGCCATACTCTACCTGGCATCGCTGCTCTTGTATGGCTGAGTACAGTGACAGTTTGTACAGATCGTTGGCAAAACTGGTGGCCTGGCTGTGTTCTGTTCTTCTTCTCGAAGCATAGATATCATTCCTCAGATGCCCAACCTTAAGGTATCAAAGAATGCTCCCCGTCTCGGTTTCAGCGCGTGGTGCAGCTGCTCGTCAGCTTTGGGGACGTGTCCACCTTGCTGGTCTACGCGAGGAGTTGTTCAATCGTGTGGAGCAGTTGGTCTAATTCGAAGGGTTTTGCGACACCGGTGAGGTGACGTTCCTGAAGCGCTTGTGTGGGCAGGTTGGCGCTCATGATAATGGCGGGGATGTCTGCAAGGTCTGTGTTAGCATGCAGGCGGTCATAGAGGGCGATGCCGTCCATGCCAGGAAGTTGGTAGTCCACCAGGAACAGGCTCGGTTTCAGGTCATGCACCACCGTGAGCGCCTGGAAACCGTCCGTCACGAGTAGGGCTTGATACGGACTCTCCGTGAGCAGCATCAGCACGAGAAAGGTGCCCACATCCTCGTTGTCTTCCACCACTAAAATGATTTTCCCGTCGGTCTGGTCCTGTACCGAGGAGTGATGTCGCGTGTCAATCATCATGCTTCTCCTCCTAGTGTGGCTACTACTGAAGTTTGTCATTCACTCTATAAACACGTACGGAAAGAGAAGGTGGTGACAGAGGTCCTCGTTTGTCGGGTCGTGAGGATGCAGAGAAGGTGAGTGAGCCATCACGTGACTACTCAATTCCTTGCCATGGACAAGGAAACCGTGGTGCTCTGGGAGAGTGTGTACGGCCAATGACGAGCAGAAGTGAAGCGAAACGCAACCATCATACGTGTAAAAGATGTGATTCTCGTACCTGCTCCTCGCTGTAAGGCAAGAAGTAGGTGTGGGCCTTGAGGTCACAAGGGAAATCGTCCTGGATGTAGAGCATGAAACAGAGAGAGAGGATATAGCTGTAACGAGGACAGATGCAGCCATTCCCTCCCTGAGGAGTACGTCGCTATGGAAGCATTTCTCGTCACGTTCGCAGTGGTGAGCCTGCTCATTATTGCGGGCATGGTCATCAGTGTGCGTCTCTATGCTCGAGGTGCACTGGGTATAGGTGGGTTCAGACGGATACGACGGGTGCGCTCTCTCAGACCTGAGCCCGGTGGCACTGTGATTGAAGAGACAATTGAAGAGATTGTCGAGGAGCAAGTCCCTGTTGAAGCAGAGGTCTAGCGCGTGAGCACCATTGCGCCCCTCCTCACCGTGAGGAGGGGTGGAAACCACCTCGTCACTTCTATGGTAAGCACAGCGTGCTCGCAGAAAGGATGAAGGGGAGTGCCATTATTCTCTTCCTCGGTGCTGAAGTGAATGCCTTTATCGCGGGAGTACGTGAGACGCCTCATGACCTGGTCACCATGGTTCACATAATGACCGGTAGCCTTCCGAGAAGGGTACAGGCTGGAAAAGACGGAGAGGCTGCTTCTCGCCAGGATGGGGAGCCAGAGGAGAGTATTCCAAAAAACGAGATCTGAACACGCCAGCCACTTGTCATATTCGTGGGTCTCTCTCCTGTGAGCAGGTGGGGCTTGCACGTGCTCACCGCTCGATGCGACTCATTGCTCTTGCCCAACGTCTCGCCAGATTTCAAGAGGATGCCACCGCGAGAGAGGTCAGAAGAGGCTCTCTCATCAGGATGTACGTGCTCTTCCCGGTGTGCCGGGCATATTGAAGCGAAAGACGGAGCGGGAACGTGTAGAAAGCAGGAAGGGTGGTGTTTATTGAGTACGTGTGCCTGCTGGACCGCAGCAGGGATACACGATCAAGCAAAGGAGGTTGCTATGTTCATACTACTGGGTGAGCTTCCGCTCATCACGATCAACCTGGGGAATATGCATCTGGCTGTCTATCTAAGCCAGGTCATGTACCTGTTGGTTGCGGCCTTTGTCGGCTTTGTGGCCGAGTTCATGGTCGGCTGGCGGCTGCCCTTCGGGATCATCGGGGCGATCATTGCTGCGCTGGTGGGGATGTGGATCGTCACCAACGTGGTGATCCTCGTCATTCCTGGTGATCCCGTCTTCTTCGGAGTGCCGCTGTTCAAAGCGCTGATTGGGGCCACCCTGTTCGCGGCGCTCTGGTACCTGCTGACCTACCGCGTCTGGCACCGCCGCCAGCCGTACTACCAACGTCAAGTCCCGGTCTAAGTACAGCCTTGCGTGGAAAAGATACGGAATGCACGCTGCCGAAGCTGGAGCAGCCTGTGCAGGACATGTGGCCAGACCGGATGCCGAGCAGGCGAGAGGCGACCAGGGGATCAGGATGCGCGTGCGCGTTCCACGCTAGCTCCAACAGAACAGCAAGCGATCAGCGAGCTGAACACGATCGGCGCCGTCAAGGATGCGCCAACGACGCTGGCGCGTCTAGCCTTTGGCTCAGGCGCATGAAAGGAGTCTCATGACCAGTTTGAATGGGGGCAAGTCGAATGGCTATACGGTGAAGGATAAAGCGAAGGATGTGGCACTCACTACCCTTGCTACCGTGCAGGACACTGTCCAGTCCGGCCTGGCGAAGACGCAAGACACCGTGCAAAGCGGGCTTGACGCTGCACAGGATGCCTGGGCGGAGCATGTGAAGCATGCGAGCAAGAGCTTGAAGAAAGTGCAGAAAAAGATGAAGCCCGTCGTGGCATCCATGCAAGACACCATGCAAGCGGGCCTGGAACAGACCCAGGACGCGCTACAAAGCGGACGTGATGGTGCGCAGGATGCCTGGGCAAAGAAAGTCAAACAAGCCAGGAAGAGCTTGAAGAAGGCACAGAAAAAGATGAAGCCCGCTCTGGAATCCGTGCAGGATAGCATCCAGTCAGGGCTAGAGCAGACGCAGGATGTGTTGCAAGGCGGACTTGGCGCGGCGCAGGTTGCGCTGGGTAAGAATGTGAAACAAGCTCGGAAGGGCATAAAGAAGGCAAAAGAGAGCCTGCAAGCTGTTCAGGATTCTGTGCAGCACGAACTGGGCACATATGCACGCAAACGCAGGGTGGCAAAAACATTGGTCCGCCTTGGCTTGCTTGCAGGTGTGGTAGTGGCGCTGCTGTACACGCCATGGCCTGGCTCAGAAACCCGGCACCAACTGGTTGTATGGTGGCAGCGACTTTTCCCACAGCAAGGGTAGAGTGAGATGCCTTGCGGGCGGCCTTGAAGAGGTCGCCCGCAAGGCATCTCATCGTGCGTGACACGGCACACGTAGCCAGCACTGGGATTTTGGGGGTGAAAAAAATGTCGAGACCCCTGATATGACGCGCGTTGGTCGGCTGACGCTCTAAAAAAGGAACTGAGACGAGAAGTTGAGTCTTCTCTTCTTGAATACTCGTGTTACTAGCAGCTACTGAATTTAAGCGTGTTTCTTTTTAAGGAGAAAAGGCATGACGGTTACTTTTACGCAACTCATTGTCTGGGTTATCGTCGCCGCGATTGTTGGCTTTTTAGGAGAACTGATTTCGGGCCGCCGCGCACCTGCTGGTATTCTCGGAGCAATCATGATTGGTCTGTTCGCGATTTTCCTGATTGTCGGCTTCTTCCATTTCAGTATCGCCGGAGAACCAAAGCTGGATGGGGTCCCCATAATCAGCACGATCATTGCCGCAGTTATCCTGGTCATCATCTGGAGCAGCCTGGCGTATCGGAGTAGATAAGTGGCGAGGAGTTTCTTCCAAACCTCGCCACGCATAGGGTCTTCCGCGAGGTTAATGACACTTGTCTGATCGCTTGCTAGAAAATAAGCCATTTGGAAGCATCTCTTGCCATCTGAATCATGGGTTGGTATCCTTCCCTCATGCCTGAAGAAGAACTGAGGGAAGGATACCTGATGCTCTTCCCAGAGCCTTGCAAGCCAATGAGAATAACCATCTCCATTTTTAACTCTACCATAAAATTAGCCCGATACTACTATTGAATTAGCCCGATACTACTATAGTATAGACTCTGCCATTGCGCTTTGGGAAAAAGTCCAGTTATACTTACAAAGATCGAATAGGACCTGACATCAATCGTGCGCCGGCATTGTTCACCTAACCTGGTCCTCGTGCCCACTGGGCTAACTGGGTTTTCATTTGGTATACGTTGTGAATAGGGAGGGGATGAGCAGCACATCCCCTCAGAAGCCGGAGGATTTATCATGAGCGATAACGTTGTGCCTACCGCTACTGCCCCTACTCGCGTGAATATCTCCAGTACCAAGTCGCATGGTTCGCTCGACGCCGATATCATCATCAAGAACGCGCCGGACCCGGTGTTCGTCTCGGACCTGGAAGGCAAGATTCTCTCGGCCAACGATGCGGTCTACGAACTGCTGGGCTTTCGCACCGACGAGGTGCTGGAGCAGTCGCTCTCGCGCTTTATCAGCCCCGAAGAGACACGAGAGTTTACCGCTGCCTTGCGCGAGGTGATCGAGCGCGGCGCCACGCGCAATGCCCGGCTGAACCCCCGCAGTGCCTCTGGCGAAGTGATTCCGACGACACTCAACGCCTCGGCGCTGCGCGACGCGGATGGGAAGGTCATCGGCGCCATCGGCATTCTGCGCGACATGCGCGAACTGGATAAGGCGCGCGCCTATGCGGATAGTCTGATTAAGAATGCGCCGGACCCGGTGTTCGTCTCGGACCTGGAAGGCAAGATTCTCTCGGCCAACGACGCGGTCTACGAACTGCTGGGTTTTCGCACCGACGAGGTGCTGGAGCAGTCGCTCTCGCGCTTTATCAGCCCCGAAGAGACGCGAGAGTTTACCGCTGCCTTGCGCGAGGTGATCGAGCGCGGTGTCATCCGCAATACGCGCCTGAATCCCCGCAGTGCCTCTGGCGAGGTCATACCAACCAGTTTGAACGCCTCGGCGCTGCGTGACGCGGATGGGAAGGTCATCGGCGCCATCGGCATTCTGCGCGACATGCGCGAACTGGATAAGGCGTTGGCGTACTCGGACAGCCTGATTAAGAACGCGCCGGACCCAGTGTTCGTCTCGGACCTGGAAGGGAAAATCTTGCAGGCGAATGACGCGGTCTACGAGCTGCTCGGCTTCCGTCCAGACGAGGTGCTGGAGCAGTCGCTCTCGCGCTTTATCAGCCCCGAAGAGACGCGAGAGTTCCTCGCTGCCTTGCGCGAGGTGATCGAGCGCGGCGCCACGCGCAATGCCCGGCTGAACCCCCGCAGCGCCTCTGGCGAAGTGATTCCGACGACACTCAACGCCTCGGCGCTGCGCGACGCGGATGGGAAGGTTATCGGCGCCATCGGCATTCTGCGCGACATGCGCGCCTATGAGAAAGTGGTACGCGACTTGCAGGAATCGAAGGCCGAGCTGCAGGAGAAGATTCTGGATCTGGAGAAGTTCGAGGAAGTGGTGGTAGGCCGTGAACTCAAGATGATCGCGCTGGAGAAAGAGATTGAGAATCTCAGACGGGAATTGGACAAGGTACATCGGGGACAGAAATGGACGTAGTGCAGCCGGATGCGCCGAAGCAGGCGGGGACAAGCCAGGCATCTGGGGAAGAGAGGGAGTGGGAATGGCTCCGACAGGAGTACGTGCGCCTACTGGAGCAGAAGAAAGCTCTAGAGATGCGTGTGCTCAAGAGCGAGGAGCGGCGCCGTGCCTTCATCCATATTCTGAGTGACCTGAACACCGTCAATCGGAAGTTGGCCGATCAGCGCAAGGTGATGATCCACATTCTGGCCGACTACGAGAAGGACCGCAGCCGCCTTGCCGGGCAAACTGAGCGCCTGGATAATTCCCGGCGTGCTCTCATGCATATCCTCCAGGATGCGCACCAGTCCAACCTGCGCTTAGAAAATAGCCGGAAAGCCATGATTCATATCATGAGCGATCTGAAAGAGACGACGGCGGAGGTGCAGCGCCGTGAGCAGGAGTTGCGGGAGAAACAGGAACAGCTTGTGCAGGCCGGGAAGCTGGCGACGCTGGGCGAGCTTACCACTGGCGTCGCTCATGAACTGAATAATCCACTGAACAACATCGGCCTGTTCATAGGCAATGCCATCGATCTTATCGAACTCGGCATGGCGGACCCGCAACACATCTTGCAGGAACTGCATAGTGCGATGCAGCAGGTCCGCAAGGCGACAGAAATTATTTCGCACCTGCGCACATTTGGACGAGCTGCTTCGGTAAGCTTTGAACCGGTGGCCGTCAACCAGGTGATTGAGCGTGCGATCTCACTCATGCAGGAACAATTGCGCCTGCGGCAGATCGAGGTGGAAATGCATTTCCCTGCAGAGGATGTGATCGTGATAGGCAATGCGATCCAACTGGAGCAGGTCTTTCTCAATCTGCTGACGAATGCGCGTGATGCGATGGCCAACGCGGCACGCAAGGTGATTACGATTACATGTACGGCGAAGACGGATGTGGGGGAGATTAGTTTTCGTGATACAGGCCCGGGCATACCAGCCGGATACGAACAACGCGTCTTCGATCCATTCTTCACTACAAAGGAGGTTGGTGCTGGAACGGGTCTTGGCCTCTCAATTACGTACGGCATCATCAAGGAGCACCAGGGCACCATCACGGTCGCACATCACCCTGATGGGGGGGCCTTGTTCTTCATCCAGTTTCCGCTTAGACGTTCATGAATTGGAGGGCGCTTAGACTATGAACGATCCATGGGTTCTCATTGTTGACGACGACACGGCACTCTTGCAAGCGCTACCCCAGGCGCTCTACCTGCGCCTGTCTGGGGTGAAGGTAGATACGTCTGATTCGGCACCCAGGGCGCTTGAGCAGATCCAGGAGCATGATTATGATGCCATCGTGGGTGACATCAAGATGCCAGGGATGGATGGGCTGGCGTTGCTAGCGAAGATCCAGGAGCTACGGCCAGATACGCCTACGCTGCTGATTACCGGCCATGGCGAGCATGACCTCGCGGTCCAGGCTCTGCGGGGTGGAGCTTACGACTTTATTCAGAAGCCGATCGATCGCGACTACCTTGTGGCCGCGTTGCAGCGCGCTATTCAAACGCACCAGTTACGGCGGCAGGTGGTTGAGCAGCAGTTGGCCCTGGAGTTGCATGCACGCTCGCTTGAGCGGATGGTGCAGAAGCGGACGCAGGAACTGGTGGAGGCCAATGCGATGAAAGATAAGTTCCTCAGCATGGTCTCGCACGAATTGAGGACGCCGCTCACCAGTTTGAAGGCGAGGGCGCAACTGCTGCACCGGCAGCTTGAACGTGCAGATTCGACGGAAATGGTGGGCCTGGGCCTGGTGGACATGGAGCGCTCGATCTGCCGCATGGAAGTGCTCGTGAAGGATCTGTTAGACGCTTCTCTCATAGAGACAAACATGTTTGTCTTGCGTCGCAAACGCTGTAACCTGGTCGAGCTGTGCCGGAATTTACTAGACGAGTACACGGCGGGAAGTGGTCCTGCACTCATATTCGAGGCTCCTGGCGAACCAATTGAGGCCGAGGTGGATGCGGACCGTATCAGCCAGGTGATGATCAATCTGCTGTCCAATGCGCGCAAGTACTCGCCGAAGGGGTATCCTATCACTGTGACGCTGCAGCAGGTGGGGTATGAGGCTATCATCTCGGTGCGTGATATGGGAGTTGGGATTCCTGCCGAGGAACTGCCCCATATTTTCGAGCAATACTACCGCGTTCCAGGTGTTGAAACGCAGCCTGGTTCACATACTGGCCTGGGGTTGGGACTCTATATCTCGCGTAAGCTCGTGGAGCGACATGCTGGACGCCTCGATGTACAAAGTGTGTTGGGGGAAGGAAGCGTGTTCTCCATAGTGCTGCCGCTGTTCGTCGATTCTGCAACGGAGGACCTGGATGTCACAAAGCTCGCCCCACATACCCAGGCGGTATGGACGATAGCCCATTAATGATCCTGCTCTAAGGTGCTTCTTTTCTCCTAGGAGGAACATCAGCTTGCCGTTCTTTAGCATCGCGTCATGGAAGCGAGTGGCTAGTACACGGAGGCCCAAATACTTCTGTGGTTAAACGGTCAAGGGTTTTCCTTCATATGTCCATTTAAAGGGTTTGGCCGTTTGATTGTAATACTCGATGAAAAGCCAGTACTTTTTTCTCTAATTCTTCCACAGAGGTAAAAGAACCACGTTTGAGCAATTTGCGGATGCCATCCCGAATCCTTGTGAGGATTTGCATCAGAGTAGCCGTCTGGTATTCTCTCCATTGGAATACATTTTTCGCAACTGATCTGGAAGAGATGCGGGATCAGTGCTGGCTTTGGAGAAAAAACCATGAGCTTGTGATGTGTAGGCGACGATGGCAAGACCAGTTTTTCTTCTCTTGGAGGTAGGGATGCTTTGTTGCAGCGCGAGAGTCCTCCCGGTCTTGTCTGCAATGTTCTCAAGGCTGAGACAGCATGCGAAAAAGGCACTGATCACGTCTCTGACAAACGTCTTCGGGAGAAGCATTTTCGAGGAGTGGCGGCTGGGCACTCCGTTTCCCTAGAGGTCGCCCTCTTTAGGAAATCCCATGTTCCGTCACGATGAGACGTACTAGCGCACCGTAGGTGCCTCACACACCACCTTCATGAGACCTCATTGGTCCCCATCCTTTCCGCGAGGGTACCCGGGACGGCTACTTTGTCCTGAGTACAGCAAGGCTCTGGCTTCAAGCGTTCTGCCAGAGGACGTGTACTTCCATCCTCGGTGGTTGAGGTTCGGGCAATCCTGCCCTCACCCTAGTGCGCGGAACTCGCAGGCCTCAAGCTACAACGCTTTCGCTTTTTGCCCGCTTTCCCGGCATGCTGTTGTTCCCTTTGGCTTTCACCGCCAGGTAAGCCGTTGTTCCTAGAACTTCCCTCGAATTCTAGCCGATTCTCTCGGCGATCTCATCGTGCGTGACACGGCGCACGTAGCCAGTACAGGGTGTCCTATAAGGCCTTATTGCTCTCAACCTTCTGCCCTTCAAGGGCGATCTCACGAGCGCCGAAGCGGCGCACACGGACGTCCCATCTAGCCATCACGGGGATATCTGACTAAACTGAGAGGCGATCATCCTGGATGATCGCCTCTCGATATGCTATCAAACAGCATGCAGAACTGTGATTACGGTATGGTCACATCCTGTAATACTACAGGGCCTAGTGTGTAGTCCAGTTCGGTAGACTGATTGACTCCTGATGGTGTTATTACATCCATCACCTTCGGCACTGTGCTCGGGTTCACCGTACAGTGTGGATCATTGCTCGCAGTAGCACAAACACCGAACTGGAACGGCTGAGGTGTCGAGGCGAAGCTACGTGCCTGGTCAGGACTAAAGCCATCCTGGCCTGTCAACACGACCGTAAAGCCCCATCCCGATCCGGGCACTTCACCTGCTGTGGAAACGAGGGTAGATGTAGGCACACTGAAAGTGATGAAGCGCGAGATGGCATTAGCGCTAATGTTTACAGTACCCAATGTGGTGCCGTGAGCGTCGATGTAACGCTGCCCAAATCCTTGTACCTCGATGAGCCTGCTCCAAGCTGAACTCGCCGCAATTGTATAGTTGCGCTGTGGGAAGGATGCTGCCGTCGAGGTGTTGCTTGCCGCAGCATTCGGGTCATGTACATACACATCCACCAGTTGCGCTCCAAGTGGGCTGCCAAAGGTTGGTGACAGGTCACGTACCTTTAGTTTATAGGTGACCGTCTTGCCGTCAGGACTGAGGATGACGCGGAACTCCAGGATGTCGAAGGCCCCTGCGTGGAAGGCACTATCCGTAGGGTAGGCATAGTTTCCAGGGCCGTTATCATCGCCAGAGGGATCCGAAGCGTCAAAGAGCACAGTACCGGGTGTGAAGTCGAAGACGATGGAGCGCTCAACGTGCGCGGTAGCACCGTTGGGACTGACAGCCACGACGTTCAGCACGGTGGTTCCTCCCGTTATCGGAAGCGAGACGCTGAAGGAACCATCAGGGTTGGTTGGAGTGTTCGCTGTGGTGGTCTGGCTATTATTGTCGGTATTGGTAGCCGCCACGTAGATCGTGTTGCCTGGCACCGACGTGCCGGTGACAGTAACCGGCGAGCCATTGACCGCCGATTGATCCGGTGGTAAAGTCACAGTGAGGCTGGTCTGCCCCTGCTGATGCGCCACATAGCGGTTGAAGGTATTGGCGGGCTGCTCTAGCAGTTTGTTCTCGCTGATATCGCGGAGCAGACGCACATAGACACCAGCAGACCAGGTGAGTGGGGCTGCAGAGCCTGCGGGATGTCCATTCTGGAAGCCGATCGAGGCCACAGTGGGATCGGTGCTGAAAGGCGAGGGAGCGAGATCGGGCAACTCCCAATCTTGCTCGGGAATCAAACCTACGCCCGAGCCAAAGCGCCGCATCGTATCGAGCAGGGTGAGTGCTGTGGCCCTATCAGCGCTGACCAGGTCATACTCACCACGCTCCTCTGTAAGCAACGGCCAGACATGTCCAGTGCCTTGCCCGGTAGGAGGCCAGGGGTGCCCATTGGTAGAGCCATCGCCGTAGCCGTCACCGTTGTAGCGGTGCCAGCCTGGTCCGCTTGCCGTGTTGGTCTCAATGGTCGCATCGACTACCGGCAGCGACTCAGTCACGGCTGAATCATTGAAAGGCTTGAGGCCGAGGCGCACCAGCTCAAGGAAGCCCGCGTCGATCACACTCCGTTGGTCGAGCGTGGGACCACCATTGCCGACGTTGTAGCTAATCGCTGCGTTCGGGTCACCTGTCTTAGAGAGGCGAATAAAGTAAGGGTGTGAGGCCAGCGGACCATTGGTGGTAACGGTCCATCCCTCCACGGAACGCTGCCAGTCGTCGGCCACACCGAGCCAGACCTGTGCGCTCTGTGTATCACCGTTGACTTTGGCGATGTCAGCTGCCGCCACCAGGCCAGCGATCTCGGCGGAGATGGTGGATGGCGAGAAGCCGCTCTGCTCTTCCCAGCGCTCAGGACCAAATGAAGGGCCATGGCTTATCACAAAATTTGCCGCTGGCTTGATGTGGTTCTGGTAGAGGTCGGCCCCAGTCATCCCAAGCTGGTAGGCCATGATGATGGGATAGCTGACTTCATCGAGTTGCGTGTTGAAGGAGTCAGGCGCGGGCTGACCGTTGAGCAGGCTGTTGCGTGGCATCGAGCCGTCAGGGCGTTGCTGCTGAAGGAACAGGAAGTTCACGATGTCACGCGCCGTTGAGAGGTCGCCATCCAGCAAGAGACCCGTCCATGCTTCGTAGACGTCGCGTGCGAAGACCTCGCGGTAGGAGCCGAAGAAGAGATTGTTGGGGTCGCCAGCCGAGACGGATTGACCCCAGGGTGAAGTGAGACTCGCTACCACTGCGCCAGGGAAGGTCTTGTCTTCGGAAGCCTTCACTACGTTCGCGCTGAGATAGTATTCGTCAACCAGTTGATGCCACTGGTCACCCGGCATCCCGTCGAGATGTTGCGGTGGGGCGATCAACCCGTCATCATATGCTTCCCATCCCGATTCGTAGCGCTTAACGAGCTTGTTGAATTTGGTGGCGAGTGTCCCTTCGGCTGCGCTCACTGCATCAGCCTGGTTTGTGCCAAAGCCTAGCGCCAGCGTCAATTCGCCGCCAGAGAGATTCACCTGCGCTGTCTGTACCAGATTACCGTTGTCAGCCTCAGTAAAGGTGTTGGTGAGGGCGTGGGCGGAGTCGAGTTGCGCCAGGCCGTCACTTGCGGCACCAACGAAGCCGTTGCTCACCTGGATAAAGGGTTTCGAGGCGTCCAGGGCACTGTAGACTGGTACTGCATAGGTGCGGTTGACCGCATTGGAAGTCGTTTTGATATCGAAGGCTATAGGCACGTTGTGCCCTGTAGTGGTGTCGATGATGCCGGTGTCGCCACCACCGTTACCGGAACCACCACCGCCATTGCCGTTGATGCTGGGGTCGTAGCGCACATAGAGCTTGTAGGTGGACAGGTCGCCAATAAGTGGCTCAAAGTGTACATGCATTGCCACCGTATTGTGGTCAGGGTCGGTCAGGTAGTCGGTAGTAATGCGATACTTACCGCTCCTGGCGGTGGTCGTCACACGGCAGTCAAGTGCATGAGAGTCGAGAGCCTGCACCGTGTAGGTGGTGTCGCGCGTCTGCAAGTCGGTGAAGGTGCTGCCGTCTGTGACGATGTATTGGAGGGTTTCGACGTTGGTATTGTCTGCGGTAGGATAGTAGACATCGCTGAGGACACCATTAGCAATCGTGTACCAGACCTTTGAGGTCCTGTTGCGAGCGGTGCCCAGGCAATCCTTGCGCGACAGGTCAAAATGTGAGAGCGCTCCAGGGCCATCTGATGCCGTGGCCTGGGGTGAACTGGCATGCACAAAAGCGAGAATGTGTGACGAAAGTGCCAGTGAGAGAGAAAGTACAAGAGCCAGGAGTGTGAAAGCCGTGGGGACGCCAGCTCGCCTGCGCCAGCGGGAAACAACTGACATAGTAGCTTCTCCTTCTAAACTAGTGTGGCCCCTTGAAACATAGGTGTAATCTCTTCAAGAGTAGTGGAAGGGAACCTACTTGCCGGTTACGAAACGGTTGAGATCTGAGGATGAATTGACCAATTCGGTAAATATTTCGTAACCTATTTAGATCGATTGCAGCGTCCTCAGCGCTTCGTCGACATGTCTCTGAGAGGTGTATTGCGAGAAGAAGATGTGACGGACAATGCCCTGTCTGTCGATGACATAGGTCACGCGCCCCGGCAGTCCGAGAGCTGTGGGCACCCCATAGCGCTTTCTGATGACGCTACCCATGTCGCTCAACAGGATGAAAGGCAGCTGGTGCTCTTTGGTGAACTGCTGGTGGGACTCCACCGCATCGGAGCTGATCCCGATCACTTCTGCTCCAGCGTCCTTGAAGACCTGGTAGTTGTCTCGAAAGGCCCAGGCCTCAGCAGTACAGAGGGACGTATTATCCCTTGGATAGAAGTACAGTACGATATTTGTCTTATCTAGAAAGTCTCCCAGGCATATTAGTGTACCTGACTGGTCAGGCAGTGTGAAGTCTGGGGCCAAGTCGCCCACCTGCACCTTGCTTTTCGCCAGTTGAACCTCGTCGTCATGCTTGCTCAGGATGAAGCCTCTTTTTTACGCACTGCACTGGACCGTTGGGACCGGTATCAACCGCGTGGTAGTGTCAGGATGTGGCACTCTATTGTTGAGTGCTCCCGTGTCAATCACCACATCTGCTCCATGGAAGGAGAGAGCGAAGCGATCCAGGCTCCGTGGAGCCGGGCCGTCCAGGTACTCACCGGTCACATGATAGTGCGAACCGTGACAGGGACATTTGAAGCTCACGCAGTCATCGCGGAACGGGACCGTACAACCCAGATGAACACAGCGTTGATACAATGCAATCCAGTACGAGCCATCACTATCTTTCAGAATTGTCTCCGCGGCTAACTGGTCTTCAAGCGTCGTTCCCTGCAAGGAGAACGCTGTATCCTTATCCAGATGCACGATATAGGCTTTCGCCGTCTGACGATAGAACATGCCTGCTTGATCAATTCTGAAATCCCCCGGCTTAGCAGCCGGAAAATCCGTTTTTGCGCCAACTGTCAAGAGAGAGCCAAACTGTCCGGCCAGGCTCGGGTAGAGCATATTGAGCGCGCCAGCCACACTTGCGGTTGCGGATAGTTCCCAGACTGCGAAGATGGAGCGACGCAGAAAACGCCTGCGCGACAAACGCCCTTTTGCGATTTCAGCAGCTTCGGCCCCTCCGCCATGCAACACTTCATATTGCTGTGGTGTGATCGGTGGTGTATCAATACTCATGATGATCCTTATCTTTGTCTTTCTCTGTTGTAGGCTGGTAGCAGCTCATCCATGATGGAGCCAGAGGAGATGCCGATGCTGCTTGCCTCAGCAAGAGATATACCTCATTGGGGAGCTATAACACATCGACAGGACTGTCTAAATCCTTCCCTAAGTTGCTCTGGGAACCTCCTAGACAGAATTACCTACTCCTTTCGTCTTGCCCGAGCGCAAGCTAGCCGCGCTAGCGAGCGACACCGTCTGAGGGACGGTGCGGGCAAGACGGATAGGCGCTGAGCTGTTGTGATCGTTGTAGTTTCCCTGATCAGACGACCAGGAAGCTCAGCCCTGATCTCCTGGCCGTGCCTGGCCCTTCCGCACAAGCGTTACCGGCTTGGCTGCCGCTGCACGAACTGGCTCACGATGAGGACCACACTTGCAGCAGCGAAGAAGAGCCCTGTGTCAATTGAGCCACCGAAGGCAATGCTGGGGACAAACCACGGCCTCGGCAGCCCATCCAGGAAGAAGTAGCTCACACCGAGCAGTCCCGCGCCAGCAGCGGCAAGTGGCGCCAGTCTCTCCAGGAACCGGTCGCCGGACCCGAACAGCTTCGCGCTCCTGCCGCTGAGGGAGCGCCCTGCCAGCGGGCGAAGCAGCGCCACCAGGCCGGCGGTCACCAGCCCCAGGCCGGCAAGCGTCTCCCCCGACTCGATGAGGTAGCCGAAGAGCGCGGCATTGGGCGCCACCAGTCCCTGCAAGATGACGACGAAGAAACCGGCCAGGTGGCCACTGCTGACTAACGTGTTGAGCAGCCCACCGAGCTGGGCAGGGAAGGTCCCGAGCAGCAGCTTATCGCCACCAGCCAGCAGCCACTCGTAGCCGACGAGCAGTTGGAGGCCAACCAGCGCGACGTTCGGGGGTCGGGTGCCAGTGGTCCTGCTGTCCTGTCGCACGGGGCGCAGGTGGAGTAGTCCTGGAAGATGTAGATGAGATCTGTGCTGAACATCTGGTGGAGCCAGTTGATCCTTAAGTTGAGAGTTAGGTTGAGTGATCATAGGTATCTGTTGTCTCCTGTGGGGGAGCCTGCCACATGTCTGAACAGTGGCTGTGGCAGGCTCTCCATGCTGTATTGTGCTGCGCCTGTATTGTTTGGTTTGTCAGGGAGATGGCGCACTGTGTCGCCCTGGCATGAGGTAAAATTATGCTTTCCTTTAAGATAAGGATGGAAGCGAGCGAGCGACATTCATCAATGCTAGAGCCAGAGAAGATTGCTCGCTATTTGCCTCAACAGAAGATATAGCTCAATGGCGGCAGGCAGACATCGGCAGAATCGTCTATTTCCTTCACTGCATTCCTCAGGGAAGCCTCTAGACAGAGGTATCTAGCTGCTGCGATCGTATGGTCTTTCGCTTTTGGCAGTCGTATTGCAGCATTGTAAATGCTGTAACCTCTGGCGAATGGAAGCTTGGAAGGGAGTTCTGATAAGATCGCTCTTCAGATAGGAGACTCTTGTTCCGATACGGGACACATTTAGGGAGAACATACAATGATTCTTAAACACTCTTTGGTGATTGCTCTTAGCTTCTTCATGGCAATGTTTATAGCGGCCTGCGGTAGCTACACAACTACTGGGGGTGGCCCTTATGGCAGCGGCAGTACCA
>WNFA01002556.1_pt1 | contig 26545 bp, 27 predicted proteins | sample 5400481 | NCBI WGS metagenome assembly WNFA01 (sample SAMN13153340, study PRJNA577476) | soil metagenome | isolation source: 120 cm saprolite under Douglas fir tree site 2 hole 1 replicate 2 | place: USA:California | collected 2015-04-18 | reverse complement strand
TCCGGAAATCCACGGTATTGCCGAGCCCGTCCGTCAACTGACCGTCTTCAAACACCTGCAACAATATATTAAAGACGTCGGGATGCGCCTTCTCGATTTCATCCAGCAGGATGACCGAGTAAGGAGTCCGGCGGACACGCTCCGTTAATTGACCGCCTTCTTCGTAGCCCACGTACCCTGGAGGCGCGCCAATCAGCTTCGAGACGGAATGCTTTTCCATGAACTCCGACATGTCGAAGCGAACCAGCGATTTCTCCGAGCCGAACAAAAACTCCGCCAGGCGCCGTGCTACTTCCGTCTTGCCGACTCCGGTCGGCCCGAGAAAGAAGAAGCAGCCCACCGGGCGCAAAGGTGATTTGAGGCCAGCGCGGCTGCGGCGAATGGCGCGAGCCAAGGCGGTGATGGCTTTGTCCTGGCTGATGACTCGCTTGTGCAATTCCGGTTCGATGCGCAGCAGTTTTTGTTGTTCGTCTTCCTTGATGGAAGTAACACCAATGCCAGTCCAGCGCGAAACGACTTCTTCAATGTCTTCGCGGGTCACAATGCCCGTGGAGGCGTCGTCCAGTTTGAAGCGTTCACGCAGCCCGCGCAGGTTTTCTTTTTCCTTGCGTTCTTCCTCGGAATAAAAACGCGCCTTTTCAAATTCGTGATTGGCGATGGCCGTTTCCATCCGATGGGTGATGAATTTCACGCGCTTCTGCACTTCGCCGACTTCTTCGGGGACCGTGGCCTGGCGCAACTTCACACGCGCGCCGGCTTCGTCGATCAGGTCGATGGCTTTGTCCGGAAGAAAACGGTCGGGGATGTAGCGGTTCGAGAGATAAACCGAATAACGAAGCGCCTCGTCAGTATAGCTGACGGCGTGAAATTTTTCGTAGCGCTCGCGAACACCCTGGATCACCTGCACGGCTTGCTCTTCGTCAGGTGCGGGAACCTTCACGGACTGGAAGCGCCGCTCCAGCGAGCGATCTTTCTCCACCGACTTGCGATATTCGCCCGGCGTCGTTGCGCCGATGCACTGAATCTCCCCGCGGGAGAGCGCGGGCTTCAAAATGTTGGCCGCATCCAGGGAGCCTTCCGCGGAACCGGCGCCCACCAGCGTGTGCAGCTCATCAATGAACACGATGGAGTTCTGGCTCTCCATCAATTCCTTCATGATCGTTTTCAGCCGCTCTTCAAACTGGCCGCGGTACTTCGTGCCCGCAACAATCAGAGAAAGATCGAGGGAAAGGATGCGTTTGTCCGCGAGGAATGGCGGAACATCGCCGTCGGAAATACGTTGCGCCAACCCTTCGACGATGGCGGTCTTGCCCACGCCAGGCTCCCCGATCAAAACTGGATTGTTCTTGGTGCGGCGGCAAAGAATTTGAATCACGCGCTCGACTTCGCCTTCGCGGCCAACGAGTGGATCGAGCGAGCCTTCCGAAGCCGCTTGCGTCAAGTCGCGGCTGAATTCCGCGAGCAAGGACGTTTCCTTCGGCCGCGCCGCCGCCGTTTTTTCGCCGGACGTGCGCGCCAGCTCTTCGCGCAACGTGGAAAGCCGCAGCCCGCGCTCCATCAAAATTTCCGCGCCAAAGCACTTTTCTTCGCGCAGGATGCCCAGAAGCAGATGCTCCGTGCCGACGTGCTTGTGGCCCAGGCGCTCCGCTTCCTCCGCCGCCATATTAAGGATGCGCTTGCACTCCGCGCTGAGCGGCACTTCGACGGACGTCGAGATGCGCTCGCGAATCGTGATGCGCGCTTCGATTTCTTTGCGTATGGATTCGATCGAGCCCTGCTGGCGCAGGAATCGGTTGGCCAGGGCTTTGTCCTCGCGCATCAAGCCGAGCAGTAGATGCTCCGTCTCGATGTACGGGCTGCCGTACTGGCTGGCTTCGTACCTCGCAAAAAATATGACGCGTCGCGCTTTCTCTGTATAACGTTCGAACACGTTAGCTCGCTTCTCCCCTCGGGGGCCCGCTCGCCGAGGCCGCAGCCTGGCGAGTTCGCAGAACGCCATGTTCCAGCGTCAGTATCCGGTCACACCGCGCGGCGAGCACCAGGTTGTGCGTCGCGATCAGCGACGTCAACTTGTGCGTGCGGTGCAGCCGTTCCAGCAACTCGAACACGGCCCAAGCATTCCCCTCGTCCAAATCTCCGGTAGGTTCATCTGCCAACAGCACCGACGGCCCAGTGACGAGCGCCCGGGCAATAGCGACGCGCTGCTGTTCCCCTCCGGAGAGCTCCCCTGCGCGGTGATCGGCCCGATCTGCCAAGCCCACCTCCGCGAGCCACTTCCGTGCCGTCCCCAGCGCGGAAGCAAAGTCTTCGCCGCGCACCAGCAGCGGCATGGCTACGTTTTCAGCAGCCGTAAAATCCGGCAGCAACTGGTGACGTTGCCACAAAAATCCAATGGCACGATTTCGATATTCCGCCAGCGCCGCGTCATCAATCGATTCAATGGCTTTCGTTGCGAAGTATACTGTACCGCTCGTTGGCGTGTCTAGCGCGGCCAGCAGGTGCAGCAAAGTACTTTTGCCTGCTCCCGATGGCGCAACGATCGCAACCATCTCTCCCTGCCGCAAACTTAGGTTGGCATCGGCCAGCACGGAGATGGTTTTCACGCCGGTCCCATAAGTTTTCTTCAGGCCGCGCGATTCCAGGACCACCGCCGGGTTGCGCGGATCTGCTGCCGTCTTCCCGTTCGCGAATTGTGGCTGCTGGGTCATTCTGCTTCCGCTTCGTCCGGCTTGCTTCGCGCTGTTCCTGCTCTTTAAGTTAGATGCCGCCAGTGCAATTCCCGTGCCGTATGACCGGCGCGTGCGCTGCGCTTCCATTAACCCAAAGTGTTTCCCATTTTCGCCAGTCCATTACCTGTCCAAAATAGGGCATTCCCAAGCGAAATTGAAACGCCCATAATCTTTTTCTTTTCAACAGCTTGCGGCGGGTATTTATTACAACCGAGAGTTGGGGATGGCCCCGGTCTCACCCACCGGCCTCTCAGCCATGATAGGAGCAAATCTTGCGCCAATGCACCAAAGAATATGCTTATTTCGCGCCGATTCCTGGTGTTCATTCGTACCGGAGAATTTCCACCGGCAGGAGCCGTACCGCAGCACGCGCCGGCAAAATCGTTGCCGCAATGGAAATCCCCATTGCCACAACGGTAATCCACACGCCATCAAAAACACCTGGATGAAAAGGCACATCCGGGACGGCATACACCTGCGGGTCGAGAGGAATCAGGTGGTAGTGCCCGGCCACAAACGAAAACGTGTAGCCGATGAAGAGACCAATCAGCGTGCCCGCAGCTCCGATGCTGATTCCCTGCCAAAGAAAAATCGTTCGAATCTGCTCTCGGCGCGCACCCATGGACCGTAGCACGGCGATATCGCGCGCTTTGTCGGTGACCGTCATGGAAAGAACTACCAGAATATTGAGACCGGCGACGAAGGTAATCAAGCCGATGAAAATCGCGGTGACCAGCTTCTCCAGCCGCAGAGCGCGGAATAGCGCGCGATTTTCTTCCATCCAGGTTGTAGTTGAAAATCCTTGCCCGGCGGCTTGCCGGATCTGCTCTGCAATTTCGCCCGCGCGTTCCGGCTGATTCAGACGAAACTCCAGGACGTTGACGGCGTCACCTGCGCCGGAGAGCCCCTGCGCCGCAGCCAGGGTCATGAAGCACCAATTTTCGTCGTAGTCGTAAAAGCCGGAATCGAAAACTCCCGCAACGCGAAATCGCCTTGTTCGCGGCATCAATCCGAAGGGTGTCAATCGTCCTTGTGGACTTGTGAGCGTCACGTAATCGCCTGGCGAGACTTTCCATTCCTCGGCGATCTGTTTTCCAATCAGCAGCGCGTCAATTCCGTCCGCATCCGGGGAAAAGTCCAGTTTCCCGGCCACGATGCGTTGTAATGCTTCGTCGCTCTTTCGCTCCCGCTCGGGATCAATGCCTTTCGTGACCACGCCCCGCGCTTGCCCCGCAAATGAAAGCAGCACTGTCTGGTAGATTGCCGGCGTGACGGAACGCACGCCGGTTTCGCTCGCCATCTTTGTGGCCATTTCCTCATAGTTCCTGATTCCGTTGGTGCCGGGCCGCGTAAGAGAAACGTGAGCGGTCACGCCGAGCAAGCGGTCTTGCAGCGTCTCGCGGAAGCCCGTGTTCATGGAAAGCGCGATCACCAGCGTGGCCACGCCCGCAGCTACGCCGATCATAGAAAAGAGCGTGACCAGCCGCAGTACCGCCGGCCGGTACGGCGATCGCAGGTACCGCTGCGCCACGAACCATTCGAATCGCATGCTAGTGGGAAGAATACGTTAGGCGCCGTGTGCTTCGGAAGATGATTCGCCACCGCCTTCCGGACGCAGCAGGGGGAAGAGGATGACGTCGCGGATCGAGGGCGAATCCGTAAGCAGCATCGTGATGCGGTCGATGCCGATACCTTCGCCTGCCGTTGGGGGCATGCCGTGGCAGAGTGCGCGGATGTAATCCACGTCGAGCTGCTTTGGGACTTCGTCGCCGCCCTGAGCAATCTGCGCAAGAAAGCGGCGTTCCTGCTCGGCAGGGTCGTTCAACTCGGAAAAGCCGTTGGCCACTTCCATTCCCGCAACGTAAATTTCGAATCGTTCCGTAAGCGTTGGATCTTCTGGTTTTTGTTTCGAAAGCGGCGAAATATCTGTCGGAAAATCGTAGAGAATCGTGGGCTGGACGAGTTTATCTTCGGCCATGGTTTCGAAAAGAAGTCCCGTCCACACGCCGTCCTTCAATGTACCTTTGGCTGCGGCGTAGGGCGCGCCAGCGCCCTTTGCCCAGAGGTTATAGCGATTTGTGGCTTCCTGAGCACCACCTGGCACAGCTAATTTTTCGGGCGTTGGCGCCTCACCAGCTCCTGCGGGCCAATACCTGACGATGGCTTCACGCATCGAGAGCCGCTGCATTTTCGAAAAATCAAGCTCCATTTCGCCGTACTTCACCGTGGTCGAGCCGGTGATGTTCTTCGCCAGCAGCGCGAACAACTCCTCGTTCATGTCCATCAAATTGCGATAATTACTGTAGGCCTCGTAGAACTCCAGCATCGTGAATTCGGGATTGTGCTGCGTGGAAATGCCTTCATTGCGGAAATTCCGGTTGATTTCGTAGACGCGGTCGAATCCGCCGACCGTCAGCCTCTTCAGATAAAGCTCCGGCGCGATGCGCAGATAAAGATCGATGTCCAGCGTGTTGTGATGCGTGGTGAACGGCCGCGCAGCTGCTCCCCCGGGGACAGGGTGCATCATCGGCGTTTCGACCTCGAGGTAACCGCGTGCATCGAAAAACTTCCGAAGTTCCTGAACAATCCGCGCCCGCATCACGAACACCTGCCGCGACTTTTCATTGGCGATCAGGTCGAGATACCGCTGGCGATACCGCAGTTCGACGTCCGTTAACCCATGCCACTTTTCCGGCAGCGGCAGCAGCGCTTTCGAAAGAAAGAAAATCTCCTCGACCCAGATGGAGAGTTCATTGGTCTTCGTCCGGAACAGGTGCCCACGAACGCCAATCGAATCACCCAGGTCCAGCAGGTGAAACAATTGAAATCCCTGCTCGCCGACAACGTCCTTCCGCACATAAATCTGGATTTTCTTTCCGGATCCCTGCAGATGGGCGAATCCCGCCTTGCCCATCAAGCGATACGAGACTATGCGCCCGGCAACCCGCACTTCGCGCCTGTTCGCTTCCAGTTCCGGCCCGCTTGTCGCTCCGTACCTCTCAATCAGGGCCGCCGGTGTCTCCGTCCAGCGAAATTCCCGGGGATAGGGATCGTGCCCCAGCGCCTGGATCTGTTCGAGTTTCTTCTGGCGCTGTTCAAGCTGGTCGCGCGGCTCAAATTGCAATGGGAAATTCCTTTCGAAATTGATGGAGTTCGAGTATAACGGCGCGCCTCATGCTTGAGCAAGGAATGCACTCCAGCTGCTCCAGCTGCCCCCGGCCGAGGGAGTGCCTGACACCTGGGGATTTTCTCAAGATTGCGCGTTCTCGCCCGGCTTCAGTTAAGTACTCCCGCTAATCACCGTCGCGCCGGAAGAATTCTCTGGCTTACAGACGGCATTTTGCTATACTCCCGGTTCTGTCCCTACGGAGAACTCCCGTGAAAGACTCTATCCGCCCCCCCTCAGCCCGCGGAAAGTCTGTCAAAGACGATTGGCGCGCGTGGCTGCCGGAAGAAAAAGCACACGTATTCCAGAATCTGATCCGCGAACTCGAATCTAGCTACGGGATGTTGAGCGTATCGCTCGATGAGGCTATCGAACTTCGTCAGCTTGGACAGCCGGGCAAATCCCTTCAGGCGGTTGGAATCTCTTCGGGCCTCTGCAAGCTGCTAACCGAGATGCTCGGAGGCTTGCTTCGAGCGCTGTCGGAGCATGCCAAGCACTACGGAACCATTCCCAACGCAGCGCCACTCGATCCCGCCAATTTTCAGGGACAGCGCGGACAGCGTTCGGCCCGCATGAGTAGCCTGCTGAATCACGTTCTACTTTCCCAGCGGCTCCAGTTCCTTCATAAAGTGAGTACGCTGGAGGAAATGGTTGAGGATCTGGGCAAAGATTACCGCCATTCCGCCGATGACCTTGCCGAAGGGATCTCATTGAATCCAAACAGAATGTGGGCGAATGTGGATGTGGACCACTACGACCTGAATACCTGCCTGCGTGAGGCCATTGTCGTGTTCAAGTCTTTCTTGATTGCCCTGCCCGAGGACCAGCTTGGAGCTTTCCAAAATACCGTTCGTGAGCAGTCTCAACCTTACCAAGTCGGCGACGGTTCCCCTCAATCTGTGATCCGCCATAGACGAATGACCGCGATCGCGGGAGAATGATCCTACCTGCTTGCCCGCAGGGATCTGGGGCACTCTGACCGGAACAAGTGCCCCGCGGCGGTGTTTGCTAATACATGCGGGCTTCTGACAGGACAACTCAAGGAGGCATGAGGTGCATCCGAACTGGTGGATGCGCCGCTATTGGACCGTTGGCCCGAAACCGACCAAGCGATCCCGATGCGTCGACCCCTCGGCAGTCCACCAAACCGGTGACTGAAGCGGAGGCCATCCGTCTGGCCCAGGCCGGGGATGCTGCGGCTTTTGAGTTTCTGTACCACATGCATAGCCGCCGCGTCTACGCCTTGTGCCTGCGCATGGTCAATAATCCCTCCGACGCGGAGGATCTGATGCAGGAAGCATTCCTGCAACTCTTCCGCAAGATTGGGACGTTCCGCGGGGAGTCGGCCTTCTCGACCTGGTTGCACCGGATGACGGTCAATGTGGTGCTGATGCGGTTGCGCAAGAAGTCGCTACCGGTGGCCTCCCTTGAAGAAACGACGGACCCTGACGATGAAACGGGCGGCCCCAGGAAAGACATCGGCGCACCGGATCTGCGCTTGAGCGGCGCCGTCGACCGGGTCAATCTGGAACGTTCGGTTGAAAAGTTGCCTCCGGGTTACCGGACTGTGTTCGTATTGCATGATGTCCAGGGATACGAGCACAACGAGATCGCGGAAATCATGGGATGTTCAGTCGGAAATTCGAAGTCGCAATTGCATAAAGCCCGCACACGTCTGCGGGACCTGCTCCAGGAAGATGTACGTCAGCAGGCACGGCAGGAACGTCATGCGGCAAAAACGCAGACGGCGCATGACGATTGAGTTACAATGAGTTCAATTCGAGGGTGTGTGAGCGACTTCACGGCGGAACATTGGGGATTTGCGCCGAAACGATTTGAGAGAAGTCGAACGGGACAGGCAACCAGCGCCAGCTCTCGCGGAGTGAAGAGTCATGCAGTGTAAAGACGTTGAATTAGCAGTGGAACAGGAAGGTCTGGCCCCGTTGCCGGAGGCGGCGCGAGCGCACGTGGCCACATGCAGCTCTTGCCAGGAATTTGTCGCCGATCTCTCGGCCATTGTTTTCACCGCGAATGAATTGCCCGCCGAAGTTGAACCGCCCGCTCGCGTGTGGGTTTCCCTCCAGGCTCAACTTGAACTCGAAGGAATTATCAAGGCACCCGTTATTACCGCTCAGGGTGAGCGTTCCTCCTGGTGGTTTAGCTTCAACGACCTGTTCCGTAGCCGTGCCCTGGCCACCGCAACCGTCGGCCTTCTGATTGTCGTCGCTGGAGTCCTGCAATTGCGGCAAACTCCGGAAAGCCCCTTGGTGGCTAACGAGAATGTTGCCGCGCCCGCTTCGCAAATTCCTTTCGCACATACCGCCAAAGTTCTGAATGAACAGGAAATCGATCTTAGAAACATGCAGCTTGCCGGCACCTCTCCCGTGGACGACTCTTTCCGGCAGAACCTCCAGCAAGTCGATGATTTTATTGCGGACTGCGAGCGCCATCTGAAAGTCGAACCGCAGGACGAATTGGCGCGCGAATATCTGTCCAACGCCTATCAGCAGAAAGCGGAATTACTGTCCGCGATGATGGATCGCGAGGGGAGTATCCACTAACATGGGACTTGGGATAACTGGGTTCGTCGCTCTGCGATCGGATGTGAAGCGCGGCATGCTGCCGTTGCTCGGCACCGCTGCTTTTTTCTGCTCGTGTCTGCCCGTCGCAGCCGCCACCACTGCCGCAGCCGCAAGCCAGCATATCGAAAAACATTTCTCGGTCAACGCTCGCCCGGTGGTCGTGATCCACAACGTCGCCAACGGCCGCATCGAAGTAAAGTCCTGGAAAAACGCCGAAGTGGACATCCTCGCCAGCCAGACCTCTGACAAGATTGGCTTTGACATCGAACAAGCCGGCGATCGCATCGACGTCACCGCGAATATTCGCGACACCTCCGCGCCGGCCCGCGAGCTGGAAGCCAGCCTGCAACTCACCGTGCCCGAAGAAACCGAATTGCAGCTCAAGACCGAAACAGGCCTAATCTACGTTGAGCAGGTCATGGGCGACATGACGCTGGAAAGCGTCGCCGGCGACGTTCATCTGAAGGAAGTCTCCGGTTACATCATCGTCCGCACCACGGAAGGTTCGCTGGTCTGCACGCAGTGTGCCGGCAAACTGGATTTCAAGTCCATCAGCGGCGGCGCGCAGGTTCTCCAGCCCGCTCTGACCAATGTCAGCCTCTTCACCACTTCGGGAAATATTCTTTTTGACGGCGATTTCGTCCGCACCGGCCTCTACACCATGAAGAGCGGCAAGGGCCTCGTCGAAGTTCGCTTCTCGGGCAACGATTCCTTTGACCTCAAGGCGCAAACCGCCATGGGCACGGTTGATAATCAAGCTTCCGCGTTCCTCAAGCCCGATTCCCACGGCGTGAAGCACATGGCATCGAAGTTCACCAAGGGCCTCTTCGGCACCGTCGGACAGGGACTCGCCAAAGTCGAACTCTCTTCCTACAGTGGTACAATTCGAATTCTGAAGCGCGATTAGTTTTTTCGCGCCACAATCGCGTGACAACTACACCTCCTTTGCGCGGGCCGCAACCCCGCGTCCCAGTTCTGTGCCTGGCCGGTTTTATGGGCTCCGGCAAAACCACTGTTGGCACGCTCCTGGCGCGCCAGCTCGCCTGGCGCTTTGTCGATCTTGACGATCGCATTGAAGCTTCTGCTGGCCTTGCCATTCCCCAAATCTTCGAGCGCCTCGGCGAACCGGCTTTTCGCCAGATCGAAGCGGATCAGCTCCGTGCCGCTCTCGGCCGCGCCGCCGAGATGAAAGAAAGCACCGTTCTTGCCCTTGGTGGAGGCACTTACGCACAGCCGGGCTGCCCCGAATTTTTGCGCGCCGCCGGCGTTCCGGTTTTGTGGCTCGATTCGCCCATCGAAGTCTTGCTCGCGCGCTGCATGACCATGACGGGCCGTCCGCTTTTCCGCGACGAAGCCAGTTTCAGCGCGCTTTACGCTCAGCGTCTGCCTTCCTATCAACTTGCTGACTTCCGCGTGGACAGCTCCGGCGAACCCACCCAGGTTGTCGCGGAAATCCTGCGCCGCGGCATTGTTGCATCTGGTGGAACCGCCGCGCATCTCGTGGTTGAGAAACCGCTTCCCTGAGAGAGAATGGACGCGGGGGTAAGAAGCACCGTGCAATTCAGAACAGTTTCAATGATACTGACATTCGGAATCGTGGCGTGCGCCGCATTCTCTCTCGCCGCTCAGAAGAAGCCCGCGCCAACTTCCGGCCCCGTGGTCCTCGCTCAGGATAAGGGCAAGCTCACCATCAAACTCGCCGGCCAGACCGTCGGTCATGAAGAATTTGAAATTGCGCCCTCCGGAGGCGGCTGGCTCGCCAAAGGCACGGCAGAGATTAAGCCGCCCGAAGGCAGCGTCAGCAAAGTCTCCGGCTCACTGACTTTGCAAGCCGATGGCGCGCCCATCCGCTACGAGTGGAGCTCCCAGGCGGAAAAAACCAACGGCGCACACATTCTTTTCGCCAACAGTGTCGCCAGCATCACGCTCGAAATGCAAGGTGCGCGCCCGTTCCAGCAGGATCTCACCTTCAATTCGCCGCTCATCGCCGTCCTGGACAACAATCTCTATCATCAATACGCCGTCCTCGCGCGCATCTACGATTGGTCCAAGCACGGCGTGCAAACTTTCCCGGTGCTCATCCCCCAGGATCTGACGCCCGGCTCGATCACCGTGCAATCCACCGGCTCCGCCAGCGCCGATGGCCAGACCTACGAAGGCCTCAAAGTCACCACCTCGGACATCGAGATTCTTCTTTTGCTGGACAGCAATCACCGCCTGATGCGCCTGGAAGTTCCTGCAGCGAAAGTCTCCGTCATACGCGAATAGTCGTGTTCGCGCAAAATCTTTTCCACCAAAAAAAGTGGGACAGACATTTCTGTCTGCCCCACGATGGTGTTCCGTTTTGAAGAAAACTTATCGCGCAAGCGGCCGTTGAAAAATCGGTCCACCGGGACGCCGCAGCGGATAGCCCTGCGGATTACCATGGGCAAGCGAGTGCGCAAGCCCATTCGAATGGCCGATGCCGATGTGACCGTTGCCATTGCCATTCGCCGACGCGGGCTGCGGCAGCCGCGCCGGATTACCGATAGGGCGGAGAGTGATCGGCGCTGCATGAACGTGGTCGCTGATGGCCTGCAGCCTCTTCAAGATCGACTGCCACTGTTCCCAATCCAATTGTCGCAGGAACGGGCGCAATCCCTGAATGAAGGGATCTTCCAGCAGCGCTTCGCCATCGGATTCCGGGATGAAGAACCGGTTCAAGCCGACGTTCAGCGCCTCGGAGATCTTCTCCAGCGTGCCGAGGCTCGGCGTCATCTGGCCGCTTTCGATGCGCGAGAGGTAGGAGCGCGAGACCTTCGAGCGCGACTGTAGCTGGCTCTGGGTCATCGCGCGCGATTCGCGCAACTGGCGAATGCGCTGGCCGATATTCTCGACCGTCTCCTGGTTAACAAATTTTTCTGCTGTGGGTTCAGCGGCTGCTTCCTCCGGAGGTTCCGGTGGAGGAATCAGGAACTCCAGACGCTGGGGCAAGGCGCGCACGCATCGGCGGCAATTCCCCGTGCGGGTACGGTATTGAACGAGACCACACGTCTTACAGCGAATGACTTCCCGATCCATTTCTAACGAGCTCATCTCTTTTTCTAATTGTGCAGACACCGGTACTCCTTGCTGACTGTTTTTCCGGCGTGCGGATAGGGGAGGAACGCTGGAACGTTCACTGGAAGGCAGTGACTGGCGCAACGGGAGTATGGTGTTACCGCCAATTCCTGTCAAGGGTATTTTTGTACTATTTTTATTTTTTTCTCCGCGTTTCGCCGTGCTACGCCCGGTTTTCGCCTGTCCTTGTGGGCAGTTGCGGCTCTTCGTTTCGCAATTTCCGCGACCTCTGGTGTACCTTCTTGCCACACACCACACCAGTAGTGGTGCCCTCGCGCCCCCGAGTTTTCAAAGCACCGCGCCGCTGAACACTGTTCCCATGGGGTGCCACCTTTCCTGCCCCCAACTCTGCGAAACCCCTCCGCTCCCAAGAAGTTTCTCCTTAATCTAACGAAAATCTAATCCTCGTCTGCTTTTCGCCCTTCACCCAATCCTCTCTGTCCTCGCGACATCACGCGGCTGATCGAGCAGCGCATCCACCCGTTTTAGGAATCGCAACGTATGCGGCAATCCCGCATGCACCTGAAATGCCCCCTCGTCCACCCACCGCGAGTGAATGAAAAAACAGCCGCCGGTCCCGCACCGACCGGAACGTGTGGAAACTCAAGCAGCCCGCCTCCTCGCGCGTAGGCCCTGTCACCTCGCGTAAAGCCTCCTCCACCGCACTCTCTGCCCCTTCCCGCGCATGCAGCCGCACAAACGTGTATTGCTCCACGTTCCCTCCATTCCCGCTGCAAACCTATTCGAAAAGAGCGAGAAATGCGAGGGCCACAGCAAGAAGCAGATACTCAACAAGTCGCCACATTCAGTGCCCCCTTTTGTCGACCGTGTTTCGGTCCCAGGTCTGAGCGTATAGAAATACATCCGCGCAGACTACCTACGGGCGTAGAGGTTTTTCTTAGGGGTGCCGTTACCAATTCTTGGGATTACCGGATCTTTTGACGCCTTCTCCGACGCGCCAGCAGCGCCTTCTCATCGATGGGGTCTTTACCTACCACCTTCCGCGCGAGATTCACTAGATGTGAGTACCGGAGGTCAGAGTGTTTCCCCGTGCGCCAGTAAATTTCCATCTGAAGTCGGCCTCTTACAATCCTCTCCAGCTCTTCTTTCGACTCTCGAGTGATTCTCCCCAGCGCTCTCCACCAAGTACGGCTCTTTTCGAAATAATCGGCGTAGAGCCGAAGCGTTTCCGGCAGCTTCTGAAGATCAACCAGTGCCTGCTCCCGCCCAGCTTCCGTACGTAGCCTTTCGTTGTCCAGTTGGTCCAGCCCGAAGTCTGGTGTATTGGACTCAGCTTCTTCAATTTCTTTTGAAAGATTTCTAGCTCTCTGTGGAAGGTCGGAGGGACCATGTTGTTTGAGGAGATTGTCGACGTCGACCGTCGAAAGTCGGGCGGGTACCTTGTAACCAAGGGCGTCTCGAATCAGGGAACTGCTTACGTACTGCGAATTAAATCCAACCTTGCCGGTCAAGTAAGCGAAATACTTTTTAGAGTGGGTTTTCCGCAATTTGCTGCCGGAGCCTACTCTCAAATTCTGCGCGTTCCTCTCGTTGTTGCGAGCGTTCTGATTCACGATCTCTACTCTCACTAGAAGTGGTTTGTCGATTCGCCACCGTAAGTCCGCTCCGCGACCGCTATTCACTGGATGCGGGAATAGGCTACGCTCTACGACGCGACTTTTCCATCTGGATTCAAACGAGGCGAGCGAGCATTTCCGATGCATCCAACAAATTTTAACGTGACACGAACGGCGGTGAGGAAGGTGGGGCTGCCGGCGCCGGGTGCGCCATTGATTGGCAGGGCCGGTTGCGCAGAGAGAGTCTTCTACGAACAGTCCGGCTACGTAGAAGCTGTGCGCCCGCCGATCGCGCGCGTGCCCAATTCATGCGCAGCGAGTGGGGATTTTCTCTTCACAATCTTCTAGCTTCAATTCTCAGATTTCCACGTGTTCTTCGCAATCCCATCGCATCAACCAGCCGCCACCTTTTCCAGTCGCTCCAGCGTGTCGGGATACCGGCGCACCAGCAGAACCAGCGCTGCCGCCTGAGGATTCGGCTTGGCCCTGCCCTGCTCCCATTTCTCCAGGGTCCTTTCGTTGATCCGCAGCTTGCGCGCAAACACCGCCCGCGAACACCACATCCTCTGCCGCGTTTCGCGAATAAACTTGGAATCCACCGCCGGAAGCGGCGTCACTTCCTCAATACTCACGGGCAGAAGAAAGTCCGCGGACGGGCACCCCCGAATCGGCTAGAATGTAGAGCGCGGAGGTCGCGATGGCACACCGGTTCACTGTAATTTTCGAGAAAGAAGCAGAAGGAGGCTACCACGTTTTCTGCCCCACCCTCCCGGGATGCCATACGCAAAGCGAGACCGTCGAAGAAGGTGTCGAAAACATCCGCGAAGCCATCGGCCTGTACATTGAAAGCCTGGTCGAAGATGGCTTGCCCATTCCTACAGAAGACATCTTGATCAAACCGATTGAGATTCCTGCGTGACCCCGAAGCTACCGCGACCACTGCAAAGGACTTGGTTCGCGTTGCCCAACGATTGGGGTTCGTCTTTCGGCGCCAGAGCGGCAGCCATGCGATTTATGTGCGTCAAAGCGACCAGGCACGCGTGGTGATCCCGATGCATAAAGGCGAATTGAAGCGTAAGACACTTCGCGCCATCATTCAGGACCTGAAAATCAGCGTCGAAGAATTCGCGAGCATGCTGTAAGCCCTTCCCTTTCTTATTCAGAGTTTCGCTCTTCAATCCGTCAACCCCCTGTTTTTTCAACACCTTCCCGCTCCATTCGAATGATATCTAAAATATAGATTGATGAACAGACTACTTTGCGCTATTCTTCCCCGTGTATATCGCATCAGATCCTTGCCGACCGCCTGGCTTTTTTCCTGGCCTGACCCCTATTCCCTATCGCCCCTCCCCTAACTCCTTTCCCTGCTACACTCCCGAGAATTCGCCCGTAAGCTCTTTAGATGCAACACTCAGGCTCTGTTGACATCCTGGGCACAGTTTTCGTTGCAAGGGGTCGACAAGTCGACAAAGAGAGGCTTTCGGTGTTTTTTGATGGGGCAGGAGGGTCGATGGCCGAAGTCGGGCTCTTGCCCTTTGCTCGCGTGGCCCTGCAAGTCGCCACGCAGGTTTTGCCGCCCTACCGCACGCGCTTCAGCAAACAGCAGTTCAACCAGCCGCAGTTGTTGGCTTGCCAGCGGTGCCCGACTACACCACGCTGTATCGCTTTCTGCGGCGGCTGGAGGACGATACCGTCGATCGTGGATTGCAGGAAACCGTGCTTCGGCTGCGGCGCCGCCGGAGCCGGCCCCTTTCTGCCGCCATCGACGGCACCGGGCTCTCCGATACTTCCGTCAGCACCTTCTTCCACCGGCGCTTGGAGCAGCATGCCCACGGGCCTAGGTCTCGTCGTCCTTGGTTGAAGTGGGATGCGACGCGCGTTCTTTGCCGGGGTTGCTCGATGTGGCGGCGCGCGGCGCTCCGATCGGTGTGGTGCTCGCCGATGCGGAGTTTGACTCCGAAGCCAACCACCAGCACATTCGGCAACGCTTGGGAGCGAAGAGCGTTATCCCCGCCCGGCGACGGGAGAGCGACCATCAGGAGCGAGGAACCTCTCTCCACATCTGTCAAGAACCTCCATCCCGACGATCAACCTGTCCCGACCTTGTCGGAAGGAACCTGCCTCCTCTTCACTTCCCACAAAGGACACCTGTCCGAAGCGAGCATCGCGACCGAGCAATCTCGATTTTCCTTACCTCCTTACCTCCTTACCTCCCTGCCTCCTTACTTCTCCTTTCCTGCGCTACACTACTGGTTCTTTTTTGGGGAGAGACGGATGCCGACACGCGAGGATGCCTGGAAACTGTTGTGCGAATACACCGCTTCGGAGAGCTTGCGCAAACACATGCTGGCGGTGGAGGCGTGCGTGCGCGCTTACGCGCGGAAAGCCGGCGCGGACGAAGAAACGTGGGGGCTGGCGGCGCTGCTGCACGATTTCGATTACGAGCGCTGGCCCAATCAGGAGCACTCGCCGGATCAGGGGCATCCTTCGGAGGGCGCAAAGATTTTGCGCGAGCAGGGCTACTTCGAGGAAGTTATCCGAGCAATCCTCTCTCACGCAGACTATTGCAATTTTCCGCGCCTAACTCCGCTGGAGCACACTCTCTTCGCTTGCGACGAGCTGGCCGGCTTTCTGACGGCTTGCGCGTACGTGCGCCCGTCGAAGAGCATCCTTGATCTGGAAGTGGATTCGGTGAAGCGCCGCATGAAGGACAAACTTTTCGCCAAAGGCGTGTCGCGCGAGGACGTTCGCAAAGGCGCCGAAGAACTTGGCATGCCGCTCGAAGAGCACATCGCCTTTTGCATCGCCGCGTTGCGGGAACACGCCGATGCGCTCGGCCTCCGTGGGTCTCTCTGATGACGCTCGGCTCACTTTGAAGGCGTGTGCCCCTGGCACGCGCCGATGGCACGGCGGGCGCTGAGATGGATTGCGACGAGCGGTTAGAGAATCTGGTTCGCGTCAGCGGTGCGCGTACAACACGAGCGCCGCGCCGAACAGCATGCTGGCGATGACCAGAGTGACCACGCCGGCGGTAATCCAGTGGGGGAGGAACGCCGTCCGAAAAAACGACGCCTTGCCTCCGGCGCGCTCCGGGATCGCCCCACCAGGCGACAATTCCGCCGAGGGAGGCGCGGGCACTTCGGACTGAACCGGCCGGTCGGCATATTTTATTGGAGCGACAAAGCTGTAGCCCTTGCGCGGAATCGTTTCCACGAACGCGGGCTGATCCGGCGAATCGCCGAGAGCTTGCCGGAGCTTATTTACGGTGGTGTTGACGTTAGCATCGTAGTTGACGCGCGTGCCCGACGGCCAGAGCTGTATGCGCAACTCTTCGCGCGTGACGATCTCGCCGGGCTTTTGCAGCAGAGCCAGAAGCGCCTGATAAACCTTGCCCTGCACCTTGACGCGCGTGCCATCCTTAAAGAGTTCCTCCTTTTTTAAATCCAGATGAAAGGCGCCAAAACAGAGGTACCGTGCGGGAGGAGATTGAAAATTACTTGAACTTTCGCGATCTTCCTGCGAGCGCATAGGAACCGGTTGCGTACTCATTCGAATCACCCTTGGTCACTACATTAGACCGATGCAACATTTAGATTATTCCACTCGCGGAACGCCGCCTGGTTAGTCATTGGATGCCGTCACTTGACATGCCGTTGCAGCCCACCGGCACGAACACAGGCGATTTCCTGGAAGGAGCAATTCACGCTAGAATTAGAATGTAATGCTTACCCAGATTGAAGGATTTGACGCTACGGCGAGCCGCCATCCGCGACGGAAGACTTACGGCGTGAAGGTGGGACAGGTGCGTGTGGGGGGAGGCGCGCCGATCGTCGTGCAGTCCATGACGAACACGGACACGGCGGACATCGAGACGACGCTGAAGCAGACATTGGAGCTGGCCGAGGCGGGGTCGGAAATTGTGCGCTGGACGGTGAACGTGCCGGAAGCGGCGGCGGCGGTGCCGGAAATCAAGAAGCGGATGCTGGATGCGGGCTGCGCTGCGCCGATCATCGGGGATTTTCACTACAACGGGCATGTGCTGCTGACGAAGTTTCCTGAGTGCGCCGCGGCGCTGGATAAATACCGCATCAATCCGGGGAATGTGGGCGCGGGGCAGCGGCGGGACGAGCAATTCTCCACCATTTGCAAAATCGCCGTAGACAATGGGAAACCCGTGCGCATCGGCGTGAATGGCGGCTCGCTAAATCAAGAGCTGGTCATGCGTAAGATGCAGGAGAACACGGACAAGAATCTGGCCAAAGAGTCCGAGGAGATCATCAACGATTGCATGGTGCTATCGGCGCTGCAATCGACGGAGCTGGCGCTGGAATCCGGGCTGCGGCACGACCAGATTATTATTTCGTGCAAGACTTCGCGGCCGCGGGACCTTATCACGGTGTACCGCGATCTTTCAGCGAAGACCGAGCAGCCTTTGCACCTGGGGTCGGGCTGCGATCGTTTGCGCCGAGCGTGACGGCTTGCCCCGGCTGCGGGCGCACGACGAGCACTACCTTTCAGGAATTGGCTGAGGCGATTCAGGGCTATATCCGCGACAGCATGCCCATCTGGAAGACGCAGTACGAAGGCGTGGAAAACATGACGCTGGCAGTGATGGGCTGCATCGTGAATGGACCGGGGGAGTCGAAGGCCGCGAACATCGGCATCAGCCTGCCGGGAACGGGCGAAGCGCCGCGCTGCCCGGTTTATATTGATGGGCAAAAAGATGTGACGCTCGAAGGCACTTACGATGAGCTGGCGGTGGCGTTCCAGGCGCTCGTCGATAATTACATTGCGAAGAAGTATCCCCGAAAGATCGTCTCCGTTTCGGCGTAAGCAGAGGATTCCTGCTGCGTTTCTGCAGGGGACTCCGTTCCACTCATACGCAGTGCTTTAAGTAGACACTGAGATCCTTCAGCGATCCTAAACGGATCGCTTCAGGATGGCAGTGCTCATTCATTTGCGCAAAACCAAGACAGGTTACTATCGCGAAAAATCCGAGCTACCCGAGCCACTGTGGATTGTGGGCTGTGCCGTCGAAATTGTTGGTGGTCTTGTAGCCTTCGAACTCGCCGTTGCGGGCGGCTTGCTCGGTTCGGGCGAGGAGGGCGGCAGTTTCGGCCGTGGTGAGCGGCTTGAAACTGCGGGCGGCGTCGAGAGCTTGCTGGACGTTGGCTAGCGATTCGCAGCCGGTGATGACGACGCTGGTGGGCAGATTCATGGCGAAGTGGAGGCACTCGACGGGGGAAAGCGTGTTGCTGCGGAGGAGGAGCCCGGCGCCCATAGGCTTCATGCCGAGAACGCCGATTTCATTTTTGACGAGGACGGGAAGGACTTTTTGTCCGAAACTTTCGTAGTGAGCGTCCATGGCGTTGAGGGGCATCTGAACGGCGTCGAAATGAAATTTATGATTCGCCGCGGTTTCCAGCATGTGCAGGTGCATGGCGGGATTTTTGTGACCGGTGAAACCGATGTAGCGGACCTTGCCGGCTTTTTTGGCTTCGAGGACAGCCTCCATGCCGCCATCGGGAGCGAAGATGCGCTCGGGGTCGGTCATGCGAATGACTTCGTGGAATTGGATAAGATCGATGTGATCGGTCTGGAGGCGGCGGAGAGATTCCTCGAGCTGGGCGGTGGCGGCCCTTTTGGTCTGGCCGTCGATTTTGGTCATGAGGAAGGCTTTCTGGCGGTAGCCATCGCGTAGCGCTTTGCCCATGCGAATTTCGCTGTTGCCGCCGTTGTAGTCCCAGCAGTTGTCGAGGAAATTGATGCCGCTATCGACGGCGGTACGGATGATTTTGATGCTCTCCTGTTCGTCGGACTGCATGCCGATGTGATAGCCGCCGAGGCCCACGAGCGAGACGCGCTCGCCGGTGCGGCCGAGCTTGCGATAGGGAATGCCGTTTTCATCGCCGGCAGCCCAGAGATCCGAGCCGGCGAGGCCGGCGAGGAGCGAAGTGGTCAGCATGGCGCTGAGGAATTCGCGGCGGGTGACACCGTCGGCGGAGGAATCCTGGGCGGGATGATTTGTGCGGTCCATGGTGAATACCTCCTCAGAATGGGCTAGCGTAAGAGCCGGAGGCCAGAAGCGCAAGAGGGAAGCTTATACGAAGAGGTCTGCGTGCAGTTTCCCGTCGTGCTTCCAGGCCGTCGGACTTCCGATGGCTCAGCGTAGGCGCCGCAGTGTGCTTCGTGGATATGCTAGAATTTTCCCGTCGTTACTAACGCCGAATTGCAGGAAATCGCTTTGAAAATCAGCCGGGAAGATGTGTTGCGAGTAGCGGAGCTGGCTTACCTCGATCTGAGCGAGGCCGAGTTGGAGAGGTACCGCGCGCAAATTGACGAGATTCTGGAGTATATCGAGAAGCTGAACGAGGTGGACACGGCCAATGTCGAGCCGATGGCTCAGGTGTTGAGCGACGACCAGACGGCGGACGCCACGCTGCGGGAGGACTTGATTGTGCCTTGTGCTGTGGCCGAGGACGTACTGAAGCACGCGCCGGATCCGGAGCCGCCCTATTTCCGGGTGCCGAAAGTCATCGAAAGATGAAGTAGTTGATGAGGTAGAGGAAGCAAAGGATTGGAATGTAGGGGCGAACTCGGAGTTCATTTAAAGGGCTCGGCTTAAGGCGGACAAAGAGAACCAATGGCGACGAACTGGACGATTGACGGAGTCAAAGAGGCCCTGGCGGCGAGGAAGATTTCGGCGCGGGAGCTGGCTGCGGATTTCTACGCGAGGATCGAAGCGAAGAATCCGGAGCTGAACGCCTATTTGGCGCTTTCGCCGGAACGCGCGCGGCGGCAAACCGACAGAATCGATGCGTTGCTGGCGGAAGGCAAGCCGCTGCCGCCATTGGCGGGCGTGCCGGTGGCCGTCAAAGACGTTATCAGCACGCGAGGGATTAAGACGACGTGCGGGTCGAAGATTTTGCAGAACTATGTACCGCCCGACGATGCGACGGCGGTGGAGCGGCTGGAGGCCGCGGGTGCGGTCATTCTGGGAAAGACCAACTGCGATGAGTTCGCAATGGGAAGCTCGAATGAGAACTCAGCTTACGGGCCGGTGAAGAATCCGCTTGCGCCGGATCGCGTGCCCGGAGGGTCAAGCGGAGGTTCGGCGGCGGTGGTGGCGGCGGGTCTGGCGGTAGCGTCGCTGGGAACGGATACGGGTGGTTCCATCCGGCAGCCGGGGTCGTTTTGCGGTATCCCGGCGATGATGGGAAGTTATGGGCGCGTTTCACGGTACGGACTGATCGCGTTTGCGTCTTCCTTGGACCGAATCGGTCCGTTCGCTACCAATGTGAAAGACGTTGCGGCGATTCTGCAAGTGATTGCCGGGCGCGACCCGCACGATTCGACTTCGACGACGGCTCCGGTCCCCGATTACCGGGCAGAACTTGGGAAATCCGTCAAGGGGATGCGACTTGGCATCCCAAGAGACTATTTCGGCGAAGGCATGGATGCGGGAGTTCGGAAGAAGATTGAAGCCGGCATCGAGGTTTTCAAAAGGCTGGGGTGTCAACTGGTTGACATTCGCATGCCGCATACGGACTACGCGATCGCGGCCTACTACATCATCGCGACGGCGGAAGCGAGTTCCAACCTCGCACGGTACGACGGCGTACGTTACGGATTGCGCGTGGAGGACGATTCCCTGCTGGCGATGTATCGAAAGACGCGAGGAGCGGGATTTGGCGCGGAGGTAAAACGCCGCATCGTGCTCGGCACGTATGTGCTTTCGGCGGGTTACTATGACGCCTACTATTTGAAGGGGCAGAAGGTTCGTTCGCTGATAGCGCAGGATTTCCGCGATGCTTTTACCAAGGTAGATGCGATCCTAACGCCGACTTCTCCGGTCCCTCCATTTAAGCTGGGGGAACGCACGGACGACCCGCTCCAGATGTATCTTGCTGATATATATACAGTTACGGGATCGCTGGCGGGTGTGCCGGGGATCTCCGTTCCCTGCGGCAAAATCGACGGCAAGCTACCGGTGGGTCTGCAGGTTTTTGGTCCGGCTTTAGGAGAGGCGCGCGTGCTGCAGCTTGCCCATGCTTTCGAGCAGGCTGGAGGAGCTAGCCTCTGAGTCCTTTGCGCGAGTGCAGATAAAACCGTGCCAGCACTTGTAAACATCCTCGAGAATCTGGCGCGTGCACAAAGCGAACTTTTGCGCGCCGCCGATGCCGTCCCTGCGGACCAATGGAAAATAAGGCCGTGTGAGGGACGGTGGTCCGCTGGCGAGTTGGTCGCGCACTTGAGCGCGATTGAGAGAGCCATCCTCAACCGCGCCGACAAGCTCCTGCAAAAGCCCCCAAAACCAGTGCCATTTTACAAACGATTTCACGTTCCGATGATGTTCGTTGAAAGGCGCGTGATCCGGCGCAAGGCGCCGGGAGCGCTCGAACCCCACATGGTGCGCGAGAAGGAAGAAATGCTGGCGGAATTACGGCAAATTCGGGAAAGAACCTTAGCGTTTATCGAGGAAACCATGGAGCGCGATCTGAGTAAATACTGTATGTCCCATGCGTTTCTGGGGACACTTAACGCGCATGAATGGCTTCAATTCATCGCCTCGCATGAGATACGACATATGAAGCAGATGCGAGAGATTGCCGCAACACTACCGAAAACCGTAACAAGTTTGCAAAAGTAGAACTTTTTTACCACTGCCATTGCCTTTGCTTTGCGTTCGTACCAAACTCCTGAGCTGCAAAAAATGTGGAAAAAGGCGTGTTTTACTGGGTTTTAGGGGGAAAGTACTAGCCCTATCGTTTTTACTTTGCAGAACGGAACGACTATTGCTTGGGAATTATGCAGCGCTTACGATGATTGCAGCATCAAAGTAAGTGTAGAGCAGATTGCGGCGGTTCAGAGGAGCCGGGCCATGGTTACCGTGAAGTCGAGCCAAAAAATCTTCACCGATTCGGAAGTGGCGAGCTTGACGGGGATTTGCGTCGAGCACGTGCACAATTTTGCGAAGAGCCGCCATTTGGGCTTCATCGCCCGGGCAGCGGAAGCGGCCGGCATCAGCGCCGATCAATGGCTGTTCACACTTTCGGACCTGATGGTGCTAGTGACGCTGTTTCCGAAGTGCACGCACTAAGACGTTAAAATCAAACTAAATTTTGGATGGCTCCTGAGTTTGTCTTGGGAGCCATTCTTGTTTTTGTGCCGTCCAAGCAGCGAGTTGCAGGCCGACAAGGCCAGGGGTTATGCTCGCGACAGAGGCAAACCGGGCTGGCTGGCGCGCATCGCACACCCTGGGAAAGCCGGATGGGGACACCCAGAATATTCTCGCTAGTCGCTTGCGCATTCCTGGCCAGTTGGTCTGGCGCGCGCGGTTACTCGCAATCTGCAAGGGACACAGCGGCCGGGCAGGAGCAACCACCCCAGGGCAAGCAGGCCGGTAATAAAGATGCGCAGGTTGGAGTGCCGGTTCTGCCGCGAGGCAAGAAGCTGGTCCTGAAGGACGGAACCTTTCAGCTAGCTCGAGATTATCAGCGGAACGGAGAGCGGGTGCGCTACTTGAGCGCGGAGCGGGGCGATTGGGAAGAGATACCCGCCGCGATGGTGGATTGGGACGCGACGGCAAAGGCCGCGGCAGCGGAAAAGGCAGAGGAAGATGCGCTGGCCAAGAAACTCCACGCCCAGGAACAGGCCCAGAGAATCGAAACGGTGATGGATGTAGACGCGAGCCTGCAGGTTGCACCAGGCGTATTTTTGCCGCCTGGGGAAGGGATGTTTCTCATTGAGGGAAAATCCGTAAAGGCGATGGAGCAGGTAGGCTCGCAGTTGAAGACCGATAAGAAGCAGTTTCTGAAGCAGGTGCTTTCGCCGATTCCGATCGTCCCCAGCAAGCGAAACGTGGAAATCCTGGGAAACAGGGCAAGCATCCGGGTGACAAGCGGACAAGCGGAGTTTTACCTTCGCGAAGCGCCGCCGGATCCGGACCGGACGACGCCCATCGTGAAGAGCAGCCGGCCGGGCGAATCCGGGCCGGAGGTAGAGTTGGTGCGGGCTACCGTTAAAGGGAACAGGAGGCAGCTGGAATCGATCAGAAGCCTTTTTGGAGAACAGCTGGAGGAAAAACGCAACTCGATTTCGGTTCAACGATGGGAAATTGCGCCTACCGTCTTTCGTTTCACGCTGAGCCAGCCCCTGCCGCCGGGCGAGTATGCGCTGGCAGAGATCCTGCCGGATGGCATGAACCTCTTCGTATGGGATTTTGGGGTGGACCTGGCAGCGGGCGCCAAGCCAGCAACGCCGTCAAAGAATAAGAACTAATTCCGGAAGCGGGCCAGGGGAGAGGATTCGGCAATGGGGGAAACCTGCGCATTACAGGGTGTTCCAAAGGAAACCAGGCAAGCATCATATGGTCTGGCGAGTTTCCGCCGGAGTATCCGAGAGAACATTCCTTAAGAGAGCCAGTACGTCTGAGATACGGAAGGGCTTTTGGAGCCAGAGAGGCTCACCGCGGCCCGTATTTCCCTGACCGCTCTCGACCAAATCGCCCGTCATATAGATAACCGCAGGTCTCTGTACTCCCGCAGCCATAAGGATGCGCGTGGCGGCGTCGCGGCCGTCCACCACGAAGCCACCGGAGGAAAGATGCAGGTCACAGAGAAACACGTCATAAGTGGAGCGCCCGAGATAGCCGAGAGCCTCCTCGGGATTCGCGGCGCAATCCACGCGCAAACCCTGGACCGTGAGGCCTTCCTGAAGAAGCATCCGGAGACTTTCTTCATCGTCGAGAACGAGTACCGACCGGCCCTTGAGAAGCTCGGCCGTTGGCCGAGCTTCTTCCGAGGACGAGGCTCCGGCTTCCGAAGGAGCGGAAAGCGTGCCGGTACGCTCATCAGGCACCGCGGGGAGATAAATGGTGAATGCCGAGCCGCCAGCGGGAAGGATTTCGGCTTCGATGTTGCCACCATGTTCACGAATGATAGACATGCAGATGCTGAGCCCGAGGCCGGTTCCACCACCGGGACGCTTGGTAGTGTAGAAGGGGTCGAAGATGCGCGGAAGCGCTTCGGGGCGGATGCCCACGCCGTCATCCTGGACAGTGATCGATACCAGGTTCCCGGTGCGGCCGGCGCGAATCTGGATTCTGCCACTTTCGCGGATCTCGCGAATGGCCTGTTCCGAGTTAGTTATAAGATTCAGAAAAACCTGAATGAGCTGGTTGGCGTCTCCGATGACTCCGGGAGGATCGGCCAGCAGATGGAAATCCACTTCGATATTATTGCGGCGCAGGGAATGCTCCTGTAGTTGGAGCGTGCGCTCGAGAAGGTTGTTAAGATCGAGGGGCCTTTTATGCGGAGAAGCGGGACGTGAGAATTCGAGAAGATTCTGGACGATGCGCGCGGCGCGACGGGCCTGGCGGTGGGTGAGTTCCAACTGGCGCTTGGTGGACTCATCGGCACCGGGACGCTCGCGAAGAAGCTCGGTAACACCGAGGATGGCAGTGAGGGGATTATTCAGCTCATGAGCGACGCCAGCGAGCATCTGTCCCATGGCGGCCAGTTTTTCCGCCTGGATGAGCTGTTCCTCCAGACGCTTGAGATCGGTGACGTCGCGGCCGGAGAGTACCACGCCCTCAATGTTGCCCTTTTCATCGGATAGGGGACTGAAATTGAACCGAATCCGGCGCCAGTCTCCCGACTTATGGCGCACGCGAATTTCCAGAGAAGCAAAAGTTTGATTGCCGGCGAGGATGTCCTTGTAGAGTGAGACGGCGGCGGGCAAATCCTCCGGATGGGTACGACCGCCAAATTCCATGTTCTGCGTGTCCTCGACGGCGTACCCGAGTACCTCTTCGCAACGAGGACTGACAAAGGTGTAGTGGGCCGCCGTATCGAGAACCAGGATGAGATCGGGGAAGTTATCAACGAGGCGGCGGGCAAATTCCTGCTGCTGGTGGAGGCGGCGCTCCATCTCGCGGCGCTCGGTGATATCCATGAGCGCGCCCTGATAGCGGAGCACGCGGCCGGCATTGTCGCGAACGGCGGCCGCTGTGTTCAAGCACACGATGGAGGTCCCATCCTTGCGGATCAGAGTGATCTCCCGGCCCTGAATCATCGGCTGCCGCTCGACCTCGTCCTGAACGATTTTACGCTCGGTCTGGTCCACAAAGATTTCCGGAACCCGTCTCTTCAACAGTTCTTCCTTGGAGTCGAACCCCAACATGCGCACCAGGGCGGGATTGGCGTCGACAATGGTTCCGTCCGGCGTGGTGATGTAGATGCCTTCCTGGAGCGATTCGAAGAGTTCGGTGAAGCGAGCTTCGTTTTTGCGGAGTGCGGAAACGTCGCGACCTAGGATGGTGATGCCGTGGATTTCTTCGTCGCGCAACATCGCATGAGCTACACAATCGAAGTAAAAAACCGGCCCTTGGCCTTTCAGCCGCACCTGGACGACGCCGGACCACTGGCGGCGTTCCATGAATCTGGGCATGGCGCGGCGTAAGAGCTCGGCTCCTTCGCCGCTGCCTTCCTGCAGGAAATCAGTGATGGGCTTGCCGATGATCTGCTGGAAAGGGGTGTCCACAAGATCGGAAAAACTGCGGTTGGCGGCGCGGATCTGGCCGTCGAGCGTAAGGGCAAGTAAAACGTCATCGAAAGAGTCGATCAGGTCTCGATAGCCCTGCTGAGACTTTGAAATGATGGCGAACAGCTGATCAAGCTGCTTGTCACTGGGAGGAGCCTCATCGCGGTGTTCCATGCCGCGCATCAAGCCGCGGAGTTCGGAAAGCTCCTGGGTTTTCTTCCAAACGTAGAGACCGAACAGAATAATGAGCACGACCAGCCCGATCGGCAATGCCTCGAAGCGGTGTGCAAAGGAACGGAGAGAATCCCAGGAGGTCCAGGCGAAAAACAGGGCAAGGACAAATAGGAGGATAAAAGTAAGCCGCCAGAGCTCGCTCTGCCGCTTTTCGAACTGCTCGAAGCGCGAGGAGATGACGGAACGCGGGATGCTGCCGGTTAAAGAGTCTGCGGTGCTGCGGCGGGCGCTTTGGTTTTCGTCGAGCATAAACGTAGGCAGGACCTGCAGACTCAGGAATCGCCACGCATAGATATGACTCTATTGTAGGAACTCCGACCGGATTTCAGCAATCAAAGTGGACCCGGGAAGTTCCTGAAGGACAACTCGACCGGTGGCCTCGAAGCAAGAACGGCGTCCCGGGGTTCCCGGGACGCCGCTTGATTCGGTCTTTCGATTCGCTCCAGAACCGGCCCAAAGCAGCTTTAGCCCTCCGTGGCAGCGTCCGCCTCGGTATCCTTCTGGAGGAAGTCGAGCGCGGCCGCTTCTTCGGCAGTGAGCTCGGCGGCTTCCGGAATCTCCTCCATGGGAGCGGGGGCGGGCATTTCCGTCAGCAACTGAATACTGCGGTAGTGC
>WNFA01000900.1_pt1 | contig 26545 bp, 26 predicted proteins | sample 5400481 | NCBI WGS metagenome assembly WNFA01 (sample SAMN13153340, study PRJNA577476) | soil metagenome | isolation source: 120 cm saprolite under Douglas fir tree site 2 hole 1 replicate 2 | place: USA:California | collected 2015-04-18 | reverse complement strand
GAGGAGTTCGATCATCGCCGCGAGGCGCTGAACGGCGCGATCGGCGTGCTCAACCCCCGCGAACGCCGCATCTTCGAGGCGCGGCGTCTGGCGGAAGACCCGATGACACTGGAAGACCTCGCCGCCGAATTCGGCGTGTCGCGCGAACGCGTGCGGCAGATCGAGGTCCGCGCCTTCGAGAAGGTGCAATCGGCCGTCAAGGGCACGATTGCCCGGCAGGAACAGGCCGCACTGGAAGCCGCGCATTAATTTTCGCGGGTTGTGAGGTATCGAAACACGAAAGCCGGCGGCGACGCCGGCTTTTTTGTTGACGCTGTCGCAGGTGGCGGTCCCGGGCGGCCCCTCAATAATGAAGAGTGCTGAGATAGTCCGACAGCGTGGTGGGATCGCCGCGCGTACTCTGCCGCAGCGGCTGGTTGCTCAACAGCACGCCGGCCTGGGTCTTGTAATCAGGAGGCACATTGTCGGTCGGCTGCAGCGGCTGGCTGAGGATCTGGCGGTACCTGTCATAGGCCTGTTGGGTGCCGACGAAGATGCAGACGCAATGCTGCGGTTCGGCATAAAGATAACGCACGGCGTCGCCAACCCCGTTTACGACGAAGCGGTGCGCCGGCAGCGTGCGCAGCGCTTTTTGCCCAGCCGGATTGTTGGCGACCTGGACACGAAAACCGGCGGACGACAGATAAAAGCTGTTCTTTTCCAGGAACGGCTTGCTCGGCGTCTCCGAGGCGGCCAGAACCGAGGCGTAGAGCAACAGCACAACGGCCGGAAACAGGCGCAAGGCCATGATGCCATGGACCCGAAATAGATGCCGATGGCCCGCTGCGACCGGCCAGATGATCGATGCTGACATTGCAAATTCCCCTGCCTGAGCGTTGCCTGTTGCGCCGGCTATAACGCCGCGAGCAGTGCGCCAAGATTGTGTTGCACCTCGAGCGGCATCCAGCCGACCAACAATAGTAGGGGGCATATGCGACCCAATCCCACGCAGGCAGCACCCGCATGGGGGCAAAAGCCGGCGGCGACGCCGGCTTTGTTTGTTGCTCCTATGCCCCCTCGCCCGCATCGGGAAAGGAAACGATCACGCAAAGGCCGGACTTTGGCACGTTCTCCAGGGTCACCGAGCCTTCGAGCCGTTCGACAATGCGCTTGACGATGGAGAGTCCGAGGCCGGTTCCGTCCCCGGCAGGCAGGCTTCCGCGAACGAACGGTTCGAATACCCGATCGAGATCCGCCGCCGGAATGCCGGGGCCGGTGTCTTCGATTTGCAAAATGACCCGCGCGCCTTCGTGGTAAACTCCGATATCGACCCGGCCCCCTTGCGGCGTGTGGCGCAGCGCGTTGTCGATCAGATTGTGGACCACGGACGAGAGCGCCGCCGCCTCGCCGCGCACCCGTGAAGGCTCGATGATTGCAAACCCGAGATCGACACCACGGTCCATCGCCGTGGGCATGAAATCCGAAACGACTTCCTTGGCGCAGCAATCCAGCGATGTGACGATAACCTCGGGCGGGCTGTTGATGTCGTGCCGCGCCAGCGCGAGCAATTGCTCCAGCAGGTGAGCCGTCCTGCGCGCGCCGTTTTTGAGCGCGATCAGCCGGTCACGGCTCTCGGCGGGAAGTTCCACATGACTCAAGTTCTCCGCCTGAAGACTGATCGCGGTGATGGGCGTCCGAAGCTCATGGGCGGCATCGGCAACGAAGCGCCGCTGCTGGTCCATCATTGTCTGTATCCGTTCGAGCAGCCGGTTGATCGAAGCGATGAACGGGTGGAGTTCACGCGGGGTGCCCTTCAGGGGAAGTCTGCTCAGATCGTCCGCGCGCCTGACGTCCAGCTGTCCGGCGAGTTCCGTCATCGGTCGCAGCGATTGCCATACGACGATCGCGATCACGAGCATCAGGCACGGCGCCAAAGCTGCGAATGGCAGAATCGTATGAAAGGCACTGTCGCGCGCGATCTCGTCGCGTATCTCGGTGGGTTGGCCGACGGCAACCCGGCTTCCATCCGGCCGCGTCCGCACCAGGAACCGCCATGGCTTCTGATCGCGGGCGACGACATGCAAACCGTCTCGAAGGATCCAGTGCGAGCGAGCGTCGGGCATGCCGCTCGGCCTGTCGCCTAATTCCTCGATGGTTACCCGCGCCTCCGCGTCGACGCCGCTGTCGGTCGACGCATCATTCTGGAAGCGGGTATTGAGCGCCAGGGCCCCGATCTGGGTAAGGATCGCGTCCTGCATTTCGATCGCTTCATCGAAGGCCCACTGGAAAACCACGGCACCCGCGCCGATACCCGTCGAGACGATCATGAGCGTAAGTCCGATCAGGAGACGTCCGCGCAGGGAGTGGGTCATGAGGCGCGGTCCACCATCCAGCCGACGCCGCGGACATTGAGGATCGCGAGGGCTCCGAGCTTCTTGCGTATCGTATGGATCAGGAATTCGATCGCGTTGCTCTCGACTTCCTCATTCCATCCATAGATGTGGCGTTCGAGATCGCCGCGAGACAGAATCGCACCCGGGCGCGCCAGAAGCGCCCGAAGGACCGCGAACTCGCGCGCAGTAAGCAGCGACGTCTCGCCGGCGAACGTAGCCTCCCTCGTCGCCGGATCGAGGCTTATTTTTCCGTTGCCGAGTATAGAAGACGAGCCGCTGCCCTGACGCCGGAGAACGGCGCGCATCCGCGCCAGCAGCTCGCGGATCTCGAAGGGTTTCACCAGATAGTCGTCCGCTCCGAGGTCGAGGCCATCGATACGGTCGTCGATGCCGTCGCGCGCTGTCACGATAATCACCGGAAGCTGACGGCCGGTCTGGCGGAGCCGGCGCAAGACTTCCTGGCCATCGGCCTTGGGCAGGCCAAGATCGAGAAGCGCGACGTCGTAGCTCTCGGCTTGCGCGGCTTCGATCGCCGTTCGGCCATCGGTGACCCAATCGACCGCATAGGCGGCATCCTTCAGCGCCTGCTCCACAGCGGCTCCGACCATACGATCATCTTCGACGAGCAGAACGCGCATGGTTTATCCTGTCGGCACATCCGCCGAGCGCAATGGGCCCGCCATGATCGCGTCGGTCTGAAAGTTGCTAATCCGGTTTGTCGTCTTTGGTACCAGGCCTGCCCTCGGCTGTTGCAATGACTGTATCTTTGTCGGCATCGACTTCCACATCGAAAATGTTTGACCGGTTGCGGACCTCGAATTCATAGACCCCATCGGCCGTCTTCCAACGGCCTGTCCCTGAAGTCGTTTCTGCGCAGCGATAACGGCGGCAGCCAGCGAATTGGCGGCATGGGGAGCGGCGACCGCATGCTTCGTTGAGAGCGTAGCGGTTCCGGCGAGAGCGCGTTCCGACAGAAAAATGTCGGTTGCAGCCCAAGGCACGAGCGTAGATCGGTGCATGTCGTGGTTCCCCCGATGCCTATTCCAACCTGAATTCTGTCACTCCGAAACTTAGGGCCGACTTAGCGGCGATCCCGCGCGCATTGTGAACGTTGAACGGCCGGACACCAAAACGACCCCTCATTCTAAGTCGCCGCTAAGTGAGGACCGGCAAGGTTTTGCGTGACGGTACGCCGGTCTTCGAACGCGACCCAATTGATGAAGGGATATCCGTGTGCGCGATCCTGTTAGTCAACGTCCCTACCAAATGCTCAACAAGGTTCCGCAAGTCACGCTTTCGTTCTGGGTCATCAAGATCATGTCGACCACCGTGGGTGAGACCGGCGCGGATTATCTGGCGGTGCATGTCGGACTAGGGTCCGCGGTTACCAGTGCCGTCGCCGTGTCGCTGCTGCTCGCGGCGTTGTTTATGCAATTGCGGATGCGGCGCTATGTGCCGCGGATCTATTGGTTGACGGTCGTGCTGGTGAGTGTCGTCGGAACCCAAATTACCGATGCGCTCACCGATGGGCTTGGCGTTAGCCTGTATGCCAGCACTTTGGCATTCGCATTGGTTTTGGCCGCGACATTCGCGGTCTGGTACCGCAGCGAACGCACGCTTTCCATTCACACCATCGTCACCACGCGGCGTGAACTGTTTTACTGGGCCGCCATTCTTTTTACGTTTGCACTGGGCACCGCGGCCGGCGACCTGGCCACCGAAGCGCTTGGTCTCGGTTTCAACGTCGGCGTCGTGGTGTTTGGCGCGCTCATCGCCGCGATCGCTGCGGCCTATTATTTGGGCGCGAACGCCGTGCTCACTTTTTGGCTCGCCTATATCCTGACAAGGCCGCTGGGTGCCTCGCTTGGCGATCTGTTGTCCCAGGCGCGCGCCTATGGCGGTTTCGGTCTCGGCACCGCTTACACCAGCATCGCCTTCCTCATCGTCATCGTCGCACTCGTGACGTTCGTCAGTTTCGATGGACGACGCCTGCATCACGCCGATAACGCGGGCACAACGCCATAATGCAAATCGTTCGATTTCACCAAGCGCTTGCACATGTCGTGCGAGCCACTCAGCACAGGAGACAAGCCATGAAAAACCGGGAACTGATTTTTGTCTTGAGCCTATTGGGCGCCCTTGCCGAACCCGCCGGCGTCGGGTCGTTGGTAGCCGCTTCCATCATGACCCCAGCCGAAGCTGCGATGCCATCGAAACTCGGCGACCTTTCGTCGTTCCGGACCATCGTGACGGATACCACAGCGCTCGTCGACAAAGGCGATCTCGCCGGCGCAAAGACCCGCATCAAGGATCTGGAAACGTCGTGGGACGAGGCTGAAGCAGGATTGAAGCCGAGGGCGGCTGCCGAGTGGCACAAGGTCGACAAGGCGATCGACCGCGCCCTCGAGGCCTTGCGCGCCACTGCCCCGAACGCCGCCAATTGCAAGCAAGCCCTCGGCGATCTGCTCGCGGTCATGGACGGGGCTTGAAACAACGGATCGCGCCCGGCCGAGAGAATCAACACGTGTTGCAACCATCCTCCCGGCACTGTCGGGCTCAATCGGGATACAAATCATGAATGGCATTTCCGACCGCTCCAGCAAGGTCCCCGCGGTCACGCTCGCATTTTGGGTGGTAAAAATCCTTGCGACAACATTGGGCGAGACCGGCGGCGACGCGGTCACCATGTCCATGAACCTCGGATATCTGGTCGGAACGGCAATCTTCACAGCCATTCTTATCGTTGCGATCAGCGTCCAGATCGCGGCAAAGCGTTTCCATCCGTTTCTGTATTGGACCGTCATCGTCGCCACGACGACCACGGGCACTACGCTAGCCGATTTCGTCGACCGCTCGCTTGGGATCGGCTACCTCGGAGGTTCCACGCTCCTCGCCATCTTGCTGATGGTGTCGCTTGGCCTCTGGTCCCGTTCGATGGGTTCGATTTCAACCGACTCGATCACATCCAAGAAAGCCGAGATGTTCTATTGGGCCACCATCATGTTCTCGCAAACGCTCGGCACCGCGCTTGGAGACTGGATGGCCGATTCCACCGGCCTTGGATACCGTGGCGGAGCCGTGGTTTTTGCAATCGGTCTCGCCGTCATAGCTGCCGCCTATTACTGGACCTCGATCTCGCGCATCGCCCTGTTCTGGGCGGCCTTCGTGCTCACTCGGCCACTGGGTGCAACCGTCGGCGATTTCCTGGACAAGCCGCTGAATCATGGCGGACTGGCGCTCAGCCGGTATGGTGCGTCAGTGGCACTGGCGGAGCTGATCGTCGTTTTGGTTGCAACGCTGCCGCAGCGGGCTGGCCGACATCCGGCATGACAGGGCGGCACGGAAACAGAATACGGGTTGGTTGCCGACCGTCATCGAGCACACCGCCCGAACCTTCAGCCCTTTCCGGCCGACCAAGATACCTGGAGATATTGCGCCATTTTCGGACGCGGGGCGTTCTCACGAGGCAGGCTGTGTCGATCATTCTGCAATCCACCGTCGTCGGGTTTTCCGCCGAATCCATCCGCAGGCTGCCGGAGCTCGAGCAGGCGATGGTCACTCATGGGCTGGAGCCGTCGCAATTCGTGATCTCGAAGGACCGCGCGACGCCAGCCACGGCGCCGGTGATCGGGCCGGTCTTCTACGATTATACTGTGTTCGCCGGCGACGAGAATTTCACCGTCACCGAGCCGGACGACATCAAGTTCCTGGAGTATTTTTACCGGCGCATCGCACGGAACGCGACCACGCCGGCGCCGCAAGGCAGACGGCGTCGCGGCCTGATCAGCCGGCTCTTGAGCTGGATGACGCAGCCGATTTGATTGGGGGGTGGCGCGCCTTCACTTTCGCGATTCGCGAGCATGATAGACGCGGAGCATCACCAGACGCCGGCCATCGAAGCGATATTGAAACACATAAGCCGCGCCGAGAACCTGCAATACGATCTGGCGATATTCCTGCCGACCAGCAATCGGCCGACCGAGCTGCGGATGTTCTGATAATACCTGCACCTTGTCGATAATTTCAGTGGCGACAATCTTGGCGAGCGACGGGCGCTCCCGACCAAGAAATTCTACAAATCGATCGAGGTCGGCGAGAGCCTCGTCCGACCATTCAAGCTTCATCGATTGCGCCAGCTCCGGAAGGCCGGCGTGCCCCACGTCTGGAGCCACCGAACGACATCGTCATTCGCCGCGACTGAACCTTGCACCTCAAACGCTTTCCAGCGGCGATCAAGCTCAACGATGTCATCGACGTCGGTATCGACAGGACCCGCCTCAAGCGTGACCAATTCCGCCAACAGTTCCGGCACGCTCAGACCGCGTTCCGCGGCGCGTTGCTTGAGCGCCATCGCAGTGTCATCATCGATTTCGATCATCTGGGTCTTCATTTGGGGATTATAACCGAATACGCGTCCCGAATCCAGAAAGGTGTCGCACGGCATCCGGAGCAAGATGGCTGCATCCTCGGCCTATTCTACTCCCCCCATTGCCTTGCCAGCGTCGCCAGCGCGCAGCCTTCGCAATAGCGGGCATCCTTGTAGTCGATCCAATTGTGCGCATAGACCCGCTCGAGGGGAATGCCGTAGCGCGTCCGCAGCAAGGCTACCAGAATCCGCCACGCCGCGACCTGCGCCTCGGTCGCACCGCGCGTCACGTCGGGATAATTGCCGGCGAACTCCACCCCGATCGAATTGCTGCCGATCACCTGATGAAAGGTCGGGCCGTTGTCGATGTATTTGTGGTCGTTGCGGTTGGCGCCGTCGCCATGGGTCGGAACCAGATTTTCCGGCACCGCCCAGTACACCGTGCCGTCGGTTTCGACCCAGACCGTGACGCCGCGCCGGGTCGGGTTTTTCGCCTGCTCCTGCGCGCCGCCGCGTGCGGACCCGGCCGGCCCCTCGGTCTGGTGCACGATGATATTGCGCCAGGGATGGGCTTTTGACACCTCGCCCCACGGCGCCAGCCAGATCATCTTCAGACCGGGAATATCCGGTGTGCCCGACAAACGAGCGATCGTGGTGAGGTCGGACGTCTGCGCGTAGACTGAAGTGAACGATGCGACAACGCAGAGCGCCGAGGCCAGCGAGCGGAAATTCATGAGTGCCGGGATCCAATGAACGGCCTGATTAGCACGCTCACGCGCGCTGGCGCAGGGCCAGATTCGGCATCGCCTGGGCTGTGATTTCAGGCGACAGCGGCAGCGTGGGATCATAGACGGCATGGCAGTTCTTGCCATCCTTCTTGGCGGCATAAAGCGCATGGTCCGCGGCGGCCATCAGCCGGTCCGGGAAGGTACCGATCTCCCGGGTCCATTGCGCGACGCCGATCGACAGCGCGATCGGGATATCCGCTCCGACGCAGGCCTCGGCGTCCGCGCGGCACACATCCAGGATGCGGCGCGCGATCATCGCACCCTCGCGCAGCGTTGAAGCGGGCAGCACGATGCAGAACTCGTCGCCACCGGAGCGCGCCAGCATGTCGCTGGGCCTTAGGCGCGTCTGCGCCATCAGGGTGAAATGCTGCAGGCAGCTGTCGCCGGCAGCATGGCCATGGGTGTCGTTGATCGCCTTGAAGCCGTCGAGGTCGACCACCAGCAATGCAAACGGTTCACCGCTACGCTCGGACCTGGCGCATTCCTCGGTCAGGCGCTGCAACAGATGGCGGCGGTTGCCGACACCGGTGAGATCGTCGAGTAGCGCCAGATCAGCGACCTCGTTGCGCAGCCGGTCCATCGCCATCAGCAGGCAGCCGAAATTCCACACCATCGACAGGAACATCAGCGCCAGGACCAGAACCGACTGCAACGGGCTGAACTGGGCGAAGGTTAGCCCGGCGCCGACAGGCAGCAGATTGGCTGCGACGCGGACGACATAGATGGCGGTAATGAGAATGGCGACAATGGCTGCGAGCCGCGCGCCGGGGCTGCTACGGCCATGCTGCGGCGACAGCAACAGCCTTAGTGTCAGCGCGAACGGCAGACACTGGCCCAACGAATAGATCAGTACCCGCATCGCCGTGCTGTCGTAACCGACGAGGAAGAACGTCATGCCGGCAAAGCTTAGTCCCGATATCAGCGCGGTGCCGCGCCAGGACACCGGCCGGTCGTAGAACCGCTTGACCCCCATCTCGGCAAGGCAGGCGGCGAATATCAGGATGGTGGCGGCGACCAGGAGCGGCAGCAGCGAATCCATGAACATACGCAGCATCGCCAGCACCGCGCCGGCAGCCGCCGTTAATGCCGAACCGGTCCAGAACCGAGCCGCCCCGAATTTCGGATAACTGCGCACGACATAGGCCCAGACCAGGCCGAGCGCGAGAAAATTGACGACGTACGCCGTCCACAGCGTCGGGACGCTCAGCATTGCGAAGCCAGAACACGCACGGTCCAGTCCCCTGTCGTCGAAGAGCCCGCTTAGGGCAAGCCTATCTTTCGAAGCGTAACATGCAGCTATGTCGCTTAACGGGCTCTGATCCGCCACGGCGCAACTTCGCAGTGTGGTTTTGAATTGATGAAGACGGCGCGCGCCAGTTCCGGATCGATGCAGAATGCGCCGGCGCGTTGGTACCTCGTTAACTCTAAAGGGCGTCGCGAATGGTGCGATGATGCTCTTACATAGCGTCCTCGCCGGACTTGATCCGGCAATCCATCTTGCTTGCAGATTGATGGATGCCCGGGCTTTCACGCTTCGCCTGAACACGCCGCGTGAAAAATTGCAGGAAAAGCGCATCAAAATGCATAACAGCTGTGGATAACGCGATGACACCGGCGTGACAGCGCGAGGCAGCACGCCGCGAATCTGTTCGGATGATGAGTGAGGCTGTTGCGAGGCTAGCCCTCCCCGAGCATGCCTCGTGTCGCGTTTCCATCCATTAAACTCAAAAGAGGATGCTATGGCTAAGAAAGCGAAGAAGGCGAAAAAGGCGAAGAAGGCGAAAAAGGCCAAGAAGGCCAAGAAGTAACCTTCAAGCCCGGGTGGAGCCTCGCTCCGCCCGGGCACCCGCTACCAGGTTCAACATGTTCACCAAAGCGGCGGGCCTCGAGCCCGCCTTTTGATTTGGGTGCTTCCAATTCATCGTCGTCGCCCGATCAAGCGGGGCATGACGGTCGGAAGTCACCGTTCCGCGAACGCCAGCCTGGCGCCCAGCGCGGCAAAGCCGCCGGCGAAGGCGCGGCGCAGCCAGGTCATCACTCTTGGCCGCGTCACGATGCGATCGCGGACCGATGCTGCGAACAGGCCGTAGAGCAAAAATACCGCAAACGTCATTGCCATGAACGCGCCGCTCAGCTCCAGCATCCGCAGCAGAGGGTGGCCTTCATTCGCCGCGACGAACTGCGGCAGGAACGCCAGGAAGAAGATCGACAATTTCGGATTGAGGATGTTGATCAAAAATCCGGTGACGATCACCCGCTTGCCGGAGCGCCGGTCAAGCCGGGTATCGAGCGCGAGCGCCCCGCGCTCGCGCAGCGCCTGCCACGCCATGACCAACAGATAGATCACGCCACACCACTTCAGCGCGGCGAAAGCCAATGCGCTGGTGTGCAGCACCGCGGCGAGGCCGAGCATCGCGGCGCAGATATGCGGGACGATCCCGAGCGTGCAGCCGAACGCCGCGGCGATACTGGCCCGCGATCCGCGCGTCAGCGCCACCGCCAGCGTGTAGAGCACGCCGGTGCCGGGCGAGACGATCACGATCAGCGAGGTCAGCAGGAACGCGAGGGACATCGCTCTTGCCCATATCACGTCGTCGGACAGCGGTGAAGCGCGCGCAAGCACGAAGGTCGCCCGGTTGCCAAAGCCTGGCAGTCGTATAAGGGTTGCCGCGCACGCCTTTCCCGACATGGAGTTGACATTCAATGACCGCGATCCGTGGCTCCGCCGCCGCCGTGACCGGCGCTGCCAGCGGCATCGGCCGGGCGCTGGCGCTCGAGCTGGCGGTGCGCGGCTGCGATCTGGCGCTGGCCGATCGCGACGAGGCGGGGCTGCAAGCGACCGCCGCCGAGATCGGCCGGGCGGCTCCGCAAAAGGTCACAGTCCACCGCGTCGACGTCAGTGAGCCGCAGCAGATCGCGGCCTTCGCGCAAGCCGCCACCTTAGCCCATCCGGGGCTCAACATCGTCGTCAACAATGCCGGCGTCGCCCTGCTCGGCCAGTTCAACGAAATCGACCAGGCGCAGATGGACTGGCTGATGAACATCAATTTCTGGGGTGTGGTGCATTCGACGCGTGCGTTCCTGCCGCATCTGGCGCGCCAGCGCGAGGCCCACATCGTCAACCTGTCGAGCATTTTCGGCATCATCGCGCCGCCGGGGCAAACGGCTTACGCCGCGGCGAAATTCGCGGTGCGCGGCTTTTCGGAAAGTCTTCGGCACGAACTGCAGATGGCGGCAAGTCCGGTGCGCTTGTCGGTGGTGCATCCCGGCGGCGTCTCGACCAATATCGTGCGCAACTCCCGCGCCGGCAGCGGCGTCACCGACAATGCGCGCCGCGCGCAAACGATCGAACGGTTCGATGCGGTGGCCAGGACCACGCCCGCCGCCGCCGCGCTGCGCATCATCGCCGGGATCGAGAAAAACCAGCCGCGTATCCTGATTGGCAACGACGCCCGCTTCATGGACCTGCTGCAGCGCTTTCGGCCCGGCACCTATTGGGCGGTGCTGGCGCGCCGGATCGAGAAGGCGGCGAAGGCGGGGAAACCCGGTGCCCCATAGCGCATAACCCTACACGCTCGTCATTCCGGGGCATCGCGAAGCGATGAGCCCGGAATCCATAACCACGACAGGGAGTATGGATTCCGGGCCTGCGCGAAGTGGCGCATCCCGGAATGACGGTGGTTATGTCGATGCGCCGTCCGGCTTAGGAAGGAACGCTCACCGCCCCACCAGCTGATCGGCGAAATAGCCGATGGTCTTGCGATAGATGGTCGCGTGATTCCATTCGCGCATCGCCTCGAAATTCGCGGTGCCTTCGCCGTAAGGCGCGCCGTTCTTGAAGCCGTTGGTGTGCAAGAGGTTGGCGGTGGAGGCGAGCACGTCGGCCACGCTGTGGCGCAGGTCGACACGGCCGTCGCCGTCGAAATCGACGCCGTATTTGACATAGGACGACGGCAAGAATTGCGTCTGGCCGATTTCGCCGGCGTAGGCGCCGATCAAATCCCGCAATGGAAGGTCGCCGCGCTGCACGATCTTGAGGGCGGCGAGCAATTCGCCCTGGAACAGTTCCGAGCGGCGGCAATCATGCGCGAGCGTGGCCAGCGTGCGGACCACCGGCAGCTTGCCCATATCGCCCTTGCCGAAATCGGTCTCCAGCCCCCAGATCGCGACCAGGATCTGCGGCGGCACGCCGAACCGCGCCTCGATCCGCGACAGCAGCGAGGCGTGGCGCAGCAGCATCGCCCGGCCGCCGTTGATGCGGCCCGCGCCGACGCGGGTCGAGATATATTGCTCGAACGACTTGTTAAAAGTGTAGCGTTGGCGGCGGTCGAAATTCAACACCGCCATATCCTGCGTCACGCCACCGAACGCCGCGTCGGTCACGCTTGGCGAGACCCCCGCCGCCTGCGCCTCCGCCGACATGCTCGCCACAAAAGTATTGAAGTCGCCGCCGCAGCGCGCGGCAAAGGACGGGGTGGCAAGGGTGATGGCGCAGAGGACGATGGCAATGCGGAGCATACAAGCTCTTTCTGTTCATGAATTGGCCCGGCGAAGTGGCGTTTCATAGCACGGCTTGGACCATCGTTCGAGAGGTCAGTGCTTCGCGGGCGCAAGTGACGGTTCCCGTATGTAGTGCCAGCGGTCACAATTTCGGACATTCTGCGAGGGCAATCCATAGTAACAAAGTAAGTCTGGGTCGCTTTGTCGCTTCGTTCGTCGCGAAGGGACCGAGATGCTCGGCATCACCTCTCCCCTTGTGGGAGAGCATAGGCCGCCTTCGGCGGCCGTTCTTGGAAAAGGACGCCGAAGCGAAGCTTCGGCTACGTCGCATCGATAGATGCGATCCGGGCGAGGGGTTACGGCCCATCGATAGGCCGCGCCCCCTCACCCCAACCCTCTCCCACAAGGGGAGAGGGAGCGCGCCGCCGCTGAAGCAAATTCCGGATTTAATTTTCAAACAGCCAAGACGATTCAGTTGGAACCGTCATTGCGAGCGAAGCGAAGCAATCCACAGCCACGAGGTAAGTCTGGATTGCTTCGCTTCGCTCGCAATGACGGCGCTCTAAGTCCAGATACGACTTCACGCCCTCGCAACGCAAAGCGCCCGAGTCGTGCATTTATCTCTCGCCCTTGAGGGCGTGGGGAACGCCGGGTGCCTGCTGCACCCGCAGCCTCGCGTGCACTTTGTATTGGTAGAAAGCACACGAGTAACAACGAGTACACCGGAACACCCGGCATTCCCGCACGCAATGGTTTTAACGGCTTATGTCGTGCTCTCCCCGGTGACCGGGCTCTTTTGCCACCGTCGTCAGCGGATATAGTTTTGTCTAAGCCCGGTCGGGCCGACGCAACTCCGCGAACTTGACGCCAGCGTCGGGGCGTCAGGACCACACGATTTTGCCGTCCGCAGCAATCGTCTCTCGTCCGCGTGCTGTTGACCGCTCACGGATTCAAAGAACCCGCCCTGCGATCCCGTCGCGCGCAAAACGCTGCCGCGTCCACCGCATCCCATCCCGCGTCCGTGACGATCGCGATACGCCCCTCGAGTGGGACGAGACGGTGTCGGATATAGGGGTGATTTGGGTAAAGCGAAAACAGCAATATTTTTGCCTATGGGACTCGACAGCCCAAATCACACCAAATCTGGCCCGTCGGGCTGGCGACTTTTTTACACGACGTCGTCCGCCGTCGCGACGGCATCGAAAAATTCGGCACGTCGGGCAAATCAGCGAGCGTAGCCCGGGCCTCAATGCTTCGGCGGATAAAGCAGTACGTAGGGCGGGTTTTAGCCGAAGGCGTAACCCGCCGTCTTGGGCTGGCGAATGGCGGATTACGCCTTCGGCTCAATCCGCCCTACGAGCTCTGTGTTCATGCCGAAGCGCATGCGCAGCACGCGTTCTTCGCGCCGCCTACGCCGCCGCGTCCCGCGCCAGCGCGCCGGCCGCCTCGATCTCGCGGCGCAGCCAGCCGGGCGCGACATCGAAACCGTTAGGCCAGGTCGGTGCACCATCTTCGAGGAATACGCGTGCGAAAAACGCGGGATCGCGCAACGGTTCGACCATGGGACCGCTGCCGCTGACGATGGCAGAGAAGTCGTACTCTCCGGCCATACCGTCGCTGAACGTCGCCCGCAGCCGATGTCCACCGAGACACTTTATTTTCGCAACTTTAATCATCGTCGAGGCCCGCGATCTTGATGAGCGGCGTATTGGTCCGCGCCCAGCTCCAATTATCCTCCAGTGCGTAGGGCGGATTTTAGCCGAAGGCGTGACCCGCCGTCTTGTCGCGGACAATGGCGGATTACGCCTTCGGCTCAATCCGCCCTACGAGCTTTAAGCAACAGATTTAGCCCGAAGCTTTGCCGAAAAGTCGCGAAGGGCTTTTGGAACAAAGTCGACAAATACCATTGCCGAAACGTATGAGCGGAATATCTCTTCGGCCGATTTTTCTAGAAAAAAGCTGCCGTAATCCTGATGAACGAGCCTATTTCGTTCGCGTCCAATTTCTATAAAATCTGAAATCGACTTCGCCATGTTCTGGTCTAGCTTGACAATTTCGGCCATGTGCAATCGGAAGTCATCGCCAAACATATTGAAAAACGCGTTTGCATTGTTAGCCTTCCACTCGAACCAAGTGTGATATTGGCGACTGACCGCTTTGTTTTTTACGAGGGTAGGTATCATTGAGTTACCTCCCGCCACCTCGGCGCAAAAAGACACGACGTCTGACGTAATACGGAACTCGAAATGGCTTGCTGCACATAGAAGCAACGTCTTCCGGAAATTTTCATTAAGAGTATTCCGAAACGAAACGGCGTTGTACTGATCCATCATGCTGACTATTGCGGAATATTCGCCATAGAGCTTGTCAACAATCGTTCCCATCTGAGCGCCCGCCCTATAAAGTACTAATTAGGGCTCTTGCACGCTTTAACCTCGTCCCGACATTTGTGGTACGAGTTGTACCCTCAAGTGAAGCACTTACAAACTGACGATCTCGTTCAAGCGCAGAAACTTCATCGGGGTCTATTTTTCCTTTTAGTAGCCGCCTCTTTTTAAAGGCTTCGTCGCAGGTCGCGGTAAAAACCGCTTCGAATAAGGCAATGTTAAACCGATTGTTTTTCGGATTCACGAACGCATCGTCAGGCAAATCCTCGCAAGCCTCGAGAAAGGAAGTTAGGAGCTTCTGCAAGTACTCATTTTGCTTGCTGTCGTGACTCTCGCACATTCGAGAAAATTGATTGAGGAATCGTACCATAGATGGCGCGTATTCATGGCCACTAATTAGCATCGCGAGTCCTCGGAGAAGAATTTCAATATCCTTCATATGAAGATCCGGCTCTGGCGAATTCAAAATAGTCCGCCAGCGACTGTCGGTATTTACGCGATAGAGCATGTCATAAAATTTGGAATGATACATGCTCGTTCGAATTTCTTGAGGACGCAGATTTATTCCGCCCGTGTTTAAACGGTTGAACACCTCATACATCGAGGAATCGTCCCCCGCCGGACTGTTCTGCTTAACGATAATATTTCGGATCGGTCGCAAATCGAATTGCGTCTTGTAGTCGCCTAGCGTCGAATAATTCAATCCATGAAATTTATTAGTTTGATTTGGCAATTTTTCTGAGAGCTTGAGTTTGAAGTCATCAAAAAAACGTCATCGTGCAACACTTCATCAGGAATTCTTCCCTCCCTGTCGAAAATCGCACGAATTTCGACACGCTTATCTTTTCGTGGAAATTTGCGCTTGATGAAATAGTAGATCGACATGAGTCGTTGTTGACCGTCGATCACGAGGAAGCGATTGCGTGCCTGCTCGTACAAGAATAGCTGAGGCACAGGAATTCCCAGAATCAACGATTCAATTAGTTTCGATGCCCGGACTTGGTCCCAAACAAAGTTGCGCTGAAAACCAGGAATACGAACAGCACCAGACTCTATGAAATTAAATAGGGTTGACACGTTGAAATCATTAGGCGTTGCCGTAATGTCATATTCGTCAATTTGCAACTCATCTTCTTCGTCGGCATAGTCGTCGAACCATTCAGCCATTGCGAACCCACCGTCCCAGTTTTGTTGGTGCAACTATAGCGCGAATTGTCCAACTCGAACAATAAGCAAAAACGGCGGCCTTTCGCCCGCCGCTCTGTTTCGATGGATGCCCGGGTCAAGCCCGGGCATGACGCATGAATCAGCTCGTAGGCGAATTAGCGAAAGCGTAATCCGCCGTTACCCCCGTCGAGAGGGCGGATTACGCCTTCGCCTCAATCCGCCCTGCGAGCTATAGGTATGGATGGTGGCGCGCGCGGGAGCATGCCGGAATGGTGCTGGCGAATGCCCGAAGCTAGTAGAAAATGGAATCGGCCCGGGGTAGGTTTCAGCGGAGAGCTGAAACATGAACATACGACGCGGGCTATGGCGCACCTGGATATTCCTGACGGCGCTGTGGGTCATCGGGACGGTGACGCTGGCCTATTTCGTCCTGCTCGAGAGTGTGGCCAGCCGGAAGTACCAGTACGTCTACAACATGCGGAGCGACGTGCCCGATCCGAATAAGGTGGATTGGACCAAGGATTTCTATTCCCTGATGCAGTCCCCCTCGAAGGAAAAGCTAGCCTCGACCTTCGATATCCAGACGTACCAGTACGCGACGACCTGGGACGAGGACGTGAAAAAAGGCATGCTGATAACAGTAGAATTTCCAGATAAATCGCACCTCTACATGAGTGCCCAAATGACCCAGGTGGACCGAGATTACGTCGCCAAGGCGTTCTGGAACCAAAGGTGGGAACGGTGGGGTATCGAAACGTTGCCATGGGTAGCGGGCGCCATCGTCCCGCCGATCATCCTGCTTTTGCTCGGTAGCTTTATGGTGTGGGTCGGCCGCGGTTTCACCCGCGACTGAACTTATCCCCACTTGGCCCGCATCGCTCGCAATTCCGCCGTGTCATGATATCGTAACCCCTATGCAATCTACCCAATGCACACGTAGAGCGGGCGGCATGCAACCAGATTCGGCAGCGCTAACACTTCCACCGCCTCTTTGAAAGATGCGTAACGGCAAGCTCTCCCGCGATCAGCACAACGAGAGCGCCGAACGTGAGGGGGTCGTGGATGTTGTAGATGATTGCAGCCCAGCCGATGGTTTTCATGCGCTCGATTCCCCAACTCCTGAGAGCTGCTTTTCAGTTTGGGAATCGCCTTGCCCGGTCTCGGCCCGTCGGGCAGCGCCCGTCACGGCGCCGGAGATAGTGTCGCCTTTTAGCGTCCGGCAGGACGGGGCATCACCCCATAGTCTTTTCGATAACAGACACAGTCGCCTAATCGGCCACGTGGGCTCGTGCCGCAGCACTATTTCTGGAGTATGGGACGCCGGCACGATTTCAGGACCTCAAAACGTCGGGCGCGCGCGCTGTACCGGATAATCCGCAGTCGCGTAGCTGTATCCGAGGGCGGTCCGCTGGTCCGGAAGGCGCTCCAAAGCGAGCAGCGCCAACTCCACCATCCGGGGAAGCTTCTCGGTCGACTTCTCCCACGTGATAATTGTCTGACGAGACCCAAGCCCCAGCGCCATACGGAGCGCGTCCTGGGTGAAGTGGTTACGCTTGCGCCATTCAGGGAGTTCAGTGCCGATCATCGGGCACCTCCAATGTCCAGAAACTGGACGTCCAATGGTTGGACATTTTGTTGTGATTTGGTCATTCGGGGCCTTAAAAGTGCAATCAAAACGGGGGTCGGCACCCTGAACATACGCAGAGAAAGTTAAATAATAGCTAAACGTCTCGATAAGCAATTTTGGCCGAAGCTCATGTGAGGGCTATCGGACAGCTTTGCTGTCCGACTGCCTGTTCGTGAGACGGATGGATTGAGCGAGCGACGGCGTCGAACGGCTGACGGTCCCGCGCAGACGCAGCGCGATCGCATATAACTGAGCGCAGCCATGAGGAAGGCATCGTCCCAGCGAGCGCGTTTGATTTTGCGCCGTATGGATGTGCGATCGGGGTGGGCTCGCTTAGGCGAGGTCGTCCCGCGCAAGCCCGCCCATCGCCTCAATCTCCCGGCGCAGCCACTCCGGGTCCATATCAAAACTGTTCGGCCAGGTCGGCGCACCATCCTCCAGAAATACGCGCGCGAAATATGCGGGGTCGCGCAAGGGCTCGCCCATCGGGCCGGCCTCGGCGACCAGCACTGAGAAATCGCGCTCGCCCGCCGTTCCGTCGCTGAACGTCGCGTGCAGGCGATAGCCGCCGAGATGTTTGATTTTGGTGACCTTAATCATCGTCGAGTTCTGCGGGAGAGGGAGCAGGTATCCACGTCTTTACCACGCGGACGCCCAAAAACTAGATGGCCGGGACAAAGCCCGGCCATGACGAAGAGAGAGAAACTGGGTCCCGGTTCTGCGGCGCACCACTTCGTGCTGCGCCGCGCCCGGGACACGAGATTAATTATCGAGGAAGCTCCGCAGCTTCCTTGACCTGCTCGGATGCTTCAGCTTGCGCAGCGCCTTGGCTTCGATCTGCCTAATACGCTCTCTTGTCACCGAGAACTGCTGGCCGACTTCTTCCAGGGTGTGGTCGGTGTTCATGCCGATGCCGAAGCGCATGCGGAGCACGCGTTCTTCGCGCGGGGTTAGCGACGCCAAAACCCGCGTCGTGGTCTCGCGAAGGTTGCTCTGGATCGCGGCGTCGATGGGCAGGATCGCGTTCTTGTCCTCGATGAAATCGCCGAGATGCGAGTCTTCCTCGTCGCCCACTGGAGTCTCCAGCGACAGCGGCTCTTTGGCGATCTTGAGAACCTTGCGAACCTTCTCAAGCGGCATGCCGAGCTTTTCGGCCAATTCCTCAGGCGTCGGCTCGCGGCCGATCTCGTTGAGCATCTGGCGCGAGGTGCGCACGATCTTGTTGATGGTCTCGATCATGTGCACGGGAATGCGGATGGTGCGCGCCTGATCGGCAATGCTTCGCGTGATCGCCTGCCGGATCCACCACGTCGCATAGGTCGAGAACTTGTAGCCCCGGCGGTATTCGAATTTGTCGACCGCCTTCATCAAGCCGATATTGCCTTCCTGGATCAGGTCGAGGAACTGCAAACCGCGGTTGGTGTATTTTTTCGCGATCGAAATCACGAGCCGCAGATTGGCCTCGACCATTTCCTTCTTGGCCTGGCGCGCCTCGCGCTCGCCCTTCTGCACGCCGTGCACGATCTTGCGGAATTCGCCGATCTCGAGCCCGGTCAATGCCGCCAGCGACTGGATCTCGTGGCGCAATTCCTTGATGCGGTCCTTTTCGTGATGCACGAAATTCTTCCAGCCTTTGGCGGAGAGTTTCGAGACACGATTGAGCCAGCGCGGATCGAGCTCCGAGCCCTGATAGTTGCGCAAGAAGTCTTCGCGCGCGACGCCGTGGCTGTCGCCGAGGCGCAGCAGGCGGCCCTCGAACGACACCAGCTTCTTGTTGATGTCGTAGAGCTGCTCGACCAGCGAATCGATACGGGCCTGGTTGAGCCGCAGCGACTTCACCTCGACGATGATTTCGTCCTTCAGCTTCTTGTATTTGCGCTCCTGCGCCGGCGACAGCGTCTCGTTCTGCAGCTGGTTGGAGATGTCCTGTTCCTGAAGACGCCGCAGCTTCTTGTAGTTGTCGGCGATCTTGTCGAAAGTCTCGACCACCTTCGGCTTCAGCTCGGCCTCGATGGCGGCGAGCGACATCTGGTTTTCGAACTCGTCGTCGTCCATGTCGGAATCGGCGGCAGCCTCCGAGGTGCTTTCACCCTCGGCGGCCGCGGCCGGTGCCGTGGTGGGACGGAACGGGGTCGGCGCCGGCGGGGCGGCCGGCGGCGCGATATGCGCAGGCGCCGGCTGCGCCGGCATCGCGGCCGCGGCGCCATTGCCGTTGACGGCGGCGAGCGGCTGGCCGTCGGGGCCGAGCGGGGCTGCGAGCAGCGCCGGGTTCATGTTGTTCTTGGCGTCGGGGCCGGCGTAGGTCGCTTCCAGATCGATGATGTCGCGAAGGAAGATCTTTCCCTCGTTGAGTTCGTCGCGCCAGATGATGATGGCCTGGAAGGTCAGCGGGCTTTCGCACAGCCCTGCGATCATCGCCTCGCGGCCGGCCTCGATGCGCTTGGCAATGGCGATTTCGCCCTCGCGCGACAACAGCTCGACGGTGCCCATCTCGCGCAGATACATGCGGACGGGATCGTCGGTGCGCTCGCCGGGCTCGGATTTCTTGACTTCGGTGACGGCCTTCTGGGTGACCTCGACCAGTTCGTTGTCGGTCTCGTCCTCGGCCTCTTCCTTGGTTTCCTCGTCGCTGTCGGAATCCTCGGCCTCGGAGACGTTGATGCCCATGTCCGAGAGCATCGACATGATGTCTTCGATCTGTTCCGGCGAGGTGGTGTCGGACGGCAAGACTTCGTTGAGCTGATCGAAGGTCACGAAGCCGCGCTTCTTGGCCTGCTTGATCATCTTCTTGACGGCGGCATCCGACAGGTCGAGCAACGGCGACGGCGCGTCCGGAGAATCCTTCTCAGGGGCGTCCGCTGCCTTGTCGTCTTTTTCCTTGTCTTTTACCTGCAGCGTCTTTGCCTTGGTGGCCATTCATTGCTCCCGAACGCGCTCATGCAGGAAGCGTCACCGCGCCCGCCTTGAATACTGAACCGACTTATGACGCGGAAAGGGCGGCGCATACTTGTCGCCACCCCCTGGTCTGTGTCACTGGATTTCGCACAATGGCCTGATGCATATTGCGGGAAATGTGGACACCGCCTATCCGAACAGAACATGCGCCAAGTCATTCCTGACACTTTTCTGACAGCAAAGCGGCGGCCACATGACCCCGAAAATACACCAAAGCCATTACGCTTCGATTAACCCTGTTTTTGCCGCCAAACCATGGGTTTGGCGAGTCATTTCCCGGCTCCGGCCAGGCCGTCCGCATGAATTTTCAATCAAACGCTTCGCTGGAACCGGCCCGACGACTCGCCGAAACCCTCGATCAATGCCTCGGTGCCGTCCACTTCCGCCAGCCGGGCCTTGACGTCCCGCAGCCACGCCAAATTCGCCTCGCTTGCCTCGTCGCCCAAGGCCAGCTCGGCGTCTTTCAATTCCCTAAGTAATGAGTGCCATTGGCGATGCAAGGAGACGAGCTGGTGCCAGGTGGAAAGAACGTCCTCCCGCGCCGCGGAGCCTTTCGCCCCCCACACCGCCGAGGTCGTGATCGCCAGCTCAACCCTTTGAAGTGATTGCAAAAATCCGCCCGCGGCGAGGTCGGCCCGCATCTTCTCGCTCTGCTCTGAGGGCTCCGGGCTGTGGTGGTGGTCATGGGCGAAGGCAGCGATGATGCCGGCCCGCAGTCTGTGCGCCTCCGGGTGGGCCAATTCGAGCGCGGCCACCTCCTCCAGATGGTCGTGCAGCAGCCAGGGATGGTTGATCAGGGACTGCAGGATCAGCGCCTCGCGGCGGGAGATCGCGCTGCGCTGGCCGCGCATGATCGGGCTCAATGCCAGCTGCGGGCTCGCCACCTGATAGGGCCCGCGGTTGATGGTCTGGCTGCCCGCAGATCCCTGTGGACGGCCGCCGCGCGAGGGCTCGGACCGGCCCGCCGCCCCCGGGGTGAACGATCCACGCGGCGAAAAAGCCCGGCCTGATTCGCGGCCAAAATTGCCGGCCCCCCCGCGAAAATTGCCCCGGCCGTAGCCGCCGCGCCCGCCCTCCGGCGCGAACGTCCGCTGCAACCGCTCGGCCAGATCCTGGCGATAATAACGCCGCACCACCTCGTCGCGGATGCCATTGGTCAGCTCATTGATCCGCTTCTCCAGCGCCGCGCGCCGCTCGGGCGTCGCAAACGTGCCGCCTTCGATTTCGCGCGACCAGATCACATCGGCGAGGCCCCGCGCCGCCGAGATCACTTCCTCGACCGCCCCGCGTCCGCCGGAGCGCGCGAGATCGTCGGGGTCCTGTCCTTCCGGCAGCAGCGCAAACCGCAGGCTCTTGCCGGGCAACAGATGCGGCAGCGCCATGTCGGCAGCGCGCCACGCCGCCTTCTGTCCGGCCTTGTCGCCGTCGAAACAAAGAATCGGCTCGTCCGCCATCTTCCACAACAGCGCGAGCTGGTTTTCGGTCAGCGCGGTGCCGAGCGGGGCAACGCTCGCCGGAAAACCGGCGCCGACCATGGCGATGACGTCGACATAGCCTTCCACCACCACCAGGGCGCTTCCGTTATGGGCGGTCAGCCGCGCGGGCGCTAAATTGTAAAGATTGTCGCCCTTGTGAAACAGCGGGGTTTCCGGCGAGTTCAGGTATTTTGCGGCAACATCTTTTTCCAGCGCGCGGCCGCCGAACGCGATCACCCGTCCGCGCAGGTCGCTAATCGGAAACATCACGCGGTCGCGAAACCGGTCATACGGCACCGGGATGTCATCGCCCGCGATCAGCAGGCCGGCTTCCACCATGTCCTCGACCGGAATCCCGAGGGCGCCGAGGTGCTCCTTCAAGGCAAACCGTTCGCCGGGCGCATAGCCGATGCCAAACTGCAATTGCACCGCCGGCGAAATCGCGCGGTCGCCGAGATAGCCGCGCGCCTTGGCGCCGTTGCGCGAGGCCAACGTGCTGGAAAAGAACTTCGCGGCAAGATCCATCACGTCATACAGCGTCTTGCGGCGCTGCTCGTGCCGCGCCGCATCGGGGGTGGCGGCGGGCAGCGGCACCCCGGCCATCGATGCCAAGCGCTCGACGGCCTCGGTAAAACCGACGCCCTCGGTCTCCATCAGGAAGGAGATGATGTCGCCGTGCTTGCCGGACGAAAAATCGTGATAAAATCCCTTCTGGTCATTGACCGTGAACGACGGCGACTTTTCTTGTTGAAATGGCGACAGTCCCTTCCATTCGCGCCCCGCCCTTTTCAACTTCACACGCCGGCCCACGACTTCCGAAACCGGAAGCCGGGCGCGCAGCTCGTCGAGGAATTGAGGCGTAAAGCGCATAAGGGATTTTGTGTGAGTCGGGGGCGGCTGCCAACCGATCATGGATATAGGGGCGGTTGGCTAAAATACGAGAATTGTTGGCTTTCTCCCGGCTATTCACAGGATCAGGCTGTGACGTCAGGATTGACAAATGAAATACAATTGTATATACAAGCCAAAAGGCTCAAAATGGCTGATCTTGAATTCGAATTTCTCGCGCCGGCGCGGGCTTCGAATGGGATGAGGACAAGAGCGAAGTTAACTTAATCAAACACGGCATCGACTTCGACGACGCAAGCGAAGTTTTTTACAGACCGGTTGTCGTCTGGCGGTCAAATCGTAACAACGAGGAGCGATGGATCGCGATCGGAAAATCTCATGATCAAATCGTATCGGTGATTTTTACTCACAGAGGCGACCTGATCCGAATTATTTCGGCGCGCCGTCCGAGATCAAATGAAAAAAGAGCGTATCGTGACGCGTCGATGGGGCGATCGGCGCAAGGGAAAGACTGACTGGGCGCGTTTCGACGCAATGACGGACGCGGAAGTCGAAGCCTCGATCGCGAATGATCCTGATTGGGCGGAGTTCAAGGATATCGACTGGTCGGACGCCGTTCTGGTCATACCCACCAGGAAAAAGGCGATCTCGATTCGTGTCGACGAAGACGTGCTCGACTATTTCAAGAGCGAAGGCGATGGCTATCAGCGCCGCATCAATGCCGTGCTGCGTTCCTACATGCAGCAGAAAAACAAACCGAAAAAGCGTGCCTGACGCCGCAATTCACTACCGCTCCTGAATTCGCCCCGGCGATCCGCGACTGAGCCGACCGAACACAGGCATCGTGCCCCGGATGCTGCGCGGCGCGCCGCAATAGCGGCGTGGTGCGCTGCTGGTCCGGGGCCCATCGCTACACGGCGGAAGCGTGGGTCCCGGCTCTGCGGAGCAGCGTGAAGTACGCCGCACCGCGTCCGGGACACGGGGCTTTACCGCGCCAGAAACCGTCCCGAGGCGATGCGCGCGAGGTGCGCGACGGGCCAGTTGTAGACGTAGGTCCAGGCCTCCGTCGCACCACCCTCGAGCGTCACGGATAGCATCTGCCTGACATATTCGGTCGGCGCGGCAAAACCTTCGCCGCAGGCCTCGTACATGTCGAACTCGCGCAGCAATTCGTCGGGCGCACGCAGCCGATAGAGTTCGCCGAACACGACGTCCGCGGGGTCGCCGGACAGCACCAGCGCGGGATAATGCGTGACCAGATAAAGCCGGCCCCGGCACCGCGCCTCGCCGATCAAATCCGCGCCGCGCGACAAGAGCTGCGCCATCGGATGGTCGAAGCCGCGCATCAGCGTGCCGTAGACGAACAGGCGATCCAGCATCATGCCCCACGAACGGCGAAAAGCCTTAAGCCGCCACGACCTCGTCAACTTCACCAGATCCATCCGCCCAAAGCTCGTGGTCAGCGCCACGTCGGCGGCGTCGCGGCCGGTGCCCATCAGGATGCGGCCGATCCGCGGATGATTGTGGCGGGCGTCGCAGGTGTACCACTGGCCGGACAGATAGACCTCGAACCAGCCGGAAAAATCCATCGGTGCGGGATCCGGCGGAATTCCGATGTCGCCCATATAGCCGGTGCAATAGCGCGCCGGGATGCCCATGCAGCGGCAGAAGGTCAGCGCCAGATGCGCGAAATCGCGACAGACGCCGGCGCCCTGCTCATAGACGTCATGCGCGGATTTCATGTAGTTCGCATGCTCGTAGCCGAAGGTGACGTGGTTGTGCACGTAGGTGCAGATCGCGGCGACCCGCGCCCAGCCCGGCTGGGTGTTGCCGAACAGCGACCACGCGATATCGGTCAGCTTGTCGGTTTCGCAATAGCGGCTCGCCATCAGATAGAACAGCAGGTCGTCGGGCAGCTGATCGATCGGAAGCTGCTGCGCGGTCGGCACCACGACGTCGGGCAATCCGGAATCGCGCACCAGCGCGCTGCCGCGCAAGGTCACGCCGCCGGCCGGCGCCACCAGCCTGCCGCAAACGTTGCCGAAGCTGTCGCGGTAAAACCCGATCGGCACATTGGGCTCGGCGACAATGCTTTCGGTGCCGATAATGTCGGAATAGCGCGACGGGTGAATGCTGAGCATGATCACCATCGGCGTCGGCTGCACGGCCGTGTGCGCGATTTCGAAGCCTACCTTGATTTCCATGTCAAGCCTCCGCTCCCATGTCCACCGAAACGACGTTGATGCTGACCTCCATGCCGACATACGCATCGGCCGAACCGAGATAGGTGCCGTGCAGCGGGACGGCCTGGCGCGGATCGCGCGCCACCGCCACGCGAACGAGATCCTTGGTGCCGACGATGCCGTTGGTCGGATCGAACTCGATCCAGCCGGCGCTCGGCAGGTAGGCCTGAACCCAGGCGTGGGTCGAGCCGCCGCCGACATAGCCATGCGACCGATCGCCCGGAATGAACAGATAGCCCGACACGAAGCGCGCGGCGATGCCGAGGCGCCGCAGCGCCTCGATCATGAACAGCGCGTAGTCGCGGCAGGTGCCGGACCTGGTCTGCAGGGTGTCGAGCGGATGCTGGGTGCCGTGCTCATGCCGCTTGCGGTAGGTGAACGCCTTGCGGATGCCGTGGGTCATATCGCTGAGAATATTGAAAGTCGGGGTCGGTCCCTCCTCGTCGAGAAAATTCCGCGCCCACGCCGACAATTCGCCGTCGGGATCGCCATATTGCGGCGTGATGAATTGAATGAGATCGGGAAACTCCTCATCATTGTAGAAAAACGGATAGAAATACGCCGGATCGTCCGGGGTCGGCACGTACTCCTCGGCCGGATTGTGCTCGACGGTCGCGGTAGAGCTGAACGTCAGGGTTTCGGCGCGCTCGTCGAAGGTCGCAATCGCGACGCTGTTGCCGAACACGTCATGGATCCAGCGCAGCGACATCGGCTCCGGCACGATCTCGAGACTGCCCGACAGCACCCGCAGATCATGGCCGTCTCGCGGGCGCAGCATGATGCGATGTTCGCCGAACGCCACCGGGTGGGCGTAGCGATATTCCGTCTTGTGATGGATCGTCAGCAGGGGCATCGTCGAAGCAATCATCGTGATTTTGTGCGATCTAATCTATACCGTTCCCTGCTTATTTCGAAATCGGTATGCTGCTTCGCTAGGCAATAGTTGAGGAAAAATGACCTTGGATAACGCCGGCGACACATCTTTACTCCTTGGAAGCACAGATGTTCCGCCGGTTCTTGAGGATAATGCCGCGGGCGGCTCGCCGTTCCTCTTGACCTGCGATCATTACGGCCGGTTGACCCCGCGGAGCCTCGGCGATCTCGGGCTGCCGGCCAGCGAGCTGACACGGCATATCGCCTGGGATATCGGGATTGCCGGCGTCGCCGAGGCGCTATCGAAGCAGCTCGACGCGCATCTGATCGCGCAGCGCTACTCGCGGCTGGTGATCGACTGCAATCGCCCGCCCGGCGCGCCAAGTTCGATCCCGCGCATCAGCGAGGCGACCACGATACCGGCCAACGAAGCGCTTAGCCGCGATGCGGCCGAGGTGCGGCGCCAGGCGATCTTCGATCCCTACCATCGCCGCATCGCCGAGGTCATCGACGCGCGGCTGCGCGAAGGCGTTCCGACGGTGCTGGTGTCGCTGCACAGCTTTACGCCGGTTTACGCCGGCATCGCCCGGCCCTGGCACATCGGCACGCTCTATCAACGCGACATCAGGCTGCCACAGCTCCTGCTCAAGCAGCTTCGCGGCGAAGGCGATCTGGTGGTCGGCGACAACGAGCCCTATGCCGTGAGCGACGAGACCGACTATACGATACCCGTGCACGGCGAGGCGCGCGGGTTGATGAACACGGGAATCGAAATTCGCCAGGACCTGATCGCAGACCCGGCCGGCCAGCAGCAATGGGCCGATCGGCTGGCGCGGATTTTTGGCGAGATCGAAACAGCGTTGCGGGCGCAGCGGCTGGTGTAACTGCTAATCGCTTCACCGCGCCCGCGTCAGTGCCAGCCAGACGCCGCCGCCGATCATGA
>WNFA01000906.1_pt1 | contig 26546 bp, 18 predicted proteins | sample 5400481 | NCBI WGS metagenome assembly WNFA01 (sample SAMN13153340, study PRJNA577476) | soil metagenome | isolation source: 120 cm saprolite under Douglas fir tree site 2 hole 1 replicate 2 | place: USA:California | collected 2015-04-18 | reverse complement strand
AGGCTGCCAGCACAAAAGCGTTGCCCGGACTGGGCGGCCTTATAGGCAGGAAAGTCTCCCACTATCGCGTGCTCGAGGTCATCGGCGGCGGGGGCATGGGGATGGTGTACAAAGCCGAAGACCTCAAGCTAGGCCGCCGGGTGGCGCTTAAGTTTCTGCCGGAAGAGTTAGCAAACGATCCGGTTGCTCTCCAGCGTTTTGAACGCGAAGCGCAAACGGCATCTGCCTTGAACCATCCCAACATCTGCACGATCCACCAAATTGCAGAGTACGAAGGCCAGCCGTTCATCGTCATGGAGTTGCTCGAAGGATCGACGCTCCTCCATCAGCTGTCCCTTACCGAGTCGAAGGCCATCCCTCTGGTTCCGCTCTTAGAAATTGCGCTTCAAATCTGCGACGGGCTGCAGGCTGCTCATGACAAAGGCATCATTCATCGCGACATCAAGCCGGCGAATATTTTCCTGACGAAGCAAGGTCCGGTGAAGATACTGGACTTTGGATTGGCGAAATTGGCCTCCGCCGAAGAGGTTGAGGAAATCAGCTCACAAGAGGGAGCGGAGACCACACTCCGAGGCTCAAAGCAGCCTTCGAGAGAGAGAAGCACAGGAACATCCAGAGATGTCCACAGCAGTCTGACGCGCACAGGGATCGCCATAGGAACGACCGGCTATATGTCTCCTGAGCAGATCCGCAAAGAAAAATTGGATGCTCGCACCGATCTGTTTTCCTTTGGCCTGGTCCTGTACGAAATGGCGGCTGGACGGCGTGCCTTCACGGGCGAGACAGCCGCAGTAGTTCACAACGCGATTCTCACCCAGACGCCAGCCGCAGCGCATGATCTGAATTCCGCGGTCCCGCGAGGACTGCACGCTGTCATCGCCAAAGCTCTGGAGAAGGACCGCTCACAACGATACCAGTCTGCCGCCGAGATGCGTGAGGAGATCGAGCAAGTCCGACGAGAGATGCGTCCCGTGCGGCGCTTTCGAAACTGGCTGGCCTCAGCCGCGCTTCTCATCGTCGTAGCAGGCGGAGCCTGGGTTTATCGGGATTACCGCAACAAAGTGAAACTTTCCCCCAGTGACACGGTTGTCCTCGCCGTTAGCAATCAGACCGGCGATCCGGTGTTCGACGATGCCTTGAACCTGGCCGTGCGTGTTGGCCTAGAGCAGACGCCCTATCTCAATGTCCTAGCTGATAACAAAGTGCGCGGGACACTAAGCACGCTCAAAGTTTCTGAGGATGCGAAGGTGACCCCGGAGATCGCACGTGAAGTTTGTCTTAGGACAAACAGCAAGATGGTGGTAGCCAGTTCGATTGCGGACGCGGGCAATGGCCTTCGCATCGAGCTGAAGGGGATTGACTGTCAGTCGGGTGTGACTGTCGCGCGAGTTCGGCAAGACGCTGCCAGCCGAAACGAGGTCGTGCACCTGCTGGGCGTCTCTGCGGCGGAACTGCGCGGCAAGCTGGGTGAACCGGCAGCCTCTATTGCCAAATTCAATAAGCCGCTGGAGTTGGCGACGAGCGCATCGCTAGAAGCCCTGCAACTGCTGACGGAGGGATACAGGCACCATCTGGCCGGGGACTCCCGTGGAGCTCTTCCGTATTATCAGCGTGCCACCGAGCTGGATTCAGACTTCGCGCTGGCTTATGCGGCTCTTGGGACCGTTTATGGCGGTGGGACTGAACGCGCCTTGCCAGTGGCGGCTGAAACGAGAGCCTACAACCTTCGTACTCGGTTGACCGAACGTGCCCGCTTCCAGGTGGAAGATCTGTATTACGACGTCGTAACCGGGGAACAGGAGAAGGCCTGTGCTGTCCTGGCACAATGGGTGCAAACCTTTCCCGACGATTTCATAGCCCACAGCAACTTCGCCGGGTGCTTGCTACGTTTGGGGCAACCAGACCGGTCTCTCGCCGAAGCACGCGAAGCGGCTCGCCTGCTTCCAAGTCCTTGGAGCTACAATGCCCTGATATTCCGCAGCATCGTAACGGACCGGCTGGACGAAGCGAAGGCCACATTCGATGAGGCGATCGCGCGCAAATTTGACGCGCCCCCGATGCATGTGACCCGCGCGCTGCTGGCCTTCCTGCAAAAGGACAATCCCGCGATGCAGGAACAGTGGAATTGGGCCGAGAAGTCCATAGGCCAGCCGCCTGCCGAGTCCCTCTTACTTTTCGCTAGGCCAAGTGTGGAGACTTACTACGGCCACTTCCGCGAAGCGCGCGGCTTGATTAAGCAAGGTGTAGCCCTAGAAAGAAAGGCCGGTTCTTGGCGCCCGACCAGCGAGTATGACACCGTTTTTGCGCTGCGAGAGGCCGAAGCAGGCAACTCGGCCCGAGCTCAACGAGCAGCAGCAAAGGCTCTTCAGAAGGTTCAGGACCATGATACGCAATTGGCCCTGGCTCTGGTGTTTGCGCGAGCAGGAGACATTGACCAAGCGCAGAAACTAGTAGATGCGCTAAGTCAGAGCTTTCCATTAGATACTGTGATCCAAAATCACTGTCTACCGACGATTCGGGCTGCGATGAAACTGCATGAGAACGAGCCGGCTGCGGCGCTTACATCCGCGGGCTGGCGTACCTCCAGATGGGCGAAGGGCGACTGGCAGCGACGGAGTTCCAGAAGCTGCTCGATCATCCGGGTAGAGTGGCAAGAGAAATTACCGGCGCATTGTCACATTTGCAGCTAGCCAGGGCGCAAAAAATGATGGGTAACCAAGCCGCAGCGCGCAAGTCATATGAGGACTTTTTGGCTCTCTGGAAGGATGCCGACTCCGATATTCCTATCTACCAGCAAGCCAAGGCCGAGTACGCCAAGCTGCGCACAGGCGCAAATCGCGCATTTTGAGTTGATCGGAGTAGGTGCAGGTGCGCTAGCTATTGTTCGAAGTGCTTGCAGTCTTGAAGGGATACTTGTTTATCTTGATTGAGGCAATCTTCGCACCCTGGCGGGTACCAGCGTCACTCGTCGATGTTCCCTGGCGGCGATTTGTCTGATCGACGCTCGGAGCTGGAGCGGTGTCATGTAGGTGTCATGCGAATGGTGATGAATGGCGGTAAATGGTAACGAAAACTGAAAAGAGAAGGTGAATCTGAGTTAGCCCCATTTGATCAGAACTTGCTGATTCCCCTCGATTTGTCTCGGCTCCGGCAAATTGTGATTAAGTTGGTCTCAAGGCTGTTAACCGAAGGGTTGCTAGTTCGAATCTAGCCGGGGGAGCCAAATCCTTTACGCTCAAGCGTTTCTGAAATCACATTCTCACGTTTTGCTTCCAGAAAATCATAGTGTCATGTATGTAGGGCCGAACTGCTGGATTTCCAGGTGTTGAAGTACGTATCTGAGCAATGACGTAAAGGAAGTTCAAATCCCGGATGGTTGGACATGTTCGATGTTGAAGCAACGCACAAACTGCCTCCAAAGGACTGTCCCGTCACCGTTCAAGACAGAGGCATGCGCGTAGCTGAAGCGACAGAGCGACGGTTCGTGGAAATTCGGTCTGGTTGGCCTGAAATAACCGGAGAGAGAGCGGCGAATGGAACGAATCGGCGCGTTGTAGTCTCAATCCCTCGGGAGAAGCGCGGGCGTGACTGGGGCTTGTCCGCAAGGAAATGTCTTTGGTCTAAACTGGAAACGCCTCAATTATTGTCAACTCAAGAGCGGTGGAGATCACACGGTTTAGCCGGAATCCGCTGCTAGCCAGCAGTTCGCGATACTCCTGGGCCGTGCGTTCCTTGCCGCCAGTTCCCACCAGCATTGCAATGTCAGTGACAGGTCCCATGGAGTGCGTATTGTCATTCTCCAGGCAGAGTTCCACAAGCAACAGCGCGCCATCGGCCGGAACAGCCTTGCGGCAATTGCCGAGGATGTTGCGCGCCTGGCCGTCATCCCAATCGTGAATCACGTGCTTCATCAGATAGGCACGGCATCCGGAGGGCACTCCGCAAAAAAACTCGCATGGTTCAAACCTACAGCGTTTCATGAGCTCCCCCGGCCAATGGCCGCTCTGCCGTGCGCGCTCCAGCACGTGGGAACGCTCGGCGAGGACGCCCTGCAATTTCGGATGCGCCTTGAGAATTGCTGCCAGGAGCATGCCGTTGCCTCCGCCCACATCCATGAGGCTCCCCCAAGAGCCAAAGTCGTAAGCCTGGGCGATCGCCGGACTGGACATTGCGGAAAGATTTGTCATTGCTTCGTCAAACCTGCGGGCATCTTCGGGGTGTTGCTGAAGATAGTCAAAACCGTCCGTACCGAAAATTCTGCTTCTTGCCGGGCGACCGGTCCGAATGCTGTAGAGCATTTCTGAATAAGGTAAAAAAAAGTATGAGCTGCCACGGAATATCAGAGTGGGACGGATGGACCCGGGCACTCCCGTGCGTAGAAAGTGCGATGAGCTGTTGTTGGCGAACGTGCCAGAAGTAGTCTCTTCAAAGATTCGCTGACTGGCCAGGAAACGAAGGACGCGCCACAGCGCCTCGGCATCTACTTCCAATTGCCGCGCGAGATCGGAAGCTGTGCGGGGGCCATCGCGAAGCAGGTCGGCAACACCGAGGCTAGCTGCGGCGTAAAGAGTCTGGTTGAGCGTGAGACCTTCTATGGCGGCATGGAGCAAGTCTCCCGGCGTATTTGCTGTTGGACTTGCGATGGCCACATCATTTCCTTGCGCGGCGAATTTGGTACTGCGAAGTTGCGCACCGTGCCATCCATCACTAGAATCAGGCGTGTCCCTCGGCGCTCACGCCGATCATTTGTCTGTCGTTCTCTGCATGCTGCGCCGAATAGCGATAGGGCCCCAGCTGTGACAAGAGCGCCACGGCCAACACCATGACCATAAAAAATCCTCCGAGTGGAAAGGAGTAGGAATGCATTCGGTCGAATCCCGCACCCATTAAGTACACGCCGAGGGCGCCCGCGAGTCCATAGCTTGCGAATCCGTATGCGAACGAAGTTCCAAGCGAACGCAAACCGAAGTAGCGAGCCATCAGGAACGCGATGATGTCCACTTCAGCACCCATTCCCACGCCGATGAAAAATCCTGCGATGAGTGCAAGCGTGCCTGCGGTTCCAGCCCAAAGCAGAGCAATTCCAAGAGCCGAGATACCAAAACAAAGCATGGCTATTCGGGGAGCAAAAAAACGGTCAAGCAGATAGCCTGCGCCGACTCTTCCGGTAAGAACTGCAAGCCCGACCAGCGAGCTTCCGATGGCGGCGGTTTGGGCGTTGAGGCCGCGGTCAGTGAGTAGTGCAGGCAGATGAATGATGCAAGCAAAGACGCTCGCACCTGCCAATGCGAAGACAGCAATCATGAGCCAAAACGTTGGGTGATGCCATATGTCGTGCCAAACGAAACCTTCATCGAGAGTCTTGCTTGATTCCGGATTTTGGACGATCCCGTCCGGCAAGAGACCTTTTTTGCGCGGGTTCTCGGCCAGAATTGTGGCTACCACTGGGAGGGAAATCAGCAAAACCGCTCCGCCGAGGCACACGAACGCAGTGCGCCATCCGAAGCGGGCGATAAGCCGCTAGCGACAAACGGCACGAAGATTGCGCCCAAACCCAGGCCAAGTCCCATAAGCCCCAACGCCAGTCCCCGTCGCCTCTCGAACCAGCGCGCGACTACCGTTCCGTAGGGAACGGGAGAGGTGCAACAGGCCATCAAGCCAATGGGAAAGTAAAACAGGTACAGGTACGCGATCTGCGGCGGCACAAACTGAGCGGAGAGCAGGGCGATGCCAAAGATCGTAGTTCCCACGAGAATCACTTTCCGCGCTCCCGCACTGTCAATCAGTCGGCCGATCAGCGGAGTGGATAAAGCGCCCAGTATGTTGTGCAAAGTAAAAGCGAACGAAATAGCGGCGCGGCTAGCATGGAAATCTTGCGTGAGCGCTTTGAGGAAAACGCCAAACGACAAGACCATGATGGGTCCACCACCGAAAAAGAGTCCCAGGGAAGCGGCGGCCACTACCCACCATCCGTAAAAGACTTTGGATCGGCCGCTCATTCTGCCTCTCAACCACACGGATCAACATTGGCCGCGCGGCTCGGAAGCCCGTCTGTAGGGGAATCCTGGCACGTATTGAACACAAGGAGGGTTTATAGTACAAGTTCAATTAATTCAACGGCTGTTGAATAATATTTAGCAATGGATTTCACTTCACGCCAGCTGCGAGCATTCCTTTTGGTGGCGCAATTTAGCAGTTTCTCGCGTGCTGCAGCGGCGCTTTTCATTACACCATCTGCGCTGAGTGTGTTGATTCGGGGGCTCGAAACTCACCTCGGATTCCGTCTATTTGATCGGACGACTCGCCACGTCGTACCGACGGCGTTTGGGAGCGAACTACTTGCCGTGGTTCAGAGAAACCTCGCCGAACTCGACGCTGCTATGTTGCGCATTGAAAAATCTGCAGTGGGTGTCCGTTCGTTCTTATCCCTGGGCGCTACCCCATTGATATCCGCCAATGTTCTGCCGCAAGCCATCAAGGAGTTCCGCGGTTACCGCCCTGACCTTCAAATCCGGCTTTTCGACGGCACTACGGTTGCTATCGTAGAAAGGATTGAGGCCGGCGAACTCGATATGGGCTTGGGTGTGTTTCCCAAAACCGCTTCTCCGGTCGTGAAGATACCGTTTTTTCGCTTCTCCTTGATGCTGATACGCTCTGCCAGAGACTCTTTGCTCCCACGCGCCTCAACTACTTGGTCCGCGCTCCGAGGAGAGCGGCTGATCGTGCTCCATCCGGCGAACCCCATGCAACAGCTCATTGACAAGCATCTGGCGAAAGCGCGGGTCGTCCCTCATTCCAGCATATCGATAAATCTGCTCGACACGCAGATTGCGATGGTGGAAGCCGACGAGGGCGTTGCCATCATTCCATCGTTCGGCTTGCTCGCGTGTCGAAACAGAAGAGTAGTAATGAGCCGCCTCATCAATCCGGTCGTAAACATGGACTTCCACCAGATTCGCAAAAGGGGCAGACAGCTCTCGGCGAGTGCCGACGAATTCTCCTACTTTCTCAGGAACTACATAGCCAGGTGGGCTGGCCGCGCAGGCATTCTTTAGGAATCGTCTCATAAATGTTTCTCGGTGCCCCGGAGCTTTAGCCGGTCATCGCCCGGGGAGCCAACCTTAAATCCCGATCTCAATCAGACTGATGCTGCTTTTGTTTCTTCGCTGCTAACGACTTCTGGTTGCCCAGGGTTGCCCAATTGAAATTTCAGTCCTTGCTGGCAACGCAAAACCTAGAAAAGTTTTTTCGGCTACGTCGAGCAACTTCGTTTTTTACGTCGGCCAGAGGCCTATCCCCCATGACGTTACTGAGCCACGTTACGGCACTTTCCTATCCGGCGATAGTGGCAGCTCATAGGGTTCGTTAGAAATGGATGCGGAGACCGAATTCCATCTGCCCCGGGCTGTACGCTTGATCCTTGATCACGCCCCACTGGCAGGGCTGGCAGGTGCTCGAATCCTGATCCATGCAGTTTATCAGGCATTGGTCCATTAGTTGGTGGGGAGCGCAAAGCGACAAGAGGAATGTGATCACGAGGGGCATCTCGAATTTCTCATGGCTAGTACCTCCTGATTGTCGAGCGTATTAAGAGGGCTCGAAGCAGCCATTTTTAGAAAGTACTTGCCGAGAATGTGCAACGAGTCGTCCTGCCGCAATAGGGTAAGTCTTTTTTCTTCAGTATAGCCAGAGTGGCAAGGCAATTGCGAGCTACTTTTTTAGGTGCATGGTCTGTTCGGCGGGGCAGAGCTACGAAAAACCACGAAGTATGGACCGGAAATAGCCTGGACAGTTCCTTTGGCTTTTCCTTTTGCTTTGGAGAGGACAGCTCGGCTGCAACAGTAGTTCACTTCAATCACGTCGATACGTATTACCCTGCTGGGTGAACATCGTGAGCGGAACAACATCTGTCGTCTGCGGACCAACCCCAGGTGGGCAGATGGGTGCCCTACGTTGACAACGCTGGATGACGGCTCGACCTGGCAGTTCCAGGGCGGCACTGCAAGTGCGGCTGAACTCAGATTCGAACTTCAGGAATATACATCGGCTCCTGTTTCCCACGGGCTCTTGTCTCTCTTACCTAAGCAGTTTCCTTTACCAGGGTGAACGACTTTGCTAAGTTTCACGGTTCAAAGAAGGGAGAATTATTATGAAGACCAGCAAGCGGTTCCTCATGAGTCTTGCAGTAGCAGTAGGTCTCGCGGTTGTTGTCACCGGGGTCGGCGTCGTACACGCGCAACGGCAAGCAGCGCCAGCGGGCCCCAGCAACACGACCTACCAGGAAATGGTAGTATCAAGCTTTGGGACAAGCTTCACTGACTGTTTCCGTTTCGACACTCCGGGCATGGGGGACCTGACCATCGATGGCCTTGGGCCGGCTATTACGTACCGCCATGGGCAATTGGACACCAACAGCGAGAAATTCAAAGCGGTAAGTCGCAGTGGCCAGCCGCTCTCCATCATGTTCTTCGGGGAAGCCGTCGACCCATTGAGCCGGTTGAATGGGGAAGCGGTCAGCGAGTCCGGCGACACATTCGTCTTTTCCGGGACGAGCGTTGCTGCCTGCCCGACAGTAGCGTCCTCTCTTAATCCGTACTTAAACCCGGGCACTTCGGGTCCCCGTTAGTCTTTCATGACCTCGTTGTGTCGGTTGGCACCGAACACCGCCAATCAAGGTGCCTCTCGCCACCCGATGTATGGGTCACCCGCATCTCGCAATCGCGCTCCTCAATATGTATGAAAGAAGGGAGGAGAAATCGCTACTCACCGCTAATCTGGGTTAGTATTTCGCCTACATGAAGGACGAGAAGGTGCTGCTCAAGGATTTTACGGCATTTGAAATTCAGTCAGCGGAGGCTTAGATGTTCAGTCGTGCGTGTCTTTCTGGTCTGTGCGGCTTCATCTTCCTGACGACGACCCCTGCCCCGGATACGCTTGTCCTTGTTACTAGCCAGGACGCGCTTGGGGCGAATGACTCTGCAGGTTGGATGCAACTCGGCCCCGACGGGACAGTCCTCGCTGACACTTTTACGGCGGCCTCAGTGGGAGGGGCCACAGTTACAGGCGGCTTGGTAGGCCGCGATAGCTTGGTTTCTGCTGTATGTCCGGCCGATCCGAGCTGCAGCTGGAGCGGCGCATCCGCGCCGAATTTCAACCCTGGAGATAGCCTTATTTGGACCTCGGACTCCGGAAAGTGCGGCCGTGGGTACCGCGATTCAGACAGATGCACCCGGCGCCTTCACGGTGCAAATTGATGTCTACAATGGGGAAACTCTTCTAGGGTCCTTAAGCGAAGACAGCGACGCGAGTGGCAATGCCCTCTTTATCGGAGTAATCGACCAAGACGGACCCAATATTACGAAATTGATCGTTAGTGTCCCAAGGTGCGTGGGTGACTGTACCGACTTTGCACTCGGTACGCTCTACTTGAACACATCGGTTCAACCACAGGCTGCAACGGAGCTCTACGCCGAAGACGCGATGTATCAACCAGATCACAGGCAGCATTCACGTGGACAACCGAACATGGAGCAGGCCACTTTCAAGTCCTAGTTGGAAGCCTATGGTCGTGCATGGGAGGTGGTAAGGCTATCCGAACCGATAGAGAACTATCGAATCGGATAGAGTTCGGCTGGCCGTTCAACACCCCCCCGACGGCCTTTGGTTACGCTACCTTTCACTAAAAGAAGAGCTTAGCTCAATAAAGTTATTCTCTGCAGCGCGTCGGTCCACACGGCAACGCAACTGCTGTCTTGAGCTGTGGTTTCCAAGTCAAACTACTGAGGCAAGGGGGTGCAATATGAAGCGCCAGAAACTCTTTGCGACACTCCTATTTCCTGTACTCGGAGCCTTTGTGCCGGCCATGGCTCAGGCGCCACCGGCGGCTTGTAGCCGTTCGCTGGACGCTACCTGGATTCAGAGGTTCCTCGGAGGAGACGATCCTGCCATTCAAAACAGCATGCAAAGCAATCTGAGCACCCAGAAAAAACGGTTGTGTGGCTCGACCACGGCTCCGCCTTTAATCTTTCCGCCAGGTCCTCTCCCAACAAATCAGCCGTGGGAAGAGGTGGCTGACGACCTGTCAGGGTTCGTGAACATCTACAAGCTTTCCGGTGATTCTGGTTATAAGGACCTGGCGGAATTCGCTGCCAAATGGTTTCTCGCCTGGAACGATTACCTCGTGGCGAATCCAAATCGAGATCCTTCCATCCCGTACTGGGGCTGGCACGTGGCGTCTCGTCAGGGATATTTCAATATGGACTGCGCCGCTGCCCACGGTTTCAGGCTTGATCCTAAGCAGCCCACTCGAAGTTACTGGGTGGATGGGTGGCAGGCAGATGAGGCTTGGGATACCGCAGCGGCTGTGCGCGGATTCCTGAAGTACAGCGAAATTGATGCCGCAGGCACGGGATCCGTATATTTCCAGCGTGCCAAGACGATCCTGGACAACTGGTCATTCCGGGACCACTCCTCAGATGACGGGAACCCGGATACACTGGGTCTGATCGGTGACGGACCTTACGCCGCCGCAGGCATGCGCTGGTACGCGAAATCCAACGAACCCTGTGAAATCCGCTATGTGAAGAACACCAACATCGTTATGGGCGAGCAGCTATTCAGGGTTTATAGGCTCACCCTGGACGCAAAATATCTGCAAGCGGCCACAAGAGTCCTCTACACGCAGCTCTGGGATAACATCACACACCGCAACTTCGGCTATAACAGCTACATGCTTTACGCTTACAGACCCGGCACGATCTTTGCTGACGTTATGGCGCCGGACAACGAGAGCACCACGGTGACGCACCTGCCGGACGGGACGATCGTATGCAAGAATCCCGCCTCTGGTGACTCCTGCTGGAACCATCTGGGCTTCGAGGCCTATGACCTGTACCAGATCCAGCAACTCATTTCCGATCTGGCGCCGGGACTGTTTCCGGTTCCGAGCACGCAGGCAGATGTGGGAACAGCGATCAACCAGACGATGAGCTCTTATCGGAGCTCTAATTTCGGACTTATGGTCGACCCGGCTACGGGCAACCCCGTCTTCGTCCCAGGCAGCACCAGCCCCACTCACATTATCGCCTACAACTGCGCCCAGAGATTCTCAGATCCAAACCCACCTGATCCAACCCTTTCAAGCTACACGAGCGAATGCGTGGCGGCCGTGACCAAACTCACGAATAGTAGCGGCGGTCCGGCAACCGGCGGGACCATCTTCTATTCGCTCGTGCCAGACGGCATCTTCACGCAAGGGCCTGCGAGGTAGCTTCACACGTGGCGTGGCGCCGTGCGAAACCTCCCTGAACTCAGCGCCTCCCTGATTTATACGGAGACAAAAGATCATCACGAAACGATGCACGCCGCTTGATTGAGTTAGAAAATTGCCCGAAGCTACAAACGAATCGTTATGGAAGACATCATGCCTCCTGTGGGAGAAAGATGCGGGGGCCGGACCCTTTGATTTGGAAGGGTCCCGTTCTAGGGCTAACTTAAAGCACCAGCGTTCCCGAACAACCAGTACTGCCAGCCTGGCAGGATACTGATTCGATAAGACAACTTGCACGCAAAATTTCCGCCCTGACTTCTTGGTTCCATGCGAGTAAGTTTCGCGCACTGTCTCAACCAAACGCTAAAGCCGTCTCCAAGAAACTAAGAAAGGCGTTACGTAAGGTCCCTCCCCTTGGCGGTGCCCAGTTGAAGAATTCGATTCAAACCGAACCCCGTCCGAACGGGGAGAATGAGGTGGCAAATGCTTAAGCTCTGCAGATGGATTTTTGCGCTCGCATTCTTTTGTTGCGTTGCGGTGTTTGCGAGTGTGCCGGCGGACGTAACCGAACTCATTATGAATGGAGATTTCGAGACCGGCGACTTCCAGGGATGGAACGTCGACAATCAAGCCGGAGGTTCCGGTACTTTCCTGGACGCCAGTGGAACTACGACCCCTATCAGTGGTTTTCCCACAGCTGGACCCGCTGGAGGAACGTTTTACGCCCTGACAGACCAGGAAGGACCCGGAGCACATGCGCTGAGTCAAATATTTACGGTTCCTTCTGCCGCAGCCTCGGCGGTTCTTTCTTTCGATATGTTCGTAAATGACCAGAGTGGGGCTGGCCCGATGGTGAATCCAGCGGGGTTGGACTATACGGCGTTTCCAAATCAGCACGTGCGTGTGGATATCCTCAGTGCAGATGCGTCGGTGTTCGATACTGGTACAGGCGTTCTGAGGAATTTTTACCTGGGTGTCGACCCAGGCTCTAATCCTCATGCGTACACCCACTACGAGTTTGACATTACGGACCTAGTCGGAGATGGGGGAACCTTCCGCCTTCGGTATGCGGAAGTTGACAACCAGCTTTGGTTGCATGTGGGTGTGGATAATGTAAGTATCCAGTTCGTCGCCGCCGGCGCAGCGCCCCAACGCGCCCCACTCAAGAAGTATCGAGCCGTGGCGCATTGACAGACCTGATTAAAACTCTTGCCCTCATTTGTCGAGCTTGACCGGGCCTGCTTGCGGGAATATCATTCGCTCCACCGGAAGTCGGTTCCTCGCGATGGTCTCTCGCGTCCTTGTCTGGAAAACAGCATAGCGGGAATGCTTACCTGAAGATAGGAGTTCGGGAGATGCCAAACAAGACCAATCCTCCTAGTTCTCACCGTCGGCCGCTACTCGTTTTCGCAACAGTGCTGGGGCTCGCGCTAGCCGCCGCGCCTGCGCAGAGCCAGGAGACGCAAGTGCCTCCGCCGATTGCGCAGCGCCTGGGCCTGGAAGCACTCCAGGCCAAAACTAACGCGCTGGAACGTGTCGCCAAGGGGACGCTGCAGCCGCTGCCCACGGGAAATCTGACCTGGAGTTTTCTCGGACCTCAGCCGGTTACGAACGAATACTGGTCCGGGAACGCCAACGCCTCTGGCCGCGTCTCGTCGTTGGCCGCTCATCCGGCTGACCCTAATATAATCTACGCCGCGACCTCAGGCGGAGGTGTCTGGAAGACCACGGACGCCGGCATGACCTGGGTGCCCCTAACCGACCAAATCTCTTCGCTGGCTTCGGGCGCGCTGGCGATGGATCCATTGAACCCGAATTTCATCCTGTACGGCACCGGGGAGCAAAATTACTCTGGCGACAGCTTCTATGGGGACGGTTTGTTCTCGAGCGGAGACGCCGGCGGCACGTGGACCAAGATTGCGTCGAAGACTCAGGTAGGCAATTACATCGCGAAAGTCGGCATTTCAGGCAGCAAGGCAGCCGTTTTTCACGTATGTAGCGATGCGGGCTACGTCAGGTCAACGGACGGCGGGCTGACCTGGACCGCTTTCAAACCCGCCGGCCAGTGGTGCAACGACCTGGTGCGAAGCGCGACGGCACCGAACACGGTATTTGCGGGCTTTTACGGAAACGGCATCTACAAATCTGTGGACGACGGCGTCAGCTGGACGCAGTTGGCTGGTGGCCTGCCGCTGGGCGGCTTCCAGCGCATCACACTGGCAATTTCCGCAAGCAACCCCGACGTGGTCTACGCGAGTTTCATTAATCCGAGCGGGGCGCTTTTTGGAATGTACAAGACCGCTGATCGTGGAACCTCGTGGTCGCTGCTTCCGGGCACGCCGAATTACGTGTGCAATCAGGGATGGTATGACACTGCCCTGGCCGTTTCTCCGGCCGATCCCAACACTCTCTATGCTGCGGGAGTGTTTCCGTACTGCGCGGGCGGACAAGGCGGAATTATCAAATCCACGAACGGGGGCGCGAGCTGGACGAACATCACGCAGGCGCCGGATGGCACGCAGGTCCATCCGGATCAGCACGCTCTCGAGTTCAGCGCGGACGGCGCCCTGTTGGTGGCCTGTGACGGAGGCGTTTGGAAAACCGTTACCGGTGGAGCGAGTTGGATCAACCTCAATTCGACCTTGGGAACGGCGCTGCTTTACACTGTGGGAATCCATTCGTCGGATTCAACGGTGCTGATCGGCGGGACGCAAGACAACGGTTCAGTGCAGTACCAAGGTGTGATGTCGTGGCCGCAAATCGCCGCTGGGGACGGCGGGCCGGTAGTTTTTGAGTGGGCGAATGCAGATGTGTATTACACGACTTACGTGACCATGAATCCGCTCTACAAATGGCTGAGGCCGATCATCCCTCAGGGAACGGTTACCGGGCCGTGGGGTGGCGAGCGCGCCGACTGGGCTAACGGGCCCCTCGTGGTCGATCCGAATCTGCCGAACACGCTGCTAGTCGGCACGTTTCACGTATGGCGAAGCGTGAACAGCGGAGCGAGTTGGAGCCTGATCAGCCCCGATTTAACCGGTGGTTTCGGCGTCCTGCGCTCGCTGGCTGTTTCGCCCGTTGATTCCAACACCCTTTACAGCGGCAGTAGCAGTGGACGTGTGTATGTGACGTCCGACGGTGGCGCGAATTGGACCCTGAGCACGACGGGCTTGCCGAGCGGAGGAGTCACCGACATTGTGGCGGACCCCCTCGATCCGCTGACTGCGTATTTGTGCGTGGATCAGGCGTCAGACGGCCGGCTTTTCCAAACCAGCGATGGCGGCATGTCCTGGCAGGATCTTACCGGTAGTCTGCCACCGGGCTTGCGCGGGATGTCGCTGGCTGTGGATTTCGTGGGCGGTGTTTTTTATCTCGGGACGGACTTCGGCATCTATTCGACGGCGGACCGCGGCGTCACCTGGATTCAGGAAGGGATCGGCTTGCCCAGCCTTCCGGTGTACAGCGTCCGCATCGACACTGCTAATGGCCTGATCCTCGCGGCCACTCACGGGCGAGGTATGTGGAGGGCGATGCTCACAGCCCCGCCGAACGCGCCTCGATTGCCGATTAGCCCCACCACTGGAATTTGACTCCAAACAATCCTCCACTTCGGTCGGGTGCCGAACCCCTTGATTTGGAAGCATCCGGGTTTAGAGCCAACTTCAAGCATCAGCGTCCCGAACAACCATTTGCTGTTAGCGTAAGCGGAATTGCGGGCCGCCCCGGGCCTCGCAACATACTGATTCGATAAGACACTTGCCCGATTAATCTTGACGCCAGGAATGCGCCAGGTGTATAAGCCTGTCAGCAAACATACCCTAGTCGAATATTCCCAATTATTGTTGTGTTGATCGCGGTTTCGTTTGGAAACTCCCAGGGCTCAGGCGCGGAACTCTCCCATACATAGAAGTCCACGGAGGCCCCGATGACTAACTATTTCGCTCAGGACTCTACGGGCTCGCGAGTTGCAAAACTTCAGAAGATCCTGAACCCGCGTACGCGCGTGAAGGCTCTCATGGGAATGGCCATCGGCGCGCGGCCCATTACCGTCAGGGCAGACATTTAAATTTACTTAATTTGGACAGGTGAAAGGGGATAGCTATGCAAAGCAGGGGAATAATCAAAGCGGTTTTGAAAGGCGTCTTTATCGTTCTCACCATTTTTCCAGTGCCTGGGACGTTTGCCACCTCGGCGTGGGGGCAGGCCACAAATGACCTATTCATCGCGAGCTTTTCGACTGGGCACCTGACCAGGCTCGATGGCTCGACGGGCGCAACGGTGTACGATGTGCCTCAAGGGACTTCCTTGATCGACCTGGTCAAGGGTCCGGATGGCGCTACATTGTACGTCTCGACATTGTTCAGCTCCAGCGTAATCCGAGTCGACCTTGCGTCAGGCGCTCCCTTGGGCGTATTCGCGTCCGGCGGTGGGTTGTCGACGGCCGTCGGTGTGGCATTCGGACCGGACGCCAACCTTTACGTCGCGAGCCGCGACACGAGTTCCGTGATCCGCTATGACGGCTCGACCGGCAGCTTCATCGACACGTTCGTCCCGTCGGGCAGCGGTGGACTGTCCTTGACCGAGGCCTTGCTCTTCGGGCCGGACGGCAATCTCTACGTCACCGAAATCTCCGGCAATCGCGTCCTGCGCTACAATGGCGCCACCGGCGCGTTTCTTGGCGTGTTTGCGACCGATCCAAGTCTCAGCGGTACGCGATCGATGGTCTTCGGGCCCGACGGAAACCTGTATGTAGCTGGCAACTCCTCGAACAACGTTGTCCGCTTTAACGGCAGCACCGGGGCGTTCATGGGCGTGTTCGCCTGCGGAATCCGCGGGGCCAATGGCTTGGCGTTCGGACCGGACGGCAATCTCTACGTAGCGGCGGAATCTGCCAACAAGATCATTCGATTCGACGGAACCAGCGGCGATGTCATCGACAGGTTCGCCTCGGTCACGGGCCCAATCGGCATAATGTTCGACGTGCCACCGCCACCACCTGGCGGCCTACGCGCCAATTACCGCGGAGGTGAAACAGAACGTTCTCGAGTTGGCGGTCCCGTTCTTCGGAAAAGTCCTCAATCGTTCGGGCGACGACGACCAACGGCCCTTCACGCATTGTGTTCCGGAGCGCTGGAGGGGCAGCCGAAACTAAACACGACACAACAAGATTAAGACTGCGAGCGATGCGTTCGGCGTAAGAGGTTAGAGAAGTCGCGTGATCGGTTGGGACCAACGGTCAAACCCACGCGTTTCTTTTGAGGGCTTTATGATGTGGTCCTCCACCACTTCGGTCGGGTGCCAGCCCCGCAAATTTGGAAGGGTCCGGGTTTAGAGCCAACTTCAAGCATCAGCTTCCCGAACAACCATTGCTGTTAGCGTAGCAGAATTGCGGGCCGCCCCGGGCCTGGCAACATACTGATTTCGATAAGACACTTGCCCGATTAATCTTGACGCCAGGAATTCGGCAGGTGTATAAGCCTGTCAGAAAACATACCCTAGTCGAATATTCCCCGTTGTTGTGTTGATCGCGGTTTCGTTCGGAAACTCCCAGGGCTTAGGCGCGGAACTCTCCCATACATAGAAATCCACGGAGGCCGCGATGACTAACGTTGGAACGAAAGGGAGACGTCCAGACTTTGGCGAAAAAAACCAATTTGGGCGGATAGAAGTTCGAGCAAGAAGGAACAAGCCGCAAGTAGGAGAACGACAATGAACACAAGAAACAGCCGCGCAAAAATCGCGGCAACGCTGACGATGTGCTTAGCGGCGTTGCTGATGGCGCTGGCGGGCACTGTCCCCGCGGCCGCGCAGATTTCTTTTGTTGAGCCGGCCGTGGCTCCGCCCATCTTCTTCTCTCCGCCCGGGAACGGGCAGGAAGGAGTGATCGGTGTCGCCAAGGGCGATTTCAATGGCGACGGCTTTCTGGATCTGGCGGTCACGAAAGATGGCGGTGTGGGCGGAGCCTCTCTGATGGTGATGCTTGGCAATGGCGACGGCACCTTCCAGAACCCCATCTCCATGCCGCTCTCGTCGGGTATGAACGTCGGGATGCTGCTCGCCAAAGACTTTAACGGAGACGGTATCCTCGACCTGATGGTGGTGGTGTCCGGGAACCAGGTGCTCTTCTACCAGGGCCTGGGCGATGGCACGTTCGCCAACCCGGTGGCCATCAGCACCGCGGGCCAGGCGATCAGCATTCAGGCAGCGGACCTGAATGGCGACGGCAAGCTGGATCTGGTCGCTGCCAACAACCCGAACCGCACCGTGACTGTGCTGCTGGGCAACGGCGACGGGACATTTCAGACTCCGGCGGTCTACGCCATCACGGGCAGCAACCCGGAGGATCTGGCCATTGGGGATATTGACAGCGTAAACGGACCCGACATTGTGGTCGGGTGCCCCGAGAGCCACAGCATCGAAGTGCTACTCAACAAGGGTGATGGCACGTTCCCCTCCGCCACCACCTCGTACGATGCCCGCCTAATCGTGCATGGTCTTTACCTGGCCGATTTCGACGTGGACGGAAAGTTGGACGTCGTGGTGACAGGAGACAATGGCCCGACTGCAGGCAGCTCTATTGGCTTTATCAAGGGCAACGGGGACGGCACATTTCAGTCTCCGCCCAACCAGAACTTCCAGGCGGTTGAAAATTTGCCCCGAAGGCGGTTCAGCGAGAACGTCGCCCCCGACCTGAACGGCGATGGCATCCCCGACATCCTCGTTACCCATGATGGCGATGCAAACTTCGTCACCGTCGGTGTGGGCCTCGGCAATGGTCATTTCAACATTCAGGAGTGGGTGGCCTCACCCGGCCCGGGCTTCTCACCGGACTTCCTTGGGGACGTTCCGCTGGCCGACGGGAACTCCCCTTTTTCGGTCGTTGCCGGAGACTTCAACGGAGATGGCCTGCCCGACCTAGCGGTAGCCTCTGTCGCGACTGGCAGCCGCGCGGGCGGGCTATCTATATTGCTGGGCACCGGGCTCACTGGGGGCAGCTTTGCTGCCCCGCTGGCCTTCGCACTGAGCAGCCACCCCGGCGGGACGGCGGGCGTATTTGGAGAAGCAGGCCAATATTTTCTGTCCCTGGGCGACTTCAACAACGACGGAAATGTAGATGCCGTGGCGGTCACCACATCGCCAAGTACAGGCGGCTCGCTTGATTTCCTGGCAGGCCGCGGCGACGGCACCTTCGGCTTCCCCGTCCAAACCATCGTCGGAGGAGGGTGCCCGGCTGACGATACAACACCCTTCGGTCCGCCGATTCGCGCTGCCGACATTAACCAGGATGGGAATCTCGACATTGCAATGGTAGGTTCCTTGAACATTCCACTGAGCATTCATTGCGTCTCAGGGATGATGGTTGGGTATGGAAACGGCGACGGCACCTTCAGCCTGATGGGAGCTTCGGCGAGGAGCGATTGGCAGGGTTTTGTGGTACAGAATTTCGTCATCGCAGACTTCAACGGCGACGGCAAGCTGGACCTCGCAGTCCTCAGGTGGAACACCGTGACAACTCTCCTCGAGGTTTACCTGTGGCCGTTTAACACGCATATCGAGACGATTGACGGACAAGATCGCGTTGTCCTTGACGTGAGCTACAGCACCGTGGTGAGGAATCCGCGAAACCAGTGGGGCATTGTCGCCGGGGACTTCGACGGAGACGGCCTGCTGGATCTCGTCGCCCATTCCGATGCCGACGGCGGCCCGGAAAGCTTGCTGTTCTTTAAGGGCAAAGGCGATGGCACGTTCCCGCAGAGCAGCCAGGCTAACGCCGGCTTCTTTAACATCCTGGACTTCAAGGCCGCGGACCTGAACAACGACGGCAAGTTAGACTTGGTGGGCAGCTCCGGCAGGGCCGTGTACGCTGCACTGGGCAACGGCGATGGCACCTTCAAGGCGCTAGTCGTCTATGACTTGGCCCCCCAGAGCCAGGTCCCGCAGGGTGCACCCGCGGATGTCGTAGACCTGGACGGCGATGGCAATTTGGATTTGACCATAGCCCTGGTAGGCGCGGGCCTTGCTGTATTACCGGGCAAGGGCGACGGCACGTTTGGCACGGTCGTGCGCTTTGCCGAGGGTAACACCCAAGCAAGAACCGTCAACGTGGCCGACCTGAACGGCGATGGGAAGCCGGATCTGGTCGTCGGGCGTGTCAACAGTACCGATCTGAACTTCTTGACCGTGCTGATCAACAACAGCGTAGCGCCGCTGAAAAATGCGCGCAATACTCGATGAGCTATTAGCCCACCGAGTGCTCTCTTGATGGAGGACCGATTGCTGTTGGCGACTCCTGTGACATCGGCGTGGCCATGATTCCCTCGGACGTGCGTACGTGGGTGGCCAGATCAATGTTGATGATGACGCCACTCGAAACCGACAGAGCATCCCGCTGACGCTACGGGTACAGCGCCAGCCACAGCTGTGCGTAAGATACTGATTCGATATGACCTACAGATTTTACTTGACAGTAACTCCATTCCATGCTACCGTAGCTTGTGATAGTCGCTCACCACCCTCTTCCGTTCGTTCAGCCCTCACTCTCAGTCCAGCTAGGCCTCGAAGGTCGCCCCTTGCTGACCCTGCCCGCTGCGGCGCACCGCCATCCCCTGCCACTACTCACTACCCACCACCCGCTACCCACTGTCTTTTTGTCTGTCCTTTATTTTCACATACTTACAAATCCCTTGGCGGGCAACCCCTTTATTTTCACATCCATACAAACCCCCGGGAGTGTACTCTCTGTGGGCCTCAGTGCTCCGACCTCCGTGCCCCCTGTGTTGCGCTCTTTCTTCAACTCTTTTGTCCTCAAGTGGTTGCAGCCTCTTTCTCTCTCTTTGCCCTCTTTTCTGCATCCTTTTCTTTGTTTTCAACCAGTTACAGCCTCTTTTTCAAAATACCCGGGGTGTGGGTATCCCGGACGGTTCTGCGGGGTGGGGGTCGACGCAACTCCGCACTACTTACAACCCACTACCCACTTTCTTCTGCTTATCCAACCGCCTGCATGGAAGAAACAAGTTCGGGGATATCAATGCGGATTCTGGACAATTCGGTCCGCGCGTCCAGTTCCGGTGGGAGTTTTTCGTGGGGTACCTATTCCAGCCCCATTAAAAAATCGTGACCGACAAATGGCACCGAGCACTTTATGATGTGGTGGTATAAAGTGGGCTCGTGGCCAATCGAGACACGGCCGCGTACTTATCCGCTCTGTGGGTGATGTCGATATTCAAGGGACGAAATGACGGGTCATTTATCAGAATCGAAATGAACCGCGGCGAGGCAGCTGTGAAGGCACGGATTGAGGGGTTTCAGAAGGGTTCTCTGCCTAGACAGGAAGAGGCTTTACCTTGAGTGGCAGGGCGAACCATTCAGCGACACGCGAAGCTCCAACCACATGTCTTGCGTCCAGCAGCGGAGCCGCACGGCATCCAAAACACATCATGAGTGTGGATGTAGAAGACTACTTTATGGTTGAAGCGTTCGCTGCCTCGGTCGATCGGAGCACATGGCCGACTTGGCCTTCTCGCGTGGTCGACAATACTCAGCGGGTTTTGGACCTATTTGACAAGTACAACACCAAGGCGACGTTTTTCTTCGTTGGCTGGATAGCAGAAAAATTCCCCAGGCTCGTGCAGGATGTCCACGCGCGTGGACACGAGCTTGCATGCCACAGCTACTGGCATCGCACGGTGTATTCGCTGACACCAGAAGAATTTCGGCGTGACACCAGGGCGGCCATGCAGATCATCGAAGACGCGGCTGGGGTTAAAGTACGGGGTTATCGTGCTCCGACCTGGTCGATCACGAAGGACTGCTGGTGGGCGCTAGATATTCTTGCGGAAGAAGGCTTTACCTACGATTCGAGTATCTATCCTATTCATCATGATCTCTATGGTGTGCCCGGCGCGCCGCGTTTCCCGTACACCATCAATTGCGCCAACGGGCGAAGCTTGCGAGAATACCCGCCCGCGACCGTAAGTGTGCTTGGAGCGATACTGCCAGCGGCGGGGGGCGGATATCTGCGGATTTTCCCTTTGACGTATACCCGTTGGGCATTTCGCGTATTCGAGGAGTCTTACAAGGAACGTGTAGTTGTTTACTTTCATCCCTGGGAGCTAGACCCCGACCAGCCCCGAATTAGTGGGAAAATAAAATCTCGTTTGCGTCACTACACAAGCCTCGGGCGGATGGAAACCCGACTGCATTATCTTCTCGAAACCTATGCATTTACACCGATGCGCATGGCTCTTTGAAGATCGAGTCCAAGAAAACCCACAGTATTGGATGCATGTCGGAAAACCTGGATGTACAACCGCTTTCAGTTCAGATTCATGGATACAAACCATCCGACGGGGCAAGTTACGTAACATGAATTGTGCTTTTCATCCGTGGCGCCATGCGTAAGAGAGTCTCAACAATCCGTTCTGCAGCATGGCCGTCCCACAGCGGGGGAATCCGACCCGTTTTGTTTTTTCCTCGGAGAATCTCGCGCGCCGCCGCCAATATCCTGGCGGGGTCAGTTCCAACCAGTTGATTCGTGCCTTCGGCGATAGTAATAGGACGCTCTGTATTTGTTCGAAGGGTGAGACAAGAGACACCGAGAGCAGTGGTTTCCTCTTGAATACCGCCTGAGTCGGTGAGAACGAGCGTGGCCTTGCTGAGAAGACAAAGAAAATCGAGGTAGCCGAGGGGAGGAGTCAAATGCAACTGAGGGTGGTGCGCAATGTCAGCCTGGACCAGGCGTTGCTGGGTACGCGGATGCACCGGAAAAACAACGGGAACTTCGGCGGCAATCGCGTCGATGGCTCCCAGGAGTTCGGCCAGCTTCTCGGTGGAGTCAACGTTGGAAGGCCGATGCAGCGTTAGCAAGGCGAAGCGGCGCCATGCCAAACCATCCGTGAGCCCTAATTCGCTGCCGATAATGGATTGCTGCGCGATGGGCAAAAAATAGCGCAACGAATCGATCATGACGTTACCGACCAAATGGATGGCTTCGCGGGGCCTGCCTTCCTGAAGAAGATGCTCGATAGCGTCTGCTTCAGTAACGAAGAGGTAGTCCGCAATGGCGTCAGTAAGAATGCGGTTAATCTCTTCCGGCATGGAACGGTCAAAGCTGCGGAGACCGGCTTCGACGTGGGCTACGGGGATACCTAGCTTTACAGCGGCAAGAGAAACGGCAACGGTGGAATTAACGTCGCCGACAACAAGAACGAGATGGGGCTTGCGTTCGAGCAAAACAGGCTCGATGCGCTTAAGTATTTCGGCGGTCTGGGAGGCGTGTGTGCCAGAGCCGACTTCCAAGTTCACTTGAGGTGAGGGGATGCCCATCTGGCGGAAGAAGATGTCGGAGAGCTTTTCATCGTAGTGCTGGCCGGTGTGGACGAGGATGGGTTCAATGTCCGGATGACGTTGCATCTCCCGAATTAGAGGGGCGATTTTGGGGAGGTTCGGGCGCGCCCCGACGATATTGAGAATTCTCAGGCGTTGGCTCATGAGATGCTGGAATATGACGGCAGAAGGCAGTATAGCATCTGGGTTTCGCCGTTTCGGGGAGCATACTCACCGTTCGCGCCAAAAAAACACTGGATTGATGCAAGGGCATTTCAATTCCAATGGTGACCACGGCAGGCGACGATCGAAATACCGCTGCTTGTGGGCGGAGCGGCGCTTTCCGAAAAGTTCACGCAGCGGAAGATCCGAACCTAGCTATGGCAAAGCGGTGTGCTATGCCAAGGACGCGTGACCGGCATGGGGCTGATGAACGAGCTGATGGCAACTGACCGAAGGATTCATGATGGATCCAGAAGCGAGCGTGAGCGCCGTCGTCTTCCATCACCCGGATTGCACGTATTTTTCCGTGGGCGACGTCAGCGATGTGTGAAGTCGTTTGCCTGCATACTACTATGCGTAGCATATCTTACCCAAACCATCGTTGGTGATGTAAACTCTCCCAAACAAGCGCCTTGAACAAACACTGGCCGGATCATACTCAAAAAACAGGGTCACAGGGACACGAGATGCCCACTTCCGGGATTGCTGAATCAAACCGTCAAGGCATTGCGTCCGAAAACGACGAAAGCGCCGCAGCGAACGGGAATAGCCGGTGGCGTTTTGTGATCGCAAGTGTAGTCATTGCTGCGATCGTTCTCTCGATGATCTTCCGCGACACGATTTGGTCGATGATCACGACTTGGCGGAACTCCAGCTACTCTCATGGATACGCAATTTTCCCTCTGAGCCTTTATTTGATCTATGCAGGGCGAAAACGGTTCGCTTCGGTGGAAGTACGGCCTAACCCTTGGGCTCTGGTCTTATTGGCCGGCCTGGCATTTGCGTGGTTCCTCGGGGACTTGGCGGCTGTCCAGTTTGTTAAGCAAGGCGCACTGGTGGGGATGGTTCCGACGCTGGTGTGGCTCATGTCAGGCACGCAGGTAGTGCGCACGATTTTGTTTCCGCTTTTGTTCCTGTTCTTTGCCGTACCAATGGGGGAAGTCTTGGTGCCACCGTTGCAGGATTTCAGTGCAGCCTTCGCCGTCAAAGCACTCGATTTAGTCGGTATTCCTGTGCTACTGGAAAGACGCGTGATTCTTGTTCCCTCGGGAGCTTGGGAAGTTGCCGAAGCGTGTTCGGGTTTGCGCTTTCTGACTGCGTCAGTGGTACTCGGTTGCTTTTACGGGTATGTCGTCTTCCATAGCTGGACGCGACGCATCGCTTTCGCCGTGGCGTCTGTGGCCGTGCCCATTCTGGCGAATGGCATGCGTGTGTTTGGAATTGTCGCGCTAGGATATCTTAGTAACAATCGCCTGGCCGCCGGCGTTGATCACTTGGTTTATGGCTGGATTTTCTTTGGTCTAGTGATATTTGTACTTTTTGCGGCGGGATGGCATTGGCGCGAACTCCGGACCGGTGGTCTGGCTGATTTGCATCCACCTTCTGCCTTGCCAGGTCACTCGTCAGTACGGCGTGGATTGCTCTGGGGAGCTGCAGGTGTTGCGCTGGTAGCGGTTGCACCGCTGTCAGCCCGACTGGTAAACGCCGACTCGAATGACGTCGCCGTCGCAATTTCCGCTCCTTCGGTCCTGCCGCCGTGGACACCTTCTCGTTCAGATATCGGCTCGTGGAATCCGCGGTCCGTCGAAGTAACGAGCGAGCTCAAACAAACTTATACATCCGGAGAGCGGTCAGTCTACCTGTACTTGGCGTACTACACGGGGGGGCAGCGTGGCCGGAAGCTGGTCAGTTCGAGTAATGCGATTTCTGGTGGCCGTGGCTGGGTGGACGGCGGGACACGAACCCGGACGGCCGTGGTGGACGGAGATTCGATTTCAGTCCACGAGACAGTCCTGCGATCTCAGGAGGGCAGCTTACTGGTCTGGAGCTGGTATTGGGTAGACGGCAAGTTCACTGATAACCCGTATCGGGCAAAGTTCCTGCGCGTGAAAGCACGGCTGCTTGGCGGGCCGCAGGCGTCCGCATTTCTCGCTGTCGGCGCAAATTACGCCTCAGACCGCACTGACGCCGCAAGCGCGCTGCAGGATTTTCTGCATCACACTTCGCTGCGCGAAGCGTTGGAGGAGGTCTCAAAGTAAGTGGGCTATACGGCGAACGCTCTCTAATTCGACCTAATGTCCGATAGAATTTTCTTAGCTTCGTCCGCCCCAGGGAAGTCTGGCCGAAGGCGTAGGGCAGTTTGTAGCTCGCTCTGGGCCTTGGTCTTCTGTCCGAGCTGGAAGTACGCGACTCCGAGATGATAGTGGGCGACCGGGCTCTTAGGTCTCTTGCCGACACTTTCCGCGAGGAAAGGCTCTCCTGTGAGAGCAAATCCCTTCTTGACATAAATCCAGCCCAGGGTGTCAGAAGTATTTGGGTCGTTGGGCTGGCCTTGTTTAGCCTCTTGGGCGAGCCGCAGTGCAACATCTAGATTACCGGAGTGCTCGGCATAGACCCAAGCGAGATTGTTCTTGGCAACACTATTTGCCGGATCTAATTCGATGGCCTTCTCATATGCCGAGATCGCACCGGACCAGTCGGTTTTCATTTCCGCGAGCTGCCCGAGGCGGACCTGCACAAAAGCATTCTTGGGTTCCAACGTCGCAGCCTTTTGGAAGTTCTCACGGCCTTCATCGGGCTGCTTACGAGAACCATAGACTTCGCCAAGGCCAATTAGAGCTGTGGTTGACCGGGGATCAAGCTGACTAGCCTTTTGAAAGGAAGCCTGCGCTACGTCCAGCTTGCCGGCCTGTAAAGCCAATGATCCCAAGACTTCGTACCCCGGCCCCCAATCAGGAGACTTACGTACACAATCCTCAACAGCCTGAATGCCCTTCTCTGGCTGTTTTCTCGACAAATAGCTTTGGCCTAGAAGATAGAGACCCTCTCGGGATTTGGGGTCGGTTTCCAAAGAACGGACGGCAAGCTGAGTAGCCTCCGCGTCGTGCCCCTGGCGTAGCTTAACCCAGGCCAGGGTCCGCAGAATCATTGTTCCGCTGGCCTTGGCGGGGGCAAGACTCATAAGCTGATTCAGATTGTTCTCAGCGAGCTGGAAGTCGCCCTTCAACGCGTACGCTTGGGAGAGCAGGACGTTGGGCTCGACCGCCGATGGGTTTTGTGCCAAGACTTTGTTCAGGTCTTGAATCGCCTGCTCAACTTTGCCTCCGTTGACCTCAAGTGCGGCCAATACGACTCGCGCCGGAGCGTAGTTCGGATCTCGTTGCAACGCCGAGTTCAGTGAATCCCGCGCTAGCTCCACTCGACCATCAGCGAGGTAGGCCCGAGCTTGGTAAAAATCGGGCAAGGGGGAGGACAAAAGGATGTTCTTGGCCTCAGCTAAGTACTTTAATCCCTCCGGAAGTTTGCCGTCTTCGGCTTCCATGACTCCACGCAGCAATAACGTGCCCCCATCCTTGGGGTCTTCTTTGAGCATCCGGTCGACAATTTGGCGAGCCTCGCCACGGCGGTTTTGGGCGAAGTAGAATTGCGCCAAACCCTGCCAGTTCAGCTTGTCCTTAGGATCGGCGGTCAGGATGCGTTTATATTCGCGTTCGGCTTCTTCTGTTCGGCTGGTCGACCAGTAAAATTGAGCGAGGACGCCGCGATGCTGGGGATTATCCGAACCTAGTGATTGAATGCGTTTGAACTGGGTCTCTGCGTCAGTGAGTCGTCGCTGCTGCAGATAAAAGGAGGCCAGCAAATAGAGCGGCGGAAGGCTCTTGGGTTGCAATTCCACTGCGCGCCGCAGAACCGACTCTGCTTCCGGCAGGTCGCCTCGCCCGACCATTAA
>WNFA01000705.1_pt1 | contig 26595 bp, 28 predicted proteins | sample 5400481 | NCBI WGS metagenome assembly WNFA01 (sample SAMN13153340, study PRJNA577476) | soil metagenome | isolation source: 120 cm saprolite under Douglas fir tree site 2 hole 1 replicate 2 | place: USA:California | collected 2015-04-18 | reverse complement strand
CGCATTCAGGCGGTTCCGCCAGCCAACCCTGAACGATATCGCGGCATGCGCGATATGAAGGGCTGGCGAAACCCTTACCTGATTGTCAGAGCCGACGGAGTTGCGCTGCTCGATCCCGACGATCACGTGGAGCGATTGTTCAAGGCCGAAGAATTGACTCAGGAACTGGGCAAACTGCCCGCGTCCGCCTGGCCCTATGGGCGAGTGGTTGCAGTAACGGAGAACGGAGCGAGAGCGCCGGGAGACGATGTCCTGATCCGTCAAAACCGGGCCATCGTGGCGGGGACTTTGGAAGGCATGCATGTGCTTATCGATTGGATTCCCTCGGCTTGAGGCAGGGCGCCACAGCCCGCGATGAAAATCTGCAACACCATCGATGAGATGCGCGCCGCGCGGGCGAGTCGCCGGCGACCGCCTAGCCGATCACATCCGCCGGGCGTTGAACAGAGCAACAGCGAAGCGTTTGGTCTGGTGCCGACGATGGGCGCGCTACACCAGGGGCATATCTCGTTGGTGCGAGCCGCAAGGAAAGAGTGCGATCTGGTGGCGGCCTCACTCTTTGTAAATCCTCTTCAGTTCGGTCCTAACGAAGACTTGGCTAAATATCCGCGCGATTTCGATCGCGATCGCACCATGCTGGAACAAGAAGGCGTGGATGTTCTGTTTGCGCCCAGCGTGGACGAGATGTATCCGGCGGGCGCAGTCACCTACGTCACCGTGGAGGGCCTCAGCGACAGGCTTTGTGGGCGCTCGCGTCCGGGACATTTTCGTGGGGTGACGACTGTGGTCGCGAAGCTTTTCAATATCGTGCAGCCGGATGTGGCATTTTTCGGACAGAAAGATGCGGCCCAGGTAGCGATCATTCGACGCATGGTGCTGGACCTGAACATTCCAGTGCAGATCGTAACTTGCCCCATCGTGCGTGAGGCCGATGGCCTGGCGATGAGCTCTCGCAACGCCTATCTTGATTCGCAACAGCGGAAATCGGCGCTGGCGCTCTATCGCTCGCTCATGCGAGTGCAAGCGCAGTTCGATCAGGGGGAGCGAAAGGCAATCAAGCTGATGGAGGCCGGGCAGGGGGCTTTCGCCGAAGAACCGTCAGTGCGATTGGACTACCTGGAAATTGTGGATCCGGAGACTCTGGACCGGGTTGAAGACGTTTCGCGGACGGCCCTGGTAGCAGTGGCAGCCTTTGTGGGCAATACGCGGCTGATCGACAATATCGTGTTGAGTCCTGCTTGAGTCATGTCACGCTCTGGAGACGAATTTGTTTTGGGCGATGATGTAGCGCAGTGGCTGCTCGGCCGCCTTGGTGATGCCGATGCGTGGCGTGATTTCAACGTGGCGGGGGCGGAAGCCATCCTCGACAATGAAGAGGTCCGAGCCGGCGCTTGTCAGGTCCTTTCCGTTGTCGCGTTCTCGCGTAATTCCGAACGCCTCAGCCAGCCGGCCGGGTCCGCTGGTCAGCTTCCGCAGGTCGGGGATGCCGTTGTCCGGATTCACGGGCACGCCCCGCGCCTCCGCCATCTCTCTGATTCCTTCTATCGGCTCGAGTGCGCGGAACAGGACTCCTCCAGCCTCTCCATCCGGCAGGCAGGAGACGTTGAACAAGAAATGATTGCCGTAAATGAAGTAAACGTAAGAACGGCCGGGCGGTCCGAATAGAACGTCGTTCCGGAGGGTTCGTCCGCTGGCGGAATGTGACGCTGGATCATTCTGACCCAGATAGGCTTCTAGTTCCACAATCCTGGCGGTGAGAAGTTTTCTTTTTTCCCGCCGCACCAGGATTTTGCCCAGCAGATGCCGGCTCACAACGCGGGGATCGCGCGAATAGAACTCAGGCGGTAGAGGTTTACCGGATTTGTACACGGATTGATCTTTCCTTTCGGGTCCCTCAGCGGCCGCCGGGACAGTGCTTCTCAATGCACCGCTAAGTCGCTGCTCCACCCCAAGACGCTGCTCCAAAGCCGCGGTCAAAACGGCTGCTCCACCCTAAAGCAGTGGTCCATACTAACTGCTGCTGCAAACAAAACTCCTCCGGACAAAGGCGCGCCTTCGGCTAGAATCAGCGCCGGAGGAATTCTGAGCTTTGCTATCGTCACCTGCCACCGCATAATATTGCCACGGGTTAATCCTGAAGGAGGATTTCATGCTTGGGAAACTGTTCAAAATCGCTTCTGTGGTCATGTTGCTGGGACTCATAGCGGCCGCGCAAACCATTCCCGCGGGCACCGCGCTGACCGTGCGCGTGGGATCGGAGATCAGTTCCGGCACCGCCAAGGTCGGCGACAGATTTGACGGAACGCTGGCACGCAGCCTAGTGGTCAATGGAAAGACGCTGGCGAGAGCCGGTGCGCCGGTCAGGGGCAAAGTTACGTCCGCGAAATCCAGCGGGCGGTTGCACGCGCCGGGGGAACTTGCGATCCGGCTTAGTTCCGTGCAGGTCAATGGCCGGATGGTCCCCGTTTCCACGCGCTCTTATTTCGCCAAGGGCAAAAGCCACACCAAGAGCAACGCCACAAAAATCGGCGGCGGAGCGGCGGCCGGGGCCCTGATTGGCGGGTTGCTCGGGGGCGGAAAGGGTGCGGGCATCGGCGCGCTAGCCGGCGGGGGCGCGGGAACTGGAGTAGCGGCGGCGACTGGCAAGGAAGAAGCCGTGATTCCGGCCGAGGCGGCCTTGACGTTTACAACCACCGCCGCAGCCACGGCGAAATAGAACGGCTTGGTGCTGGAGTTTCGCGGCCAACCAAGGAACACGTGGGCCCGAACGCCCCCGTCCGGGCGGGCGAGCAACCCGCGCCAGGCATCGTCGTTCGCAGGCTGCAAACTGCCGGCCTTCGCCCGGCTAGGCGGGTGGGGGCACCGCCCCTACGTGGGTCGCGGTTAGGCGGCCTAGGCTGCGCCTTTTGCTGCGCTTTTCAAGTACGCTAAGACCTCTTCGGCGTGGCCTTCGGCCTTCACTTTGTGGAAGATGTGTTTGATCTTGCCGTCCGGGCCGATGATGAAAGTGGTGCGCACCACTCCCATCACTTTCTTCCCGTACATGTTTTTCTCCTGGATCACGCCGTACAAATTGCAGACCTTTTTGTCGGCATCGCCCAGCAGGGTAAAGGGCAGGTCGAACTTTTCCTCGAATTTCTTCTGCGCCTTGGGCGTATCGGGCGAGACGCCCAGAACTACGGCTCCGACTTTCTGGGTCTTTTTGTGGGAGTCGCGGAACTCGCAGGCCTCGATGGTGCAGCCGGGGGTGTCGGCGCGCGGGTAGAAATAGAGCACCACCCATTGCCCGCGAAAATCCTTCAGGGAAACGTCTTCTCCATTCTGATCCGGCAAAGTGAAGTCCGGGGCTTTATCATTGATATCCATGGCTGTGTCTCCTGGCTGCACAAAGTTATATCGCACCGCGCGGCGGGCCGTCATCCTGGCGGCTGTTGGTTTGATGCTGGCTCAAATCGTCGCGGCGCAGGTTTCTCCGCGGGAAAAAAAGCCCAAAGAACCACGCGCCCTGGGCCTGGTGGAATTGGCGTCCAATGGCAAGGCTCACCTGATCCCAATCACGATCTTGCTTGACGGCGAATTCTACGATGCCAGCGCGTACAAGGCAGCGCCCGTGCCCATGGCGCTTGAAAGCGGCACGGTGTATGAAGGTGTGCGGAGCGGTGTCTCTGCGGGATTGTTCACGGTCTCAGGCGCCCTGCAATCAAACAATACGTGGATCGGAGATGGAACCTGGCAGTCGGCCAGCGCACTGGCCGCGGCGGCTGCTACGGCAGCGAAGAAGAAGGAAGCCCAATCGAAGCCCGCTCCCGAACCGGTTGAAGGTCCGCCGGTATTGAGACGGGCGAGTTCTGCAAAACCGACTGAGCCTCCGCAGTCCACCGCGCCCGTGGAATCCAAGCCTGATGCCAAATCTTCTGCTCCCGCTCCTACGGCCTCGGCCCCGGCTGCTCCAGTTGCTTCTGCACCTGCTGCTTCTGCAACAGTGCCAGCCGCTCCGGAAGAAGATCCGAGCCGTCCCGTTCTGAAGCGGGGCGCGCCGTCACCGGCAGAGCTGAAAAAGCGAAATGCGCCGGTGGCGTCGCCCGGCAAAACAGATGCGCATGCGCCAGCAGAGGCGCCCAAGCCATCGACCCCCGCGTCCTCAGCTTCGGGCTCGATGCAGCTCATTCCTGCCATTTCGGACGCCGATGGTCCCGATCCGCGTCCCTATGCCTTCAGCCTCAAGCCGGAAGAGGAACAGAAGTTGCGCAAGAAGATTCTCGCCCTGGCTGGGGATGAAGTGCGTGCGCGAGCGGCACAGTTGGCGGCGGAATCGCAGCCGGGCACGCGTAGCCCCGCAGGGACGGCGGCAAAACCACCCCAACCCAGCTTTGAAGAGGTCGAGTTCCACGCCTTTGATCTCTCGAACAGCAACGAGCCCGTGTTGGTCTTGAGCGCGAAAGCGCGCATGCCGGCCCGTCCCAATGCGGCCAACGCAGATCTGCAATACATCATCACGCTGGTGACTCGTGACGATATGTACGGGGAATTGCATAAAGTCTTCTCCAGTATTACCGACACTCAGCACTTTGACGTCCTGGCCCGGATGGAACTGATCGATGCGGTGGATGCGGATGGCGACGGTCGCGGCGAACTACTCTTCCGCCAGATTTCTGATGCGGGCAGGGCGTTCGTCCTGTATCGCGTGATCGGTGACCGCCTGTGGCCGCTGTTCCAGGGCACGCCGGGCCGGTGAAAGTGACGACCTAAAGACGAAATGTCCCTGCCCGTAGCGCCGCCGTCCCGGCGGCTGTCCTGCGCGCGAGACGCCGGCGCAACGGGGCGGCTTGACCTCTGACATCTACGGCGTATTATTGCCGTCACTCAAGCCTTAGGAGGGCTTCGGCATGAAAAAGCAAGTCGCTTCGGTTCTGTTGCTGGTCTTATGTTTCGCATTGCAGGCTTTCGCGCAGGAGCATTACACGGAGGGTCCGATCTGGCAGGTGACCCTCATTCGCGTTAAACCCACCCAGATGGACGCTTACCTCACAAGTTTGCGCGCCAATACCAAATCAATCTATGACGAAATGAAAAAACAGGGAGCGATCCTGGACTACAAGGTATTTCTCAACACTACCAAACATGATCCCCAGGACTGGGACATCTCGATTGGAGTTGAATACAAGAATTTCGGCGCCATGGATGGCCTGACCGCCAAGAGCGAAGCCATTCGGGACAAGGTTCTCGGCTCCAAGCAAGCCGCCCAGCAGATCGGCGAAAAACGTCAGGACATGCGAGAAATAGTGACCGTCATGATTTTGCGGGAAGTTAACTTGAAGTAGAGGTCTGGAACGACGGTCCGGTTGCGCTTGCAGCCGGGCCGATCCATTCCTATTTCTGGGTCATCACCAGTTCGCCGTTTTCGACTTTCATTCCACCGACGTTGTCCGGCAGCTTCAGGCGATCACGCTGTTCGTTGAGCTTCTTCTGCAGGGCGTCGTTGACCAGTGACACGGGAACATTCAGATCGCCAACCTTGAACTCGGTGGGATCGAAAGTCGCGTAGCCGTCCTTCGACCCGAGATGGCCGGAGAGCGTTACCCACACATCTTTACCCGCGATCTGAGTGAGAAACTGGCCGTGGGCGACGTCGCCGTCGAAACTTACCTGATAATCCTTGACTTCGGGCTGTCCGGGCGCGACGGGCGCCTCCGGGGAAGAGAGGCCAGACAAGGCTTGGGTTGCTGCCGCCAGCGGGATCTGCCCTGCGGCCTGAGCTAGAGCTGCGCTCACTTCATTGGAATTGAGTCGGACTTCCGCTGGAGGCTGCCCTGCTTCCTTAGGCTGATCCAGTTGTTGCACTTTTTCCTGAAAGGATTGGGCATTGGCCGCAGCGGAGGCAGCTGGCTGCGGCTGAGCCACGGGCGCCGGTTTCTTCAGCACCAGGAAGAGAGCCATCACAGACGTGACCAAAGTGGCCACGCTGATGATGCGGTCGAGCTTCCATTTCTTCATGCGAGCCTCCGGCTACCAACATGTTACCGAGGTCGGGCAGAAGGCTCACATGACGGAAGGTACTGACCGCGTGGTTACCTCAGCTTGTGTGGGACCGGGTCGGAGACACGGTCAGGCGGCCTGAAAGGCCGCTGGGGCTTTAGAGGATCGGAATAGTTCCCCTCCACAGCCAACGATATTCGCCCTCAGTTTTGACCAATCCCGCTCGGACCGGATTTTGGCAAATGTAATCTGCCTTCTCCGCAAGACTGTCATTCGATCTCAAAACGTGGTCGAAGAATTCTTCCTGCCAGACTGGGCCGCGGCGGTTCAGAAGTAAATTGATCTTCCTGGCTGAAGCACCCTTGATGGCATGCATGATCTGGGGAAGGCTGAAATTCCATCCGTCTGTAGCTCTTAAAGGGCTCAAGAGAAGATGGGCATGATCTGGCATGACAACCACAGTGTGGAGATCGAACTTAATGCCGTTTTCCTTCAGGCAGCACTCTAGAACAATATTTCTAGCCTCGGAAGGAAGCTCCCACCTGTGGTCCGTGGTGAAAGTAATGAAGATTGGCCGGTTGTCTTTCTGAATGTGAGGAAGCCGTCGGCGGTAGTCATACTTCGGCGGCATAAACTGCGGCCTTTCAGGCCGCCTGACCGGGTCGGAGACCCGGTCCCACACGGGACTGGCTACTCCAGCTTCTTTGCCAACAGCTCATTCACCAGCTGCGGATTAGCCTGGCCCTTCGATGCCTTCATGACCTGGCCTACGAAGAAGCCTGCCACTGTTTTCTTGCCGGCGCGATATTGCTCGACCTGCTTGGGGTTGGCGGCGATGATTTCGTCGATGATCTTTTCCAGGGCCGAGGTGTCGCGGGACTGCTCCGGACGGCCTTCTTCTTCGTAAACAGCGGAAAAATCTTTCCCGCGCTCGAAGGCGAGGTCGTAAAGATCCTTGAGCATCTTGCCCGAGATCGCGCCGCTCTCCACCAGGTCAGCCGACGCCGCCACTCCTTTCATCGAAATGGGCGACTGCTCGATTTCCAGGCCCCTGGCTTTCAGGCGGCCCATCAACTCGCTCTGCACCAGATTAGCTACACGCTTCGCACTCTTGGACACCTTGGCTGCCGACTCGAACTGGTCGGCCAAGGCTTTGCTCAGCGTGAGCACCTGCGCGTCCTGCTCGGTGATGCCATAGTCCGCAACCATGCGCTTGCGCCGAGTCTCGGGAAGCTCGGGCAGCGTGCTACGGATTTCGGACTGCCAATTCGCATCCACCACCAGCGGCAGCAGATCGGGCTCCGGGAAATAGCGGTAGTCGTGGGCTTGCTCCTTGGAGCGCATCCCGTAAGTCTTGCCTTCGTTGGAATTGTAGAGGCGGGTTTCCTGCGTGATCCTGCCGCCGGATTCAATGACGCCAATCTGCCTCTCAATTTCGTACTCCAGCGCTTCCCGGATGAAGCGGAACGAGTTGACGTTCTTCACTTCTGTCTTCGTGCCAAATTCCTTCTGCCCCCGCGGGCGCACGCTGATGTTGCCATCGCAGCGCAACGAGCCTTCCTCCATGTTGCAATCGCTGACCCCGGTGTAGAGGATGATCTCCTTCAGACGGGTGAGGTATTCGTAAGCTTCGTCGGGCGAGGCAATGTCCGGCTCGCTGACGATTTCGATCAGCGGCACTCCGCTGCGATTCAGGTCGATGGCCGTCGTTTCCGAAGAGTTGACGAAACCTTCGTGCAGGCTCTTGCCCGCGTCTTCTTCCAGGTGCAGGCGCGTGATCCCGATCTTCTTACTTGCGCCATTGATCTTGATTTCAATGGCGCCGTGCTCGGCCAGTGGCTTGTCATATTGCGAAATCTGGTAGCCCTTGGGCAGGTCGGGATAGAAATAATTCTTGCGGGCGAAGATGGAAGTTGCGTTGATGCGGCAGTTCAGCGCCATGGCCGCGAGCGCGGCGAATTCGACCGCTTTGCGGTTCAGTACCGGCAATGCCCCCGGCAACCCCAGGCACACGGGGCAAACATTGGTGTTGGGCGGGTCGCCGAAGCGAGTGGAGCAGGAGCAGAAGATTTTGGTCACTGTCAGCAACTGGACGTGGACTTCCAGGCCGATAACGGGCTCGTACTTCGATGCCGCTGCTATGGAGACATCCGGCGTGGCAACCATAATCCCTAAATTATAAAGCCTGAACGGATTAGCCGTCGGTGAACACGTTGGCCCGGAGTCCCCCGTCCGGGCGGGCGAGCAACGCTCGCCAGGTTTTCTTGCGCCGCGGGACGAAAGCTGCCGGGCTTGGCCCGGCTGGGCGGGTGAGGAGTACCCGCCTCTACGTGTGCACTCCTAGGCGATGTTTAGTGGGTGGGAGCGCTCAGATATTTTTCCAGCGGGATTTCAAAGTACATCAACTCGTTTCCTTTGGCATCGCGCACTCCGGTGAGGTAGAAGATCGCGCCGGCCAGGGGGACGGAAATTCCCGTCACATCGAAGAACAAGAATCCGGATTGCGTGCTGTGCGGTTCGACCGCCTGGGCGACGAACTGGGCGTTCTGAATTTCCTCGATGGCCTGTTTGCTCATGCCTCCCTTCACTTTCTTGGTGGGAAAGGGGATGGGATAGCGGTTAGTGCTTGCCGAGGGTCGAGTGAGCCGCCGGGCGATATCGTCCTCGACGGCGGGTGAAATCTTGGCCCGGTTCACGGTCACCAGTTGAGCCTTCATGCCGGCTAACTGGACGGGTTGGTCGCCGTCATTGGTGACAGTCACGAAAATTGGAAGGAAACCGAGTTCGCTGTACTGAACCGAAAATATTTTCGCTTTGTCCGCCAAATCGTAGGGATCCACACCAACTGCCACCCGCTCCATGGGATGCTCGTCGTGCGCCGGATATGTCTTTGCGGGCTGGGCCTGCGGCATCACGAATTCCTTCGCCGCCAGAGACAGCAGAGGAACGAGGGCGATGGCGGCAAGGGCCGCAGTACGAATCCAGGAGATGGCTGGGCGAGACATCGCGATTGATTATAGGATGCGCTCGGCCACCGTAGCAGGTGCCTTGCTCGATGCGGCTTGCGGTTAGAATGTGTCTTCCTTCATGCTTTCATGTACTTGCTCTTCATGTACTTCCTCTATAGCGCGTTGCTGGCGGCAGGCCTGTTGGTCAGCCTGCCTTATTGGATGTTCGGGCGGAGACGCCACGGCAAGTACCGCGAGGGTTTGAGCGAGCGCCTGGGCAAAGTGCCGCTGCGGCTGCAGACGCAGGCTGGGAGTGCGATCTGGGTTCACGCGGTTTCGGTCGGCGAAGTGCTTGCAGTCAGTGAACTGGTTGCTGAGCTGCGCCGGCGTTTTCCGCCGTATCGAGTGGTGATTTCAACTACGACCGCTACTGGCCAGAAGCTGGCGAAGGAACATTTTGGCGAGGAAGACGTCTTTTACTTCCCGCTGGACTTCGCTTTTGCGATTCGGCCGTACTTGTCGGCGCTCCAGCCAAAATTGATCGTCCTGGCGGAGACCGAGTTCTGGCCCAACTTCTTGCGAGTGGCGCATGAGAGTGGGGCCCGCGTCGCGGTAGTGAATGCGCGCATTTCTGATCGGTCGTGGCCGGGGTACGGGCGTGTGCGCCGCATTTTGGCCGGAGTTCTCCGCCACATCGACCTGTTTCTGGCGCAGACCGAGGAGGACGCCCGACGCCTGCGCGACATTGGCGCGCCCGCAGAGCGCGTCCAGGTGAGCGGGAATTTGAAGTTTGATGTGGCGGCGCCGGCTGCTCCGCCGATTGTCGCCAGCCTGCGCGCGGCGTTTCAGCAGGCCGGAGCTGGGCCCGTGATTGTCTGTGGAAGTACGGTAGAGGAGGAAGAAGGGCTGCTGGTGCGCGCTTTCGAGAATGTGCTGGCCAGCCATCCGCGCGCGGTAATGATTTTGGCGCCTCGCCGTCCCGAGCGCTTCGGGGAAGTCGCGCAGTTGCTCGAGCAATTGGGGATCCGTTTCTGGCGACGCTCGTTGTGGAGTGGCGATTCCATTGCCAGCGGCGTCTTTCTGGTCGACACCATCGGCGAACTGGCGGCGCTCTACGCCCTGGGGGACGTAGCCTTTGTTGGCGGCAGCCTGGTTCCGCGTGGGGGACACAACATCATCGAGCCGGCGCAGCATGGCGTGCCCATCATAGTCGGCAACCACACCGAAAACTTTCGCGATATCGTTGGGCTGTTTCAAAGTCAGGATGCGGTTCGTGTGGTCGGCCCAGCGGAATTTCCCCTGGTGCTGATGGACCTGCTTTCCAATAATAGCGAGCGGGTCGCGTTGGGTCACCGAGGCGCCGAGACCCTGCAATCGCAGATGGGCGCGACCGCGAGAACGGTAGAGGCGTTGGGAAGGCTGCTGGAGTCCACCAAAGACCGTGTAGGGGCGGGTCTCTGACCCGCCCTGGCCGCGGCAAAGCCACGGCAGAGTCGAAGGCGTCCGAGTCTAAACCCAGCCGCGGCACTGCCGCAGCCTGGACGGGTCAGAGACCCTTCCCTACACGGTCTGTAGCAATGACACAATGAATCCGCTAGCTTCACTTTTCGGACTGGGCGTGCGGGCGCGGAATGCGTTCTACGATCGCGGCCTCGTTCGCGCCCACAGGCTGCGGGGGCCGGTCGTGAGTATTGGAAACCTGTCTGTCGGCGGTTCGGGTAAGACCCCCTTCGTCCTGTTGCTGGGCGATTTGCTGAAAGCGCGAGGGCTGAAGTTCGATGTCCTCTCGCGTGGGTATGGACGCACGACAAAAGGCGTAGCCTTGGTTGATCCCGCAGGTTCGGCCCGCGATTTCGGCGACGAGCCTCTGCTCATCGCGCGGCGGCTGAGCGTGCCCGTAGTCGTTGGAGAAGAACGCTATGCGGCCGGTATGTTCGCCGAGAAAAAATTCGGGCCGCAGTTGCACTTGCTCGACGACGGCTTTCAGCATCGCTCACTTGCCCGCGATTTCGATATTGTGCTGGTAACTCCGGAAGACATTCGCGACCGCCTGCTTCCCGCAGGACGTCTGCGGGAGCCGCTGTCCTCGTTGCGCCGGGCCGATGCGATCGTGCTGACCAGCGGCGCCTCCCAGGAAGAATTTCCGCTGGATGGCAAGCTGGTCTGGCGAGCGCGTCGCGGGATCGTGCCCACGAACGTCCCGTCCAGGCCAGTTGTTTTCTGTGGCATTGCCCGGCCAAAGAATTTTGTGCTGCAACTGCGGACTGCTGGAATCGAGCCTGTGGCCGAAGCTTTCTACCGCGATCACCACGCCTACAGCGAGCAGGACATCCGCGATCTGTTGAGCCTGCAGCGGCGCAGCGAGGCGGGCGGTTTTGTGACCACGGAGAAAGACGCGGTCAACCTGGGCGGATTTCTTTCCGCGCTTGAGCCGCTGGCCGTGGTTCCGGTCAAGATGGAACTCAGCGAGGCGGCTAACCCTGTGGATACCATGCTGCGCAGGATTGCGGAGCGAAGACAATGGGCGTGAGAAAATCAGTGGTCGATTTTCTGTAGCGCTGGCATCCCTTCGACTTCGCTCAGGGCAAGCTTGCCGCCGGGACGGCGGCGCTACGGTTGCGAGCAGCGAAGCGGACTCTTCACGAATGACCAAGCATCTCAAAGACGCGGAGCGGCTGAGGAAGATCGTCGAATCGTTTCCTAAAATTACCGTCACCGTGCTCGGCGACATGGTGGCCGACGAATTTATCTTCGGCGAGATTTCCCGGGTTTCGCGTGAGGCGCCGGTCTTGATCCTGAAACATCGCGAACGCACGGTACAGCCCGGTGGCGGCGCCAACGCCATCAACAATCTCGCGGATCTGGGCGTCAATGTGCTGCCAGTGGGGGTGGTGGGCGACGACGAGCCGGGTCGACTGTTGCTCAAGGCTTTTCGCCATAAACGCGTCGCGGTGAGCGGCGTTTTGAAGGACAAGAGTTACACGACCGTGACCAAGACGCGCATTCTCGCCGGCATGACGCACACCTCGCGACAGCAGGTGGTGCGGGTCGATCGCGAGCCCGAAGCTGAGCCCAACCGGCATCTGAAACGCGAGTTGGTGCTGGCGGCGCGTGAGTATGCCCGGGCCTCGGACGTGCTGCTGGTTTCAGACTACGGCTACGGCGCGGCCGCGCCCGAAATCCTGAATGCCGTCCGCGAGAAGGGCGGGTTGCGGGGAGTACCCGTGGTGCTCGATTCACGCTATCGCATGCTGCAATATTCAGGCGTGACTGCAGCCACACCGAACGAACCCGAGGTCGAAGCAGCTTTGGGAGTGCGGATCGGCCACGATTGGCCAACCCTCTGTTCCGCAGCAGAGGAGATCATGTCGCGCATGAAGCTGCAGTCCCTGGTGATTACGCGCGGGCGCGATGGCATGGTGGCTTTTACTCGGCGCCACAAGCCCGCGGACATCCCAATTTTCGGGTCCGACCAGGTGGCGGACGTAACTGGCGCCGGCGATACGGTAATCGCCGCGTTCACGGCCGCTTTGGCCGCGGGAGCCAGCGCGGAGGATGCGGCCCACCTGGCAAACTATGCTGGCGGCATCGTAGTGATGAAGCGCGGGACCGCGACCGTAGCGCAGCGCGAATTGCTGAGCGCAATCGAGCAGGTTCCGCCAAAATTACGGTCCCATTAGTTCGGAGAGCATTGATTCCGGGAAAGATTCCGGGGAAAAACCATCGCAAACAAGATTCTTAATCGCGAAGAGCTGCGACAACAAGTGGCGGAATGGCGGCGCGCGGGCGATTCCATCACACTCGCCAATGGTGGCTTCGATCTGCTCCACGTTGGACACGTGCGCTACCTGCAGGCTGCCAAGCGGCTGGGTGGGCGATTGATCGTGGCCGTAAACGCCGATGCGTCGGTGCGCGCTCTGAAAGGCCAGGGCCGTCCTCTGATGCCGGCAGAGGAGCGCGCCGAAATTCTGGCTGCGCTGGCCGACGTGGACGCGGTTGTGATCTTTCCCGAGCTGGATGTACGCGCGCTCATCCGAGAAATTCGCCCGGATGTTCACGCCAAAGGCACAGACTACACCGTCGGGACCGTTCCCGAGCGCGATGAAGTGCTGGCCTGCGGGGGACGAGTGGAAATTGTGGGCGATCCCAAAGACCATTCCACTACTGAGCTGATTCGCTCGCGCCTGGGACGGCCTGGTTCGTGAGCATGCCACCAGCGGGCGGAATTTCCCAGGTAGATGCCGCAGCTCCGGTGAGTGAGTGGAAATTGCCGGATCGGATATTGATCGTGCGGCTCGGGGCCATGGGCGACATCATCCACAGCCTTCCGGCCGTTACCGCGCTGCGGGAAGTGTTTCCGGACGCGACGCTCGGCTGGCTGATCGAAGAGCGCTGGGCGGAATTATTGTGCACCTTGCCTACGCCGCGCTCAGGCCCGCGCTCACCGCAGCGTCCGTTGGTAGATCGCATGCACACTGTCACCACCAGGCAGTGGCGTTCTGCGCCTTTTTCCACGCAAACCTGGGAGCGGATGGCGGCGGGCCTGAGCGATCTACGGGCTGCACGGTATCAGGTTGCGGTTGATCTACAGGGTGCGGTGCGTTCGTCGCTTCTGGCGAAATGGTCAGGAGCGCCGGTCATCTACGGCACTGCCCAACCGCGCGAAAATGTGGCGACCATGTTTTACACGCGTCCGGTCGTCACAACCGGTAACCACATCGTGGAACAGAATCTGTCACTCGCGGAAGCGGTTGCACATCGTCCATTAAGAGTGCCTCGAGTCGAATTCCCCCGCGACGAAGTTGCCGAACAGGAATGCGACCGCAACTTGAAGGACCGCGGCATTCAGGAGTTTGCGCTGCTCAATCCCAGCGCTGGCTGGGGCGCGAAGCAGTGGCCGGCCGACCGCTATGGGCACGTGGCCAAACAGTTGGCTGAAGACGGAGTGAAATCCCTGATCAACTTTGGCCCGGGCGAAGAAGACATTGCACGCGCCGTGCACGCAGCCAGCGCCGGCGCCGCTGAAACGTTTACGGGTTCGCTTACGCAACTGATTGCGCTCACGCGCCGCGCACGCTTGTTTATCGGCGGCGATACCGGCCCCATGCATCTGGCCGCCGCAATGGGCATTCCGGTAGTGGGGATCTTCGGACCGACCGATCCCGCGCGCAACGGTCCTTTCGGCACACCTAATGTCGTGCTGCGCAGCGCGTCCAGCAGCACCAGCTACAAACATCTGGCCCAGCCGGATCGTGGCTTGCTTGAAATTACTTCTGAGGAAGTGGCTGCCGCTGCGGGGGAATTTTTGCAGGAGCGCCATGCCTAGCTGGAGCGCGATCGCACGCCGCATTCGGGTTCCACTTGGGTTTGCTTTTGCCGTGCTGTTTTTGTGGCTGGCCAGGCCTGCCGTGAACTCAATTCTTCTTGGAGCTTGTCTGATAATTCCCGGGCTTGTCATTCGCGCGCTGGCTTCGGGGCACCTGCAGAAAAACCAGCAGCTCGCAACCGGGGGACCGTATGCCTACACGCGCAATCCGCTTTATCTGGGTTCTCTGATTTTGGCGGTCGGATTCGCAGTGGCGGCGCGGAGTTGGTGGATCGCCGGAGGGATCGTTCTCATGTTCTTTGCGATTTATCTGCCGGTGATTCGCGCTGAGGAACTATTCCTGCGTGAGCGCTTTCCCCAATTTGAAGAGTACGCCCGCGAGGTGCCCAGCCTGTTCCCGCGTATGAGCGCTTTCGCTAAGCAGGACGGAGAATTTTCCTGGGATTTGTACTGGAAACACCGCGAGTACAACGCTGCGCTAGGTTCGGCGGCGATGCTGGCAGCGTTGGTGGTCAAGTTGCTGATGAGGCAGTAGCAGCGTGGGACCGAGGCCTGTGTAGGGACGGGTCAGAGACCCGTCCCCACACAGGCACTGCGTCCCACACAAGAGACCCGTCCCTACTGTAGTGGGCTACTTTCACTTTCTAAGTAACGGAACCTGTCGGAGTGCGGCAACGGTTGGATACATTGCCTCTTTCTGGAGCGTCAGTCCCATGTGCTCCGTGCCTTCTTTCCACAAGTGTTCTGCGATTTGGTCATCCGTCGCGCCAGTCGTGAGCAGGTGAAACAGTGAATCCAGACAACAATCGTACTCGTCCTGCGCCTCTGGCACGTCTTTGACGCCGATTGGGTCCCACACATCCAGCAGAACATGCCGGATATCAACCCTGATTCTTCGAGACTCGGATTTATCAATCACGCCGCTCTTTCCGCCCTCCGATGTTCGTAGGCTTCCCAGAGAGCTACCAAATCCTCGACGCTCCAGAGCCGATCTGTAACGCCAGCGGCCATTGCTGGAGACGTGCGGAGTGTACGATGGATTTTAATGAAGTTGTAGGCGAAATAGTTTAGTGCGGTCGCAGCCGCGTGGTTCCGTAATTTACGCGAGAATCCATTGGACAGGCGCGTGTAACGCCGCATCGTCGTTCGCACCGTCCAATTCTGACGTTGAACATAGCTGGTGCTCACGTGCTTGGGGTCGGGGTCACCAGAGACAACCTTCATGTCGCAACCGATACAGACCGCTGGTGAATAGCGCTTCTCATTCTCTTGCGGAGCACCATAGATTTTCTGCAACTGCGCATAGTCCACTTCTGCTCCGAAGGCATCTTCGACAGCCTCAAGATAGGCCCGATGGCCGTCCGTTGTGATCTGCACTTTCTTGCTGACGCGAGATGCTAGATCGTTCACAAACTCGCGGGCCGTTATCAAGTCGCGTTGCCCCAAGCGCCACGAAGGAACCAACTTGCTATCCGCGTCAATTGCCGTCCAGAGCCATACATCGCCCGCGTCGGGGTTTTTCAGCGCAATCTCTTGGGTTCGATTCTTCTCTTTGCAGTAAATCCACGACCACATCTCATCTAGTTGAAGTCTCCGCTTGAAAGTAGCCCACTACCGTCCCTACCCGACCTGTCCCCAGACAAGCATTTCTACTTCTGTGCCACCAGCGCTTTTGCCCGGCCCAGTTCCGGGCGATCGGAATTCGACCCATTGCAAACTTTTATGAGTTGCGCGTAGTACGCAGTTGCTTTTTCGCTCTTCCCTGCCGCTTCAGCCGCGCCGGCAGCGCCGTAGAGCCCGTTGAAGCGATTGGGATTGAATTTCAGGTCAGTCTCGTATTCTGCGAGCGCCTGCTCTGGGTGCTTCGTCTCCAGCAGCAGGTCGGCCAGCATCTCGCGTGCCGGAATGTCCTCGGGTTCATCGCCGGTGGACTCTTCTTCTTCCGCGATGGCACGCAGCACCTTGACGGCATCTTCGTCCCTACCGTCGGCGTGGGCCACCCAGGCTTCGGCTTGCTTTTGTGCGGCTTCCACGAGCTGAGCGTGAGATGACTTTTTGTTTTTCACCAGTTCCTGGTGAATGGATTCCAGCTCAGCTATGTCCTTGCGCGCGTCGGCTACGTTCCCGGCACGAGCCGCACCGATCGCTCGCGCCCAGTAAGTGATGGACTTGTCTGTGGGGTCTGCGTTTGGCGCGGGAGTCAAGGCTGCGGCTTCCATCCAATGGTGGAGTTCCAAGGCGTAGAGCGCGGGAAACTTCGATAAGGCGTATGCCCGCGGATCGTAGCCCTGGCCATACATGTCTTTCATTGCCGGCATGGTCCTGACGTCTGCGATCACGCCTTGGGCATCGGCTTCGCGGCCGCTCTGCAAGTAGGCATAGACCAGGAAATCCATGGCGTGAAACTGATGACCTTCGCCGCCCATGTGCATGGCCGCGGTCTTGCGGGTGGCGGCGATGGAAGCCAGGTTGGAGTCGATGTCGTCCTGCCAGAGCCCGAGGCGGGCAAAGATGTGCGACGGCATGTGCAGTGCGTGCGGGGCCGCGGGCGCAATGCGAGCGTAACTGCGTGCTGCGGGCAAGCCCAACTCGGCCAGTTGCGGCTTGTCATAACTGTGAATCAGGTAGTGGGCGACCCCGGGATGGGTCGGCTCCTCCTTGAAAAGTTTCTCCAGAACCGCGGCCGCTTGCTTCCGATTGGCGAACGTAGTGTCGCTGTCCGGCTCCGATGCCAGCAGCGACAACGCGTAAAACGCGGCCGCCTCGCGATCGTCGGGATAGCGCTGATATACGTGTTCCATCGCTCCGGAGTACGCCTTGGCTCGTTCTTCGTGGTCGCCTCTCTTGCTGTAGTAGGTGCGTAGCCCTGCGATGTAGTCCCGCTCACGATCAGTCTTGGGATGTAGCGACTGTGCCTTTTTCAGCTCCGCCAAGCCGCGCTTGGTAGTAGCGGCACTCGGGTGGTCCCAGAGCTGGTGCCACAAGCTCATGGCCACTCCCCAGTGGGCCATGGCGCAGGCCGGGTCGTCACTCGCGACCTGCACGAATTGTTTTTCCGCTTCCTCGTACCAGAACGAATGCAGCAGGGCGACGCCGCGTTCAAACGGCTTCTGTACGGACGCCGCGCAAGAGACGGGAAAATGTACCGTGCCAAGCTGCTCGGCGGTCAGATCCTCATGGTGATGGGTTTCATCGGCGAGGGCTGGCCACGTGCAGAATGCAAAGATTGCTAGAGCCACGATGAAAGTTCGCATGAGTGCCTCCGAAAAGGGAGTCTAGTCGGGAGGGTGTGGGAGGTCAATTCCGAGGAGAGAGATGGCTCCGCGTGTTAAACTGTGTTCATGGCGAACACACGAAGCTCGACCCTGAGTATCCGCTTGAAGCCTGAGACCAAAAAGCGCCTGGCCCAACTGGCGAAGGCTTCCGGCCGCAGCTCGAACTTTATGATTTCTGATGCTGTGGAGTCTTACGTGGCCGACCAGGAGCGAATGCTGGCGGAAGTCCGGCAGGCGGACCGCCAGGTGAAATCAGGCCACTACATAAAGCGCGAGGACATGAAGGCCTGGCTTCTGTCCTGGGGCACCGACCATGAATTGCCTCCACCGAAATGCGCCTGCGGCAAGGTTCACGACGATGAGGCGCTGTGCCGGTAGAGATTGTCTGGTCCCCTCTGGCGCGAACCCGTCTGCAAGAGATTCGGGCGTACGTCGGCAGGGACAAGCCGGGGGCCGCCGCCAGGCTGGCCACACGCATCGTCGCAGTCGTCGAAGCTCTTCGTGAACATCCTTACTTGGGGCGGGTCGGCGCGAAACCGGAAATCCGTGAACTGGTCATCGGCGGTACTCCGTACTTAGTGCTCTATCGGGTGCAGGGTAAATACGTCACCATCAGCACCATTTGGCACGGGGCGCAGCGGAGAAAATCGGAATAACGCGTTAACAGCGTCCACCAAGTCTCGGAATTGACTTAACTACTGCAGCCGAAACCGTTCGTTCATTAACCGCTGCAATCGAGGCTTGTAGAGAATGTCGTAGGTAAATTCTTTGTCGGGAAACATGGCCAGGGCCGCGCGTTTGGCGCCGGCCACCAGCTCCGAGGCTTCTTCTACGGTGAGATTTTCGTCCTGGCTGATGACCGACATGACCATACTTATCATGAGCTGCAGCCGCCGGATGTTTCTGGCTTCCTGTTCCATCTCGCTCAGGTTCGAAGGCAATTCCCGTGCACTCATCAGGCTCCCACGACCACTCTACTCACACTACCGGGGCAAGCTACGACCCGCTACCATTTAGATGTGCCGCAGAAGCGGGACGTTGCGCTCATCCCGTCGAGCCGGGCTGGGTTTCCCGGCTTTCTACAGTTGTGGAGTTCAGTTTTCGGTTCTTATTCTCGGTTCTCAGTCTCCTGCTTTAGCGACCGGTTTGCCCTATTCTGTCGGCATTCCTAACTGAACGCAACTTCCAGGGGTGTAGCACTTCGGTTACCCCGGAAACTGGAGTTACAATCAGATCGTAGGCCGAAGCTCAGCCGGTCCGCCTCCGATCGGAGAACTTATGAACGACAGCCCCGCGGTCCGCCCCAACCCCAATGAGAAGCTGGTGCGAGTGTTCGATACGGAACAGGAATCTGAAGCCTTGGTCGTGCATGGCCTGCTGGAGTCTTCCGGGATCGATTCCGATGTCACTTCGCTGGACGCCCAACAAGATATTCTTCCCGGCGTTGGCGGCACGATCATCCTGGTGCGTGAAGAGGACGCGGACCAAGCCCGGCGCGTAATCGAGGCATACCGGCAGGCGCCCGGCAACGATGAAACCGCGGAAATAGACATCAGTGGGCTTCCTGAAGAGCAGGACTGACGGTCTTGCCGTCCAGGTAAAACGTGACTGCCCCGTCGAGATCGGTCCGGTAGGTCTGAACGTGAGCTTTTGCCAGCCGGGTAAGAACTTCCATTCGGGGATGGCCATAACTGTTGCGCTGTCCCACGGAAATCAGGGCAAACCGGGGATGCACGGTGGCCAGCAACTGCGGAATTGTCGAAGTCGCACTGCCATGGTGCGCAACCTTCAGCAAATCCGCTTCCGGCTGTTCTTCGGCGATGCGCTCCTCTGACTTTCTTTCAGCATCCCCTTCCAGCAGAGCGGACGTATTTCCGTAAACCAGTTTCATCACCAGAGATTCATCGTTGCGCCGCCTTGCGAGACTCCCGGCGTCCGGTGCCAGGACGCGGATCTCTGCTCCTCCAAAGGCGAAGTTGTCACCGGTTTTGCGATGAACCACGCGCACACCCAGCTCCTTGGCCTGGCGCAGCAATGGTTCCATCTCCGGGTCCGAGGGATCGCCCAACCACAACTCGCGTGGCCGGAAGTTGGCCAGAATCGCGCTGGCTCCGCCCATGTGGTCGGAATGCGCGTGGGTGATCGCTACTGCATCCAGGCGGGTGATGGCTGCGACCACAGATAGGGCGACACCACATCCTCGCCGATGTCCAAGTCCGAATGTACCCAATGCGGCAAACCTCCGGTGTCCACCAGCAGAGTGCGGCCACCGGGCGACACCAGCAGGATCGAATCGCCCTGGCCGACATCAATGGCGGTCATCTCCAGTACGGCGGGGCGAATATGTGGATGTGGCGGGACGGCGCAAATCCAGAGCGCGCTGGCAGCCAACGCGGCCAGCCCTAGTCCAGCCAGCCATGGAGGCCGACGCACCAAGATCATGGCCAAGGCTATCGCCAAGGCGGTCAACAGAATGAGCGCGATCCCAGGCGTGGGCACGCGAAGATCGGCGGCACGCAATCCACCTAGCCACCGCACCGTGCCCGCGATTCCTTCGAGGGCTGCACCCGCGATCAGGACAGGAATCTTTGCCAGGGCGGTGGAAACGTAGCCCAGCGCCATTGCCGCTACAGCGGCGGGCATCAGAAGTTCCATCAGCGGCACCACCAGCATGTTGGCAGGCAAACCCGCAACCGTGGCACGATGAAAGTAGTAAGCCATGGGAAGTGCAAGACCGACTTGCATGATGACGGAAATCAGCAGCAACTCGCCAGCGCCCAGCAGCAGTCGTGACGCTACCGCAAGCGCCGGCAGGGGAAGGCGGCGGCCGAAGAAGCGTTGCAGGCGGTGTGCAATCATCCGTAGATCGAGACGGAATTGCACCACGGTGGCGGGAAGGGCCAGGTCATACGCGTTTGACTCCACGTTTCGGGAGCCGCGGGCAAACGGCTGGGTGGTACGCTCCAATATAGGGATTCCCACGGCCGCGACCAGCCACACGCACAAAAAGGTCAATTGGAAGCTGGCGCTGAACAAGACTTGTGGATTCACAATCATGAGCCCCAGAGCTGCAGCCCCGATGGCGTTGAGCATCGCCTTCTCGCGATAGAGTAACCGTGCTCCCAGATACAGACCCAGCATCAGCGTGGCGCGCCAGACGGGAGACCCAAGTGCTGTAAGGAAGGCATAGGACACCATAAGAAAAACAGTGATCGTCCCCGCAATCAGATCACTCACCCGCAACCGCCGCAGGAACCAAAACGTCACCAGCGCGAGAATGCTCACGTTCATTCCCGAGACCACCAGCACGTGGTATGTGCCGGAGCGCTGGAAGTCGGTACGGGTCGAGCGGTTGATGAAAGCGTCTTCGCCAATCACCATGGCGTCCATCAGCGCGGCTTCGCGCGCTGGCCACAAGGCGTGGACTCTCTCGATGATGCTGTGATGGATTCGCGAGCGCCAGAGTTCAATCCCGCTGCCGGCAAAACCGGGAAGAACCTCAACCCTTGCGGCTTTGGTGGAAGCCAGGGCTACAATCCCGTTTTCCATCAGATACCCCCGGTAGTCGAAGGCGCCGGGATTGCGGAAGTTGCGTGGAGGGAAAATCTTGGCTGGAAATCTCAGACGTTCCCCGTAGCGGAACAAGCGTGGGGCCGCGCCGCTGGGCACTTGTCCGTCGCTATTCGGCTGAGGTTCATAAGCGCTGACACGGACACCGGAATGGACCTCGAATGTTTGATTCCCCTCGTTTATTTGCTCGGTTTCAACGTCCAGCCTCTGGTGGGCGTCAGGCTGACCGTCCCCTTGTAGAGTTCCTTCTTTGGTGACGTGGGCGGTGACGACGACTTCTGTCCCGTCGGCAAATCGGAGCAAGCCGGAATCGCCTGCCTTAGCCGGGCCGCGCAATTGCACCATGAGCGCTCCCAGGACGAACAGAGCACCGAGTCCGAGGGCGAAAGCGGAACTGCCCCTCCGACGCAGCAAGTATGCGCTCGATGCGGCCAGGACCATCCATGCCACTAGCCACCAAACTGCCGGCCGCCAGGCGTGGACACCTGTAGAAATTCCAGCGGCAAAGGCCAGGGCCGCCCAGAGCAAGGGCTGTCGCCCGCCGGAAGTCTGTTGTGCAATTGGGCCCGCGTTGGCCGGTGGATTCACGCGGCTGTCCCCACGCCACCTCTGCCACTAACGAGCCAGATGAAACACGCTCTCCAGGTGGTAGGTCTGCGGAAATAAATCCACCAGGTGCGCCTCCTCCACCCGGTATCCAGAAGAGAGCAAGCGACCGAGATCGCGGGAGAGCGTGGCTGGATCGCACGACACATAAGTGACACGAGGCGGGTTCAACTTCACCAGGCCGCGGATTACCCTTTCTCCCAGGCCACTGCGTGGCGGATCTACAACTACCAGCTCCGGGCGCAATTTCCCCACCGCATTTTCCAGATACTGCTCCGTGATGGCTCGAACCGCCTTCACGTTCGCGGGCGAATTGTATAGCAGATCGGCATGAGAAGTCGGTGACGACTCAACCGCAATCACACGTTCAAATTCCCGATTTAGAACTGAGGAGAAAAGTCCCACGCCGGCATAGAGATCGAGGGCGGTCCCCGTGACGCCGGCGTCCCTTCGGCTTCGCTCTGGGCACGCCCCGCCGACAATGTTCACCAGTTCGTCAGTCAAATGGCGATTGACCTGGAAAAATGCTCCGGCGCTCACCCGGTAGGAAGCGAGTTTGGTGGCGTAAGTAAGGTTCTCAGCCCCGCTTGCGCCAAGCCGCCGCGGATCAGCGTGGGCTTCCGCTGTTGAGTGCCGGCCTTCGAAGAAAACCACGCCCATAACCTCAGCCACAATATCCTTCAGTCCCGCCGCGAATGCCTCTTTCGCGTTGCCGATTTCCGCCGCGCAGTAGACCTCTGCCAGAAGTTCCGTGTCATCGGCATTGGCGAAGAACTCGATCTCCTGGATTACGGATGGCACTCGGCCCGCGCGTCCTAACTGCCACATGGCTGCGATCGCCCGGTTGATTGACGGCGAACTGATGGGGCACTCTTGCACGGGCATCAGTTCGTGGGAATTGAATTTGAAATATCCCAGCGCGAATTCCGGAGTGATCTGAACCTTAAGCCGGGCGCGATTGCGATAGTTCCAGGGCGGGGAAGGATGGATCACCAGTTCGGTGCCCAGCTCGAGCTTCGCGATGCGGCGAAGGTTTTCCTTCAGGATGCCCGCTTTGATCTCGAGTTGGTGTTCGTAGCCGGTGTGTTGATAGTGGCAGCCGCCGCAGCGCTGGAAGTACGGGCATCGCGGCTGGATGCGTCGTGGTGAGGCTTCGAGGATTTCGTCAGCTTGGGCGCGGGCAAAACTCGGTTTCTGTTCGCAGAACGTCGCCTCGACCTTTTCGCCGGGCAGGACAAACGGGACGAAGACAGCTTTACCTGGGCCACAATCATCGGCCGGTAACCGCGCGAGGCCTTCCCCGCCATAAATCATTTTCTCGATGGTGAGCTGCAAGGCTTGATTCTACAGCCACCATGTGGGGCGGACACTCCCGTCCGCCGCTCTTGAATCTGATGTTTGCGTTGATTCGGGCCTTCTTCGTGATCAAAGGCCGCGACTGCGTTACGAACAAGTCGAAGTCAAAAGCCGCGGGCGAGGGCGCCCGCGCCACATGGGTTCACATGTAGAACAGACTCAATCTGGGTAGCCCGTACTTTTCCAGCAACCGCTTGTGGAGGTACTGCTTTTGCAGTTGATCGATCTGCGCAGCCGGCATTTTGCGCCGGTAGGGTGCCACTTCGCGGTCAACCTCGGCACGCACGGTCACGATTTGCTCATCGGGAGTTGCCGCCAGCAGCACCGCAAACAACTTCTCCTCCAGTACCGTGAGCCGGCGCTCCAAATCTTCCAGCCGAGGTGACGTGGTCTTGCTTTCCATTTCTGACGCGAGTTCACGCAGTGTGCCGGCCGTCTCGCGAGTCAGCGCGACTCCAGAAATGCCGGGACGCTCAGGCAGTTTGGCGACGAGAAGCTGGTCGGCGCTCCGGCGCAGGAAAGCCACGATTTCAGCAGTCTGAAATCCCGCCGTCGTTTCTCCCGGTTTCTCGCTGGACGCGCCGACGGCAGCTTCCCTCATCTCTTCGGCTGCGGCCAGCACTTCCTGGGCGCAATATGCGAGGCTGTTTACCTTACGTTTTGAGGGACGTTTCTCATAGCGCTCAAAAGCTCCGTCAATGCCGCGCAACACGGCTTCGAGCGGAATGCCGGCATCCTTCCAGGTTTCGATCAGAGCCCAATCCAGCGTGGAAAGCAGCAGGCTGCCGCCCCGGCGCCCTTGAAAGTGTTCTTCGATCTCGGTGAAATAATTGAAGTAGTTTTCCACGGACGACTCAGCGAGACCGCGGCTTGCGGCCGGGCGGAGCCGCAGCTGGGGCTGCGCCCCCATGGCCGGATTTCGCTGCCGTGTTCCGCTCCCAGATGATGCGCAGGCCGTCCAGGGTAAGCAGATCGTCGACGTGCTTGATGTATCTGGAGCCGGTGCCGATGAGTCCAGCCAGTCCGCCGGTGGCCACCACTGTGGCGTCCTTCCCCATTTCGCCCAACAGCCGCTCCAGGATTCCGTCCACCAGACCGAGATAGCCGTAGTAGAGGCCGGACTGCAGGCTGCCAACCGTAGTGCTGCCGATCACGCGGGCAGGTTTGCGGATGTCCACACGCGGCAGGCGCGCGGTGTTCTCAAACAGCGCGTCGGCGGAAATTCCGATGCCGGGGCAGATCACGCCACCTTGATATTCGCCTTTGGCGGAGACGCAGTCGAAAGTAGTCGCCGTGCCGAAATCCACCACCACGCAGGGGCCGCCGAATTTGTCGAAGGCCGCCACTGAGTTGACGATGCGATCGGCGCCGACTTCAGCGGGATTCTCGTAAAGCACCGGCATCCCAGTCTTCACGCCCGGTTCAATAAAAAGCGGCTTGCTGTTGAAATAGCGTTCGCAGACCTGGCGTAACGTGGAATCGATAGGCGGCACCACCGAGGAAATGATGATTCCGTGGATGCCTGTGACTTCAATCTTGTCCATGGCGAACAGATTGCGGAAAAGGACGCCGTACTCGTCCACGGTCTGCGTGGCAACGGTGGCGACGCGCCAGTTCGCCACAAGTTGCTCATATTGGTGCGAGCCAGCGCCATCGTTTTTGGCAGCTTTCGCGAAGACCCCCAGCACCGTGTTGGTGTTGCCGACATCGAGGACAAGAAGCATAAGCCAATACTCACGTGAACTGTGTGGGTTCGGGTCTCAGACCCGGACAGGCCGTCGCGGTTTGTGCGACGGCAGTTTTGCGAATGTGCTCGACCAGGACCTGCTACTCCAGTCTGACCGTTCCGCTCAAAACCGTCCGCACCCCCTCCGCTGCTCTTACCTGCAAAAACCCCCTCGGATCAAGACCTTCGGTCACTCCTTCGAAGCCGCCATTCTCTTCAACTCGCACCTGCTGGCCTCGTGCAGACGACGACTGTTCCTGAAAGCGCTTCAAAATCGACTCGCGCGCGTCCGGTTTCTGCAGCAGATCGCGATATTCGCGGTCGAGAGATTTTAGCAAAGCGGCGCACAGGTCGACGCGCGACCACTCCGTAGCGCTGGCCAGGCGCAAGGACGTGGCCGTCTCCCGCAGATCGGCGGGAAATCCTGCCTGGTTCACGTTGATGCCGATGCCCACCACGATGTAGCGGACGCGAGTCGCTTCCGCGTTCATCTCGGTCAAAATGCCACAGAATTTCTTGCCCTCGATCAGCAGATCGTTCGGCCACTTGAGGTCGGGCATGACTCGCGAATCGATCTGCTGGACCGCGGCGCGTACCGCGAGTCCGGCAGCGAGGGAAAGAATCAAGGCTTCCGCCGGCGGCAACGCCGGACGCAAAACCACTGAGCAGTAGATTCCAGCCGACGCTGCCGAGTCCCACTGATGCGCGCCGCGTCCGCGTCCGGCGGTTTGTTCCTCGGCCACGAAGACACTGCCTTCGGGCGCACCGGCGCTGGCGCTCGACATGGCTTCATTGTTGGTCGAGCCAATCTTGTAATAGTGGTGAATTTCCCGAGCGAAGATTGTGCCCTTCAGAAAAGGGGCAAGCATGTCAGGCAGCAGCAAGTCCGGTGCGGACTTGAGCCGGTAACCGGTCGCCGGATGCCCGGCAATCTCGACTCCCAGGGTACGCAGTTGCTGCACCAGGCGCCAGACCTCCGAACGGCTGGTCCCGATCTCCTCGGCAATTTTCGTGCCGCTCACCACGACGGTGGCGTTCTCCATCAGCAGCCGGACAATGCGGCCCAAACGGAGGTCGGTCTTAGGTTCGTGTGGCGCGGACGTCCCCGCCCACGAGCTTTTGCTGGTGCTCCGGCCTGTGGCGGATTTCGTAATGCACAGAATTATGCGGGAGAGCGATAGAAAGAACAAATCCAGATGGAGGACGGGCGTCCCCGCCCGTCAGCGGGGAACTGTGCAACGACGGGCGAGGACGCCCGTCCTCCATCGATCCTAAGGGTTTCGCTGAATGCTGACAGCTCTGTTAAACCGGCGTCACTCGCAAACTTATATCTACCGCCACCGCGGAATGAGTCAGTGCGCCTACGGAGATGAAATCTACGCCGGACTGTGCGTAGCCTCGCACGTTTTCTAGATTGATTCCCCCGGAGCATTCCACCGGGACGCGCCGTCCTTCCCTGGCGCAGCGCGCGACCGCCTCCTTCACCTGTTCCACCGACATGTTGTCCAGCAGGACAGCTTCCGCGCCGTGGGTCAGGGCTTCCTGCAGCTCCGCCAGAGTCTGTACCTCGACTTCAATCGGCTGCGCGCCGCGCCGGTTGCGATGGGCCCGTTCCAGCACCGGCACGATGCCTCCCGACAGCGCAATATGATTGTTCTTGATCAGAACTCCGTCGGAAAGGTCGAGGCGGTGGTTCTGCCCGCCGCCGCATCGCACCGCGTACTTATCGAGCATGCGCAGGCCGGGCACGGTCTTTCGGGTATCGAGGATTCGCGCCTTGGTTCCGGAAACCGCGTCCACGAACTGGCGGGT